>JACCDJ011695289.1_pt1 | contig 12429 bp, 3 predicted proteins | sample 7444481 | NCBI WGS metagenome assembly JACCDJ01 (sample SAMN15323435, study PRJNA562643) | freshwater metagenome | isolation source: river surface water | place: USA:Blue River Watershed | collected 2017-08-15 | reverse complement strand
GATGCAGCCCGAGCCAGCGCACCCGAATGGAACAACAACATCCTGTCGGATGGCAAATCAGATTACTTTGAAGGAGAAGTGGTCCCCCACGTCTACTTCTACAAGGCCAGCAACAACACTCCGCTGGTCAACGGCCAGAGCTATTCTTTCAACGTCACCTACAACCACTACCAGGCCAACACCAACGCGGGCGGGTTCGTTTACATGACATCGCCCAACGCGAGTCGCAACACCAGCAGCTTTGCCGGTGGCGATGCACAAGCCGACGGCAGCTTCACCAATGGCGGCGGCATGCAAGGCAGCTTCTACACCGTCAATGCCAACATCACCGCCGTCAGCGGCGTGAGCTACCTCGGCAGCGCGGGCAGCTCGCTCGACGGCAAAGTCACCGTCACCTTCACCTACACCGGGCCCACTACCACTTCGGGCGGTGCCGAAATCCAGTACGGCCTGCTGATTGCCGCGCCGGGCGATGTGGCCGACCAGGGCAAGGGCATGACCGATGGCGCCAACGCCTGGACCGGCGGCTCCCTGCAAACCACCGTGGACATTGGTGGCAGTGGCGCCACCTCCATCCAGCTGGCCCCCTCGGCGATCATCGTGGGCGAAATCAGCGGCACGAAGTTCAGCGATGTGGATGGCAACGGCGTGCGCGACGCCGACGGCGCGGACAACACGCTGGGCACGGCAGACGACGAAGTGGGCCTGGCCAACTGGAAAATATTCCTGGACAAGGACAACGATGGCCTGTGGGACGAAGGTGAAGACTTCGCCTTGACCAACGCCAACGGCCAATATGTCTTGTCGGTGATCCCTGACGCCGACCGGTCCGACATCGACAACGACCCCTACATCGTTCGCGAAGCTCAGCAATCGGGCTGGCAACAAACCACAGGCAACCCTGCACCGATCCTGATCACACCCCTCGACCCGAAAGAGATGAATGTGGATTTCGGCAATATGCAGCTCCAGCCGAGCCTGAACATCGTCAAGGATGCGACCGTGGACGGTGTTTACGCCGACTACGCCGGTGAAGTCATCCACTACACCATCGCGGTTGAAAACACCGGAAACCAGACCCTGACCGGCGTGACCGTGACAGACCCTTTCATCAGCGACCTGCAACTGGTGGCCGATGCGGCCTCTTCCGACGGTGAACTCGATGTGGGCGAAACCTGGCACTACACCGCCAGCCACACCGTGACCCAGGCCGAGATCGATGCCGGCACCGACATCATGAACACAGCCACCGCCGACTCCGACCAGACCGGACCGGACACCGATGATGCTGCCGTCCCGGTCGATCAAAATCCCGCGCTGAACATCATCAAGGATGCCTCCGTTCCAGGCAACACAGCGGACTATGCTGGCGAGATCATCAGCTACAGCATCGCAGTGCAAAACATGGGCAACCAGACCCTGACCGGTGTGAGCGTGACAGATCCTTTCATCACCGACCTGCTTCTGGTCAGCGACGCAGCCTCTGCCGACGGCGAACTCGACGTGGGTGAGACCTGGTACTACACCGCCAGCCACAGCGTGACCCAGGCCGAGATCGATGCAGGCGTCAACATTGTCAACACGGCCACCGCCGACTCGGACCAGACCGGCCCGGACACCGATGACGCCTCGGTGCCCGTCTTGCAGGCCCCTGCGCTCGCCATCGACAAGGCCATCACCGGCGTGACTGGCGGCAATGGCAACGGAAGCGTCGATGCGGTCAACGACGTCATCGGTTACGCGGTCACTGTCACCAACACCGGCAACCAGACGCTCAACCAGGTCACCGTGAACGACCCCATGACGGGCCTGACCATCTCGGGCGTGACCCTGACCCCGGGCGCGAGCGAGACCTACCTGACCAGCTACACCCTGACGCAGAACGACCTGGACACCTACGGTGGCGGCGATGGATACATCGAAAACACCGCCACCGCCGACAGCCTGGAGACCGCGTCGGTCAGCGACACCGAAGCCATCGAGCTTTTCGTGCGCTCGGCCCTGTCCATCGACAAACGCTTGGTCAACATCACAGGCGGCAACAACAACACGGTGGCGGATGCTGTGGGCGATACCCTGAACTACACCGTCACGGTGAGCAACCTGGGCGTGCTGACCCTGACCAACGTCAGCGTGGTGGACCCGAGCAGCGGCCTGAACATCACGGGCGTGACCTTGGCCCCCGGCGAAAGTCAGGTCTACACCACCAGCTATGTGCTCACACAAGCCGACCTGGACGACAACGGCCAAGGCGATGGCTACATCGACAACACGGCCACAGCCGACTCGGACCAAACCGTGGCCTTGAGTGACACCGAATCCACCGCCTTGCTGCGCACCGTGGGCCTGGGCATTGAAAAGAACGTCACCAGCGTCGCCGGTGGCAACAACAACCTGTTTGCCGATGCGGCGGGCGAGGTCATCCAGTACGCGATCCGCGTCTACAACGCGGGCACCGTTACCTTGACGGGCGTCACGGTCACCGACGAACTGACAGGTCTGAGCGAGAGCGTGCCCGATCTGGCCCCCGGCGCCAGTGCCAGCTACAACACCAGCTACACCTTGCTGCAGGCCGACCTGGACAACAACGGTGGCGGCGACGGCCGTCTGGACAACACCTCGATGGCCGACTCGGATCAAACCCTGGCGGTCAGCGACAGCGAGTCGGTTCAGTTGCTCGCCGTGCCCATTTTGTTCGTCAACAAATCCTTTGTGAACGTGACCGGTGGCAACGGCAATGGCCTCGCCGATGCCGTGGGCGACCAGCTGAACTACCAGATCGTGCTGGCCAACCCCGGCAACGTCACGCTGACCGATGTCTCCCTGACCGAAAGCCTGACGGGGCTGAATGACACCGGCATGACCCTGGCCCCCAACGCGGTGCAGGTCTACAACGTCAGCTACACCCTGACCCAGGCCGATCTGGACACGAACGGCGGCGGGGACGGCAGCATCGACAACAGCGTCATCGCCGACAGCGCGCAGACCCTGGCCAGCAGTGACACCGAATCCGTCCCTGTCCTCAGCAGCATCGGCATCGCCTTTGACAAGGACTTTGTGGGTGTGTCCGGGGGCAATGAAAACGCGTTGGCCGACTTTGCAGGCGACGTGCTGAACTACAGCTTCACCGTGACCAACATCGGCAGCGTGACCCTCACCAACGTCAGCGTGGTGGACGACCTGACCGGCTTGAGTGAAACCCTGGCCTCGCTGGCACCTGGTGTCACGCAGACCTACACTTCCAGCTACACCCTGCTGCAGTCCGACCTGGACACCGACGGCGGCGGCAACCGCCAGGTGGAGAACTACGCCACCGCCGACAGCGACCAGACCGGCCCATTGTTGGACTTTGAAGGCGTGACCGTCATCTACGACGCACAGATCGACCTGACTAAGTATGTCTCGGTCGATGGTGGCAGCACCTGGGACGATGCCAACACCTTGACGGGTCCAACTCTGTCCGCCTCTGCAGGCCTCAACCCGTTGTTCAAGTACACCGCCTTGAACAACGGCACAGTGACCTTGCAAGATGTCACCCTGACCGATCCCGCCTACGACCTCAACGGCAGCGATGCAGGTACCCAATGGTCATGGGGCGACCTGGCGCCGGGGGTCACCGCTGAGTTGATCTTTGAGGCACCCTTCATGCTGGGTCAAAACTCCGGCGATGCCACCGTGGTCGCCACCGCACTGTCACCTGTGCTGGACATCGACAACGCTTACTACCTGGGTGTTTGAACTCGTCGGCATCCTCCACCCTTTGGCTTGATGGACGTCAAGCTGGCGAGGTGGAGGCATCGACACAGGCCAGTCTGCAAAGACTGGCCCTTTTTGCGTTGCCCGGTCAAGGGCTGCGCAGACGCACCGCATGCGATACCTATCGCAGGGATACCCCAACAGGACAGTCAAAACAAACCTTCTGTTGGATGGCCGCGCCACGCACATGAAAGCACCATGGTTGGGCTGCAGACCAGAAGTCTGCAGCTCCCCGAACAGGGATGCAATTCAACCCACGTCGGCCATTGCGATGGTTGGCATTTGGAGTTCACCATGGCTAAGAAAACCACATCCGGGAAAAAATCATATTCCCATGACACATCGACCGATGACAGCACGGCCGAGAGCGCATCGCTCTACGGTCAAGTCAGTGCCCTCGCACAAGCAGAGAACGCGCCCACACTCTCCGCATCGAGAGCTGGCACCGCCAGCTCCTCCGATGACGCTGGCCGCCGCGAATCGTCCAGCCCCGTCTCCTTACAAATCAGCGCAGGCGAAGAAGCCTCCTTTTCGAAAGCCGCCTCGGCATCTTTCAGCGTGAACAAGGTCTACCAACACTGGGCCGATGGCGATGCCATGCAAGGCACATCGGCCGAATGGAACAACAACATCCTGTCCGACAGCAAATCAGATTACTTTGAAGGCGAAGTCGTGCCCCACGTCTTCTACTACAAAGCCAGCAACAGCCAACCACTGGTCAACGGCCAGACCTACTCGTTCAATGTGACCTACAACTACTACCAGGCGAACACCAACGCCGGTGGTTTCCTGTTCATGACCACGCCAGATCTGGACCGTGACCCCACGGAATTTTCAGGCACCGAACCCACCACGGATGCCAGCTTTGCCAACGGCGGCGGCATGCTGGGCAGCTTCCAGACCGTGGACGCCAACATCACCGGCGTGAGCGATGTGACTTACACCACCCGGGGCGGCGGCACCATGGACGGCCATGTCACCATCACCTTTGTCTACACCGGCCCCACCACATCCAGCGGTGGTGCCGAAATCCAGTACGGGCTGATGATCGCCTCCCCCGGCGATGTACCAGACCAAGGCAATGGCCCCACCCTGGGTGCCACAGCCTGGACAGGCGGCTCCTTGCAAACCACCGTGGACATCGACGGCAAAGGCGCCATGTCCCTGCAACTCATGACCTCGGCCATCATCGATGGCGAAATCAGCGGCATGAAGTTCAACGACATGGACGGTAACGGCCTGCGCGATGCCGATGGCGTCGACAATTTGGCCGGCACCACCGATGACGAAGTCGGCATGGCGGGCTGGACCATCTTCCTGGACCAGGATGCCGATGGCGTGCTGGATGCCGGTGAGCGCTCTGCTGTCACCGATGCCGAAGGCCGTTACAGCTTCTCGGTCACACCCGATGCCGACCCCTCAGACCCCGACAACGACGCCTATGTGGTGCGTGAAGTCCAGCAAACCGGCTGGGTACAAACCAGCATGAACCCTGAAGGCATTGTGATCACGGCCATGCACCCCAAGGTCATGGACGTGAATTTTGGCAACCAGCAGTCCATGCCCTCGCTCAACATCGTCAAAGGTGCGTCCGTCCCCGGCGGAACCGCCAATGTGGTGGGTGAAGTCATCACCTACACCATCACCGTGCAAAACACGGGCAACCAGATGCTCACCGGCGTGACGGTCAGCGACCCGATGATCAGCGATTTGATGCTGGTGGCCGATGCGGCTTCTGCCGACGGCGAACTGGATGTGGGCGAAAGCTGGACCTGGACCGGCACCCATGTGGTGACCCAGGCCGACATCGACGCGGGCGGCTACATCCTCAACGTCGCCACCGCCGACTCGGACCAGACCGGCCCTGACACCGACGACGCTTCTGTGGTCGTTGAACAGACCCCTGGTCTGAACATCGTCAAAGATGCTGCAATTGCAGGTGGTACTGCTAACGCGGCGGGTGAAGTCATCAACTACACCATCAGCGTACAGAACACCGGCAACCAGACCCTCACCGGTGTCACCGTGGTTGATCCGTTCGCCAGCAACCTCCTGCTGGTGGCCAACGCTGCCTCTGCAGATGGTGAGCTCGATGTGGGCGAGACCTGGTCTTACACCGCCAGCCACGTGGTCACACAAGCCGAGATGAATGCAGGCACACCCATCGTCAACGTCGCCACGGCCGATTCCGTCCAGACCGGCCCTGACACCGATGACGCCTCTGTGGCTGTTGAACAAGCCCCCGCCATCGCCGTGGACAAAGCCATTGCCACCATCACCGGCGGCAACGGCAACACCTCGGCCGATGCTGCAGGCGACGTGCTCAACTACACCGTGACGGTGTCCAATGCGGGCAACGTGAGCCTGACCGATGTGGTGGTGGTCGATGCCTTGACCGGTTTGAACGTGACCGGCGTGACATTGGCCCCGGGCGAGAGTCAGACTTACTTGACCAGCTACGTGCTGACACAGCAAGACCTGGACAGCAATGGTGGGGGAGATGGCTATGTGGAAAATACCGCCACCGCAGACAGCGCACAAACCGGACCTGTGAGCGATGTGGAGCCCATCCAGGTGCTGCCACGCCCCTCGCTGGCCCTGAACAAGTCTTTGGTGTCCATCATTGGTGGTAACGGCAACGCGGTGGCCGACGCGGCAGGCGATGTGCTGCAGTACACCGCCACCGTCATCGACGAAGGCAACGTCACCTTGACGAACGTCTCGGTAACGGATGTGAGCACCGGTCTGAATGTGACCGGTTTGACACTCGCACCCGGCGAGTCGGCTGTCTACGGCTCGACCTACACCTTGACCCAGGCCGATGTGGACAGCAACGGCGACGGTGACGGTTACCACGACAACATCGCATTGGCCGACTCCGATCAGACGGCACAACTGTCCGATGCGGAATCGACGCCTCTGCTGCGCACCATCGGCTTGGGCGTGGAAAAGAACGTGACCAGCATCACCGGTGGCAACAACAACGGGTTTGCCGACCAGGCGGGTGAGTCTCTCAACTACTCGATCAACGTTTACAACGCAGGCACGGTCACCTTGACCAATGTCACAGTGGTAGACGACTTGACCGGCTTGAGCCAGACCATTGCTTCTTTGGCGCCTGGCGCCAACCAGCTGTACCAGACCAGCTACACGCTGACTCAGGCCGATCTGGACAGCAACGGTGGCGGCAACGGCTACATCGAAAACGCAACGGTGGTGGATTCGGACCAGACGCTGCCAGGTGTTGACAACGAAACCGTGCAACTGATCCGGTCTCCGGTGCTTTACCTCGACAAGACGTTCGTGAACGTCACGGGTGGCAACGGCAACAACCTGATCGATGCCGTGGGCGATGTGCTGAACTACCGGATTGTGGTGGCCAACCCCAGCAATGTGACCTTGACTGAAGTGTCTGTGAGCGAACCATTGACCGGGCTGACGATCAATGGCCTCACCCTGGCACCAGGACAAACGCAGACCTACCTGACCAGCTACACACTGACCCAGGCTGACATCGACAACAACGGCGGCGGCGATGGCTACATCGACAACGTGGCGGTGGCAGATTCGGCACAAACCACGTCGGTCAGCGACATCGAGTCGGTACCGGTGCTGCGCACCATCGGCATGGACTTTGACAAAGGCATCGTCGGTATCAACGGCGGCAACGGCAACGACCTGGCCGATGCCGCGGGCGATGTGCTGAACTATGTCTTCACGGTGAACAACCCCGGCAGCGTGACCTTGACCAATCTGACGGTGGTGGACAACCTCACCGGCTTGAGCGAGACATTGGCATCGCTGGCCCCCGGCGCAACAGTCACCTATAACTCCAGCTACGTGCTGACCCAGGCCGACCTGGACAGCAATGCCGGAGGCGACGGTGTGCTGATCAACACGGCCACTGCCGACAGCAGCGAAACACCGGCATTCACGGACTCGGAAGGCGTCACGGTGGTCTACCAGCCCATCATTGACCTGACCAAGTACGTGTCGGTGGACAACGGCGTGACATGGGCCGATGCCAACGGCCCCACAGGTCCGCTGCTGTTGTCGGCCTCGGGCATTGATCCGCAGTTCCGCTACACCGTGACCAACAGCGGCAACATCACACTGGGCGACGTCACCCTGACCGATGCCGTGTATGACCTGAACGGCGCGGAGGCCGGTACCGCGTACTCGTTTGGAAGTCTGGCTGTAGGTTCCTCTGCAGAGTTCATCTTCACGGGTGCTGCATGGGCCGAAGGTCAGCAGTCGGGGGACGCTGCGGTCTCTGTGGCTGCCATGCCTTTGGTGCTGGACATCGACAACGCCTACTACCTGGGTGTTTGAAGTGTCTGCCTGAAGCACGAAGCCCCTTGACACCTTGTTGAGGGTCTGAAACGAAACGGGTAAGCCTTGTGACTTACCCGTTTTTTCATGCGCTACCGATTTGTCAGTAAGCCCCTTATTCGTTTCAAAGGATGCCCACCCAGGCGTCATCGACCTAAGCTGACTGCATGGTTTGAATCGCCATGCCCGACGCATGCGTTTCATTCCTTTTTCTCAAAACACAGGAGGTTTATGTCACTGCTGACCCCCCGCACATGGTGCCTTGCAGCCGCTCTTTTGCCGAGCTGGTGTTGTGCACAAAGCCTGCAAGAGGCGGTACTGACGGCCCTGGCCCACTACCCCAGCATCGCCTCGGCCCAATCCAAAACAGAAGCCGCCCGATCTGACATCACCCGCGCCAAGGGTGCTCACTGGCCTCAACTGTCCTGGTCAGGCACCTACAACGATTACCGCAACGACGCCCTGGGCAACCGCTGGACGCAAACCCCGACCTTGAGCTTGAACCTGTGGTCAGGCGGACGCATCCAGTCCGATGTCGAACGCTCCGAGGCGCTGGCCAAGGCCAGTCAAAAACAGGAACAGATCACCCGCGACGACGTGGCCCTGCTCAGCAGCGAAGCCTATCTGCAATGGGCACACGCCAGGCAGATGGTGAGCCTGGCCCAGGACAATCTGAACACCCACGACAAAATCCTGCAGGACTTCCAGACCATCACCCAAGTCGATCCGGGCCGACGCATCGACTTGAACCAGGCGCAGGTACGCCATGACAACGCCCGACTGGTCTTGCTCAAAAATGAGACAGAGCGGGCGGTGGCTGCAGAGCGTTTGGCCCGCATGCTGATGGCCCCGGCTCCGGCCGAGCCCAGCGGACTGGACTTTTCGCCTCCCGTGCCTTACACCTCACTGGACCAGGCCCAGGCGCAGCTTGGCGATCAACACCCGGTGATCGCCAGACTTCTGGCGCAACGCGAAGCCGCAGCCGCCAGCATCCGGTACGCCCAAGCCCAACACGCGCCCACGGTCAACCTCACGCACGCCAAATCCACCACACCGGGCATCACCGACGGTCAGTTTGTCACCCAGCTGCAGTTGAACCTGCCCTTGTTTGACGGTGGCACTACCCGTGGTGCCGTGGGTGTGGCCACCGCCAATTTGCAGGCCCTGGAATCCGACCTTCAGGAAACGCGGCTGATCCTGGGCGAAGAACTGGCCAGCGCCTGGGCCAGCTGGTTGTCTTCTTCGAGCCGGGCCACCATGGGGATGCAGCAAGCCCTCACAGCGCAAGATCTGGCGCGCGGCTATGTCCAGCAATTCCGGGTGGGCAGGCGCTCCTTGCTCGATTTACTCAATATCCAAAGCGACCTGTACACCTACCAAAGCAATGCGGCCACCGCCCTGCACGAATCACGTCTGTCACAGGCCCGCATCCTCGCCAGTCTGGGCCAACTGGCCAACGCCTACGCACAAAGCACCACCGCACAGGCGATGCCAACACCCACCCCACCCCACCACCCAGAGTGAACCCATGGACCAACTTGCTTTTTCCGCTTCGGATACCCACAGTGCCAACACGGCATCCGTAACAAGCCCATCGCCGGGTTCATCGAGCGCCCCCGAACGCGACCCTTTGCTGGTTTGCCTGGCCATGACCGCCAAACGGATCGACCGGGAAGTCCATCTTTCGGCCTTGCGTGCGGGCTTTGCCGTGGACGAAGAGGGCCGCATTCCCATGAATGCCTACCCCGACCTGGCCCGGCTGCACGGCATGATCGCGGTCTGGTCACGCACCGAACTCCGGCAAATTCCCAGTTACGTGCTGCCTGTCATCGTGCCCCTGGTCGATGGCCGTGCCGTCGTGTTGGTGTCGGTGACGGGTCAAACCGCCCAAGTGTTGACGGCCGAAACTGGCATGAGCGAGAGCGCCATGTCCATGGACGAGCTGCAAAGGCTGAGTTATGGCGAGATCCTGGTGGTCAAGGCCGCGACACAAAAATCGACCTATCAACTGGTGCCCTTCAAGGGTGCAGCCTTGTCCTGGTTCTGGAATACCGTGTGGCGCTACAAGGGCTTTTACATCGAGTCCATGATGGCTGCCGTGGTGGCCAATGTGCTCACGCTGGCGGCTGTGTTCTTCGCCATGAACGTCTACGACCGCGTGGTGCCCACCCAGGCCTACACCTCGCTGTGGACGCTGGCCATTGGCACCACGGTGGCCATCCTGCTGGAGTTTGGCGTGCGCTGGCTCAAGGCCAGGCTGGTCGATCTGGCAGGTCGCAAAGCCGACCTGAGTCTGAACGCCATGCTGCTGCGCGAGATCATGGCCATCCGACTGGAACACCGCCCGCAATCCATTGGCATCTTTGCCAGCTCGATGCGGGACTTTGAATCGCTGCGCGACTTCATGTCATCGGCCTCGATGGTGATGGTGGTCGACATGCCTTTCATCTTGCTGTTCCTGGTGCTGATCGGCATCATCGGCGGCCCCATTGCCTGGATACCGGCCGCTGCGGTGCCGATTCTGGTGATCGTCGGCCTGTGGGCACAGCGCCCCCTGATGCGGGCGATGCGAGAAAACATGAAGGAAAGCGGCGACAAGCAAAGCGTGCTGGTCGAATCGCTGTTGAATCTGGAAATGCTCAAGGCCCACAACGCCGAAAGCTACCTGCAAAGGCGCTGGGAAAACGCCAACCTGTCCGCGACCGATTCGTACAAACAGATCCGGTCCCTGACCAATCTGATGCTGGGACTGACGGCCACACTTCAGCAGCTGGTGACGGTGGGCATGGTCGTCTACGGCGTGTACCTGATTGGCGACAACAGCCTCACCCTTGGCGGTTTGATCGCTTCGGTCATCCTGGCCGGGCGTGCCATATCACCGCTGGGCAGCATCATGGCCTTGGCCGCACGCTACCAGCAGGCCCGCAGCTCGCTCGACACGCTGGACGCCCTGATGAAGCGCCCGCGCGACCGCGATGGCGAACGCCGCTATGTGGTGCCTGAACGCATCGCAGGCAGCCTGAGCGCCGACGCGCTCGAATTTGCCTACCCGGGGGAACACCAGATTCCCGTCATCCGCAAATTGACCCTGAACCTGCCTGCCGGCCAACACCTGGCCTTGTTGGGGCGCATTGGCAGCGGCAAAAGCACCTTGCTGCGCTTGCTGGCGGGCTTGTACACACCACTGGGTGGCCGGGTCTCGATCGACGGGGTGGACCTGCAACAACTCGAGCCAGCCGAAATTCGCAGCCGCCTGGGCTATGTGGGCCAGGAAGCCCAACTGTTTCAAGGCAGCCTGCGCGACAACCTGGTGTTGTCGGACAGCTGGATCAGCGACGCACGGGTCATCGAGGTGCTGCAAAAGCTCGACATGTACACCATGGTGGCCAGCCACCCGCGTGGTCTGGACATGCCGCTGACCGAGGCGGGGGGCGGCTTGTCGGGTGGCCAGCGCCAGATGCTGGCGATTGCCCGCATGATGCTGCGCGACCCGGCCCTGGTGTTTCTGGACGAGCCGACCTCGATGATGGACCAGACCACCGAAGCCAAAGTGATCGAGGTACTGGGTCAATGGTTGCAGGGCCGCACCCTGGTCCTGTCTACCCACCGCCTGCAACTGCTGGTGTGGGTGGAGCGCATCGCCCTGATGGAAAACGGCCAGATCTTGCTGGAAGGGCCTCGTGAAGAAGTCCTGCGAAAACTCGCCGTCGGTGTGGCCCCCAAAGCAGCGGCAGGCACGCGCACTCGTGCCCCCAGCAAATCCAATGCCACGGCCGCAGCCCCCGTTTCACCTGCCACACCCATTGCACCCACCGCACCTGCAGCAGCCTGAGGGCGAGAGGAATCCCCATGTCTATTTTCAAAAAAAATCCCCAGCAGCTTCAGATCCCGGGCGGCCCCAGCATCGAAGACGACGAACGCCAAACCAGCCGCTATTTGGTCTGGACGCTGGCCATGGTGCTGGTGGCGGCCTTGCTGTGGGCGGCCAGCTTCGATCTGGACGAAATCACACGCGGCACTGGCAAAGTCATTCCTTCCAGCCGCGAACAGGTCATTCAAAGTCTGGATTCGGGGGTGCTGGCTGAATTGCTGGTGCGCGAAGGGGATGCCGTGGTGAAGGACCAGGTCTTGTTGCGCATCGACGATGCGCGTGCCGGACCGGTTTTTCGGGAAGCGCGCGAGAAATGGATCGCCCTGTCGGCACAAGCGGCGCGTTTGCAAGCCGAAGCCTACGGTACAGCCTTGCAGTTTCCTGCGCATGTCCAAAATGAACCCATGGTCGTACGGCGCGAGACACAGGCTTACCACGCACGCAAACGGGCACTGAACGAGCAAATGGCG
>JACCDJ011188098.1_pt1 | contig 12437 bp, 12 predicted proteins | sample 7444481 | NCBI WGS metagenome assembly JACCDJ01 (sample SAMN15323435, study PRJNA562643) | freshwater metagenome | isolation source: river surface water | place: USA:Blue River Watershed | collected 2017-08-15 | reverse complement strand
CGGCGCGCCTCGGCTCGCCGCGGTGGGCGAGGCGCTGGTGACGTACGCCGAGCGGCGGGCGGTGGCGCGCCTGCGCGCGCTCGACGGCGCCGTCGGGCGCGCGGAGGATGTGCTCGAGGGGGATGGAATCGGCGAGGCGCTCGTCCCGCTGCAGGTGGCGCTCCATATCCGCGATGGCCGACTCCGGCTCGATTTCACCGGGACCTCGCCGATGGTGCGCGGGAACGTGAACTGCCCCATCCAGGTCACGCGGGCCGCTGCGCTCTTCGTGCTTCGCTCGCTGCTCGACGATGACGTGCCGACGAACGCCGGCATCGCCGTGCCCATCGATCTCATCGTACCCGACGATTGCTGCATCGCGGCGCGCGCGCCGGCGGCGGTGGCGGCCGGGAACGTCGAGATGAGCCAACGCCTGACCGACCTGCTCTTCGCCGCGCTCGCCGACGCCGGCGTCGCTGTGCCCGCGCAGGGACAAGGGACGATGAACAACATCACCTTCGGTGGCGCAGGCTGGACGTTTTATGAGACGTTGGGCGGCGGACAGGGCGCGAGCGCCCGCGGGCCCGGGCCCGACGCCGTGCACGTGGGGATGAGCAATACCCGTAACACGCCCATCGAGGCGCTCGAACGCGCCTACCCGATCCGCATCGAGACCTACGCCGTGCGCCGCGGTTCCGGTGGCGCGGGTACCCATCGCGGTGGCGACGGCGTCATCCGGGCGTATCGCGTCCTGGCCCCCTGCACGGTGACGCTCCTCACCGAGCGGCGGGCACGCGCGCCTCGTGGGGCGCAGGGCGGGGCCGACGGCGCGGTCGGTGAGAATCGGTTGAACGGGACGCCGCTGCCGGCCAAGTGCCGGCGGACGCTGCAGGCCGGCGATCTGGTGGAGCTCTGGACGCCCGGTGGGGGCGGGTGGGGCCCGCCTAGCTGATCAACGAGGGCCGCGAGCGGCCTGAGGATCGGCGCGGCGACGCCGCCGCGCCCTCCGGCAGCATCGAGAAGACCCCGGCGCCGATGAAGATGCCGAGGAGGTGCTGGTCGAGCAGGCCGCGGTCGGCCTCGCCGCGCAGGATGTCGAGTGCGCGCTCCGGCGTCACGGCACGCTTGTAGGGACGATCCGCCGCGGTCAGCGCGTCGTAGATGTCCGCGATCGTCATCATCCGTGCCTGCACCGGGATCTCCTCGGCCCGGACGCCGTGCGGATAACCGGAACCGTCCAACTTCTCGTGGTGGCCCCGCGCGATCTCGGGGACCGCGGAGAGCTCCGGTGTCCACGGGATCATCTTCAGGAAGCGGTAGGTGTTGGCCACGTGCGACTCGATCTCGCGCCGCTCCCGCACGTCGAGGTTGCCGCGGGCGATTGAGAGGAAGCGCACCTCGGCCTCGGTCAGGACCGGATGCTCGATCCCCTGCCGGTCGACCCAGGTCTGCTGCCCGATCACCTCGAGCTCCTCGGTGGCGCCCTCGGGGAGGATCGTCGGCTCATTCGACCGCGCGATGACGTCGAGCCAATGCTGCAGCTGCTGCTGCCGTCCGGCGCGCGTCGCGTCGAGCCGCTTGAGGGCGTCGGCGTACCCGCTGGGGCCATTCGCCAGGAGCCACTCCGCGCGATGGCGCTCGAACTCGAGGTCCGCCTGCTGCATCAGCAGCTCGAACCGCTGGCGCAGGATCGCGAGATCGTGCCCGTAGAGCTTCTTCTGCTTCACCAGCACCTTCTCGCGGACACCGACCTTCCCGAAGTCATGGAGGAGGGCCGCGTAGCGGAGTTCGCGGAGCTGGTTCCGGGAGAAGAGCTGGTCCGCGTAGGGCCCATCCCCGGTGCGGTCGACCGCCTCGGCGAGCTGGATCGTGAAGTTCGCCACGCGGAGGGAGTGACCCGATGTCGCCGGGTCACGGGATTCGATGGCCGAGACGGCGGCGGTCACGAACCCCTCGAGGAGGAGCTCGATGTCCTCGTAGAGGGAGCTGTTCTCAATCGCCACCGCCGCGTGCGCGGCGAGCGCCGTCGCGAGCCGCAACGCCCGGCGGTCGAACGGGAGCACCTGCGCCTCGGCGATCCGCGGGTTCGCGAGCCGCACGTCGGGGTCGCGCTTGCGATTGATGAGCTGCAGCACGCCGATCGTCTGGTCCCGATGCGACCGCATCGGGATCACGAGCATCGACTTCGTCCGATAGCCGAATCGCTCATCGAACGATCGGTTGAGCTGGTACGGGACGTCGGCGCCGAGCTCGTAGACGTCGGAGATGTTCAGCACCTCACCCGTGGCGGCGACGTACCCCGCCACGCTCCCGTGGTCGATCGGGATGTCGAACTGCACCAACGGGAGGTCCGGGAGCGTCAGGTTCTGCGAGAGGGTGAAATGCAGGAGCCGCGTGTCGCTGTCCTCGGCGTGGCGGACGAGGTAGAGCGAGGCGGCATCGGCGCCGGTGAGCCGGATGGATTGCCCGACGATCATCCCCAGCAGCGCATCGAGGTCGCGCTCCGTCGCGAGGGCATCGCCGACCGACGAGAGGTCGATGAGTTCCTGTTCGTTGATGCGCTCGAGGCGCTCGGCCCGCGCCGCCGCGACGAGCGTGGCGGCGTGGCGGAGCGCCCCCTGCAGCTGCGTCCGTCCGATGGCGGGGGACGCCTCCGCGGCCATCCAGCTGGTGAGCGGCACGGCGGCGAGGTCGGGATGTGGTTCCACGTCGCCGGCGTCGCCGAGCCCGATGAGCGCCGCCACGCGTGCCAGCGCCTCGAGCCCCTCGGGGGTGCCCCCCCGCACATCCTCGGCCGCGACGAGGAGAATCGTCGGCCGGTCGTGATCGAGGTCGTCGGCGGTCGGAAGGGCCGCGACCCGCTGGACCTCGACGTTCGGCAGGGCGTCGAGGCCCGGCAGGGCGCCGACGCTCCGGCCGTCACGAACGAGAATCAGGGGCCGCATGTGATGTGCCGCCGGGGGGTCAGCGCCCGTCCTGCAGCCGCGCGCGGGCCGCCTTCGCGTCCGCGAAGTCTGGGAAGCGGTCGATCGCCTGACTGAACAGCGAGATCGCCTCGTCGCGGCGGCCCTCATCCTGTGCGCTGAGCGCGCGCGAGTAGAGCATCACCGCCTGGAAGGGGACGCGGCGCTGCGTCTCCGCATGCGCCGCACTCGCCTGGCGTGCCTGCGGCGTGAGTGCCGGCAGCTTCAATCCGGTGTTCGCGGCCGTGCTGATCTTCGCGATGAGCTCGAGGAACTCCTCCGTCTTCCCTTCGCCGCGGTGTGTCCAGGTGATGCGGCCGGTCTCGGCGTCAATCGACTTCAGTGTGATCACCATCTTGCCGCTGCGATCGGTGATGAAGGCGCCGGTCACCATGTGCTTCGCCCCCAGCAACTTGCCGATCCGCGCGGCGGTCGCGTCATCCACCCGCCCGTCCTGGCCGAGCCGCTGCTCGTCGAGCAGGCGCTGGATGTTCTCGCGCTCGACCACGCGGATTCCGGGGTTCTGGCCGAGGTCCGTGATCAACAGGTCCGCGATGCCCTTGGAGAGGGGGGCGAGCTCCGCGTTCGCGGCGCCAATCGCGCTGTTCACGAAGGGGAGGACGGCGACCGTGGGCCGTGCATCCTCCTGGGCGGCGAGGGGGACGGCGAGCAGGGTCGCAACGGCGACGCGGGAGAGCAGCGAGCGCATCAGAGGCTCCGGTGTGAGGACGAATCCAAGGTGAGACCTTCAGCGGCGGCGAGCACCTCGAGCCGCCCGCCCAGCGCCTGGACCTGCGATCGGCACTCGGCCAGGCAGTGATCGAGCGCGTCGTCCGTGCGACGCGGTTCATGGTGAAAGAGGACAAGCGTCCGCACCCCCGCCTCGAGCGCGAGCGCGACCGCCTCCGCATACGTCGAGTGGCCCCATCCGTGATGGTGCCCGTGCTCCGCCGTGGTGTACATCGCGTCGTGGATGAGGACCGAGGCACCGGAGGCGAACGCGACGAGACGTGTGCGCCAGTCGGCGTCGTGGTCGTACTGCGGGTGCGTGGCGAGCTCGTTGTCCGGGATGTACACCACATCCGCATCCGACGCCCCCGGCGCGTGGATCCGGAACCCGAGCGCGCCGCCCGGATGCTGGACGGCGAACGACGTCACCTCATACCCGTGCCCCGGTGTGCGGGTCCCGTCGGTGAGGTGCTGGAAGTCGATGGCCGCCGCGAGCTGCTCGAACGAGACGGGGAAGACGACGGGGGACATCTGGTCCCGCACGACCTCATCGACCCGGCGTTCCATCACCGCCGACCCCCAGATGGTGAACCGATGCCCGCGGCCGAAGATCGGCGCGAAGAACGGGAGCCCCTGGATGTGGTCCCAGTGCGCGTGGGTGAGGAAGATGTCCCCGGCGATGCTGGCGCCGGCCGCCTCGTCGAGGAGCGCACGCCCCAGTTCGCGGATCCCCGTCCCGGCGTCCAGGATGATCGGCCACCCTTCGGCCGTCCGGAGCTCGACGCAGGAGGTGTTCCCGCCGTACCGCACGGTGTGCGGGCCGGGCGTCGGGATCGATCCCCGCGTGCCCCAGAAGTGGATGGTGAAGGTCACGAGCCTCGTCTCATGCGGTTAAAGATGGGCCTCAAGCCCCGAGGGGCGAAAGGCGACGGCGCACGTCGACGATGTGACCTGAGTCACCCCGAATCGGTCGGGCGCTCAGGCCCGTTGCTGCGCGCGACGCTCGAGCGCGCCCCGGTCGACGAGCCGGATTCTCCGGCGCTCGGTCGCGATCCACCCGGATTCGACGAACTCCCGAAGTGCGCGTGAGACGGTCTCGCGGCTGGCCCCGATAAGGTGCGCGATGGTCTGATGCGTCAGCGGTTTCTCGATGAGCCCCCCCTCGGCCTCGACGGCGGCCTCGAGCAGGAGATGCGCGATGCGCCCCGGCACGTCGAGCAGGACGAGCGCCCCGATCTTCTCGTCCGCGCGCCGGAGTCGGCGGGAGAGCTCCTGCAAGAGGGCCCACGCCACCGCCGGATTTTCCTCGACCCGGCGCCGGAAATCCTCGCGACGCAGCACCAGGAGCTGGGCGTCCTCCATCGCCACGACGTGCGCGGAGCGGGGCTGGTCATCGATGAGGGCGAGCTCGCCGAAATGCTCGCCGACCCCGAGGAGCCCGAGGATGACCTCGCGCCCGTCCGGGGCGATCAGGACGACCTTCACCCGTCCCTGCCGGACCACGAAGAAGGCGTCCCCGGGGTCGTCCTCGAAGACGATCACGCTGCCGCGGGGGTACCCCCTCTCGCGAACCAGCTGGGCGAACCGGGCGGTCTCCGTCGCATCCAGATCACGGAAGAGCGGTACGCTGGCCAGGAACTCGGCGGTGGAGGACATCTCGCGGGTGGGGATGGGAGGGGGGGCGGCGCGAACATATGGCCGCACTCGGGGAGTGTCAAACCTCCAACCCCTTGTCGGCTTGCACGTTACGGGGTCCGGCGGTTACACTTCTGGGCTCGGTTCGACCACGCCCGAACCAGAGGCTCCTTCTTCCAGCACAGGACGTCCCGCGATGAAGCCCGAGATCCATCCGACCTACGCGACCGCCACCGTCATCTGCGCCTGCGGCAACACGTTCCAGACGCGGTCGACGCACGCGGAGATCCATACCGACCTCTGCGCCGCCTGCCACCCGTTCTTCACGGGCAAGCAGAAGCTCATCGACACGGCTGGCCGCGTCGAGCGCTTCCGCCAGAAGTACGGCAAGGCCAGCGCCTGAGCCTCCGCGACCGTCTCGCCGACGCGCTCCGGCGCGCCGCCGAGGTCGAGCGCGACCTCCTCGATCCCGCGACCGTTCGCGAAGCCAAACTGATGGCGTCGCTCGGTCGGGAGCATCAGCGCCTCGGCCAAGTGGTCGAGCGCGCCGGGGAGCTGGAGCGGATGGAGACCGAGCTCGCGCAGGCGCGCGAGCTCGCGTCGTTTGAGGACCCCGAGCTCGCCGCCGAGGCCCGCCGGGAGGTCGAACGGCTGGGTGTGGCGATTGTCGAGACCGAGGAGGCGCTCAAGCCCCTCCTCATTCCCCCAGACCCGCTGCACGACCGCAACGCCATCGTCGAGATCCGCGCCGGTACCGGTGGGGACGAGGCCGCGCTCTTCGCCGCGGACCTCCATCGGATGTACACGCGGTACATCGAGCGCCACGGTGGCTGGCGCATCGAGACGATCTCCCTCTCCGACGGCACGCTCGGCGGCCTCAAGGAAGCAATCTTCAAGGTCAGCGGGCCCGGCGCCTTCGGCGACCTGCGCTACGAGTCCGGCGTGCATCGCGTGCAGCGCGTCCCCGCCACCGAGGCCGCCGGGCGCATCCACACCTCCGCCGCCACCGTCGCCGTCCTCCCCGAGGCCGAGGAGATCGACCTCAGCATCGAAGAGAAGGACCTTCGCATCGACGTCTTCCGCTCGTCGGGCCCCGGCGGCCAGAGCGTGAACACCACCGATTCGGCCGTCCGCATCACGCACCTCCCGAGCGGCCTCGTGGTCTCGCAGCAGGATCAGAAGTCCCAGCTGCAGAACAAGCTGAAGGCGATGGAGGTGCTCCGGTCGCGCCTCCTCGATCTCAAGCTCGCGGAGCAGGAGGCCGAGCGCTCGCGGATGCGGAAGAGCCAGGTCTCCACGGGCGATCGGTCGGCGAAGATCCGCACCTACAACTACCCGCAGAGTCGTGTCACCGACCATCGGATCGGGTTCACCACGCACGACCTCGCCGGGGTGATGGACGGGAAACTCGATCCGTTGATGGAGGCGTTGCGCCTCGCGGACCTCGAGGAACGCCTCGCCGGGGACGCGGGATGAGGGAGACGGTCGGCGCCCTGCTCGACGCGCTGGCCGTGCGGCTCGCGGGACCGGGGATGCCACCGGCGCGGACCGAGGCGCGCGACCTCATCGCGGCTGTCGTCGACGCGCCGCGCCACTGGCCCACCGCGCACCGGGACGAGATGCTCCCCGCGGCCGTGGTCGAGCGCATCGAGGCCGCCGCCACGCGGTACCTCGAGGGGATGCCCATGCAGTACGCCGTCGGTCGCGCCGCCTTCCGTCACCTGACGCTCGCGGTGGACCGCCGAGTGCTGATCCCCCGTCCCGAGACCGAGCTGCTCGTCGATCTCGTGCTCTCCCTCACGGGCGGCGGGCGGGGCGTGGCGGTCGATGTCGGGACCGGCTCGGGGGCCATCGCGCTCTCGCTGGCGTCGGAGGGCGCGTTCGAGACGGTGCACGCGGTCGATCTCTCGTTCGAGGCACTGGCGGTCGCGCAGGCCAACCTCGCGGCGATCCCGGAGGAGCGCCGCCACCGCGTGCGATGGCATCAGGGCGACCTGCTCGCGCCGCTCCGCGGGCTCGCCGTCGACGTGGTGGCCTCGAACCCGCCCTATATTTCGAGTGAGGAGATGCCGGCGCTTCCGGCGCTCGTGCGCGAGTGGGAACCCGCGATGGCGCTCGTCGCACCGGAGGAGGGGATGGCGCTAATTCGGGCGCTCGTGCCGCAGGCGGCGGCGGTGCTGGTCGCCGGTGGGTGGCTGGTGATGGAGGTGGATGCGCGGCGCGCCGATCTCGCGGCGGCCGCGGTGCGGGACGACGGGCGCTTTGCGGCCGTCGAGGTCCGCGCGGACCTGACGGGCCGCCCGCGATTCGTCGTGGGGCGGCGAATGGAGACATGATGCTGAGCGACAAGGCAGGGGAAGTCGGCCGTCTCATCGGCCAGAGCGCGGAGTATCAGGCGCTCAAGCGGGCCAACGAGGCGCTCAAGGACGAGGCGACCCTCGTCGCGGCACTGCGCCGGATGGACGGGCTGCGCGACGAGGCCCAGCAGATGATCGCGCGCGGCGAACAGCCGACCGAGGCGATGGAACAGGAGCTCGAGCAGCTCCTCGGCACGGTCCAGGCGAACATGCTCTATCAGCGGATGCTCTCGGCCAACGAGAACTTCGAGAAGCTGATGGTGCAGGTGAACCAGTGGATCGGCGAAGGCATTCAGCGCGGTGCCACCAGCTCGATCATCACGCTGGGCTGATCGTGCCCGGGCGCGGGTGGCTGGTGGTCTTCGAAGGGGGCGAGGGCGTCGGCAAGTCGACGCAGCTCGCACTCACCGCCGAGCGCCTCGCGGCGGCGGGGGTCCCGCATCGCGTCTGTCGGGAGCCCGGGGGGACACCGCTGGTGGATCGGGTGCGCGAACTCCTCCTGCACGCGGACGTCGCCGTCGTCCCCGCGGCGGAGGCGGCGCTCTTCGCGGCCTCCCGCGCCCAGCTCGTCGCCGAGGTGCTGCAACCGGCGCTCGCGGCGGGTGAGGTCGTCCTCCTCGACCGCTTCCTCCTCTCGACGTACGCGTACCAAGTGGGGGGACGCGGGCTCCCAGAGGGGCCGGTGCGGGAGGCGAACCGCCTCGCGACCGCGGGGATTGTGCCCGACCTGACGCTGGTACTGACCCTGGGGGCGGGCGCCGGGCTGGCGCGCGCGACGACGCGCGGCCCCGCCGACCGCATCGAGCGCGCCGACGCCGGATTCCACGCGCGTGTGGCCGACGCCTTCCGTGCATTCACCGACGCGGCGTGGCAGACCGCGCACCCCGAGTGCGGCCCCATCGTCGCCATCGATGGCGACGGTCCGGTCGTCGCGGTGCAGGCGCGCATCGCGGAGCGCCTCGCCGCGGCGATCCCGGCGTGCGGCGTGCTGGTGGGGGGGGCGTGAGTCGGCTCCGCTCGCTCGCCCTCACGGGGCTCGCCCTCGGCGTCGCCTGGGCCGCCACCGGCGCGCTCCGCGATGCCGTGCGGCCGCGTGACCCCTCGGGGGCCGATGGGGCGCGCCTCCTCGAGGAGGTGATGGACCGCGTCCGCACCAATTACGTCGACACCGTCGACGACGCCCGCCTCTGGGAGCTCGCGACCCTCGGGCTGCTCGGCGAGCTCGATGACCCGAACTCGAGCTATCTCACGCCGGCGCGTCGCGTGGCGCTCGAGCGCACAATCACCAACAGTTACCCCGGCGTGGGCGCCCAAGTCGAGGTGATCGACGGCGTCCCGGTCATCGTGCAGACGCGACCGGGCACCCCGGCGGAGCGCGCCGGACTCGAGGAAGGCGATGAGCTCCTCGTCGTCGACGGGCGGAGCACACGCGGCTGGAGCGACGCCGAGGCCCGCGCCGCGCTGCGCGGGCCGCGCGGGAGCTCGGTGCGCCTCGAGGTTGATGGACCGACCGGCCGACGCACACTCACGCTCGTCCGCGACCAGATCCACGTGAACGCCATCGCGGGGGCCACGGTCGTCGAGGGCGACATCGCGTATCTCGCGGTCAGCACCTTCAGCGATTCGACCGCGGTCGAGCTCCGGCGGGCGGTGGACTCACTCGTCGCGCGAGGCGCTAGGTCGCTCGTGCTCGACCTGCGTGGGAATCCGGGCGGACTCCTCGCCCAAGGCGTCGAGGTGGCCGACCTCTTCCTCGACGCGGGCGCGCAGCTCGTCACGACCGCGGGGCGTACCGCCGCGTCGCGCCGCGTCTACACCGACTCCACCGCCTCGGTCTGGTCCGCGCTGCCGGTCGTTGTGCTGGTGAACGAGCTCACGGCGAGCGCGGCGGAGATCGTCGCGGGGGCGCTGCAGGACAACGATCGCGCCTTGCTCCTCGGGCGCGTGACGTACGGCAAGGGGAGCGCACAGGGGGTCTACGGCCTCGACAATGGGGCGGCGATCTCACTGACCAACGCGCGGTGGTACACACCGCTCGGTCGCAGCATCGAGCACCCCGTGCCAGAGGAGGACGAGGAGGTCGCGCCCGCGGAGGCCGACACCACGCGCCCGGTGCTGCGGACACCGGCGGGTCGCGCGGTGCAGGGTGGCGGCGGCATCGTGCCGGATCAGGTGGTCGGCGACACCGCCGCCTTGTCGATGGACCGCCGGCTCGCGGCGGTCATCCGGCGTCGCGGCGATGGGTGGCAGGCGGCGCTCCGGGCCGATGCCGCGGTCGCGCGCGCCGTGGCGATTCTGCGCCGCGCACGTGCGCCGCGCGACGTCTTCGTCGACTGAGGCGTCCACCGCTCAGGCCGGCGGGACGCCTCCGAGCAGCGCGGCCTGATCGATCACCCGAACGCCCGTCGGAGGCGTGAAGGTGAACGCGTCTGCGGGAAGCCGCGCGCCGAACCGCACCTCGGAGAAGGTCAGCGTCCGGATGAGTCCGCTCGGTTCCCGGAGTGTTGTTGCGATGATGACTCGACGGGCGGCGTCGATCCGGAGCGTCGCGCGCGAGAAGGGGGCGCCGCCCGCACGCGGCTCGAGGCTCACCTGCGCCACGCGGCGGCCGGCGACGAGCGTATCGGGGAGGCTTCGGACGATGTAGCGTCGCGCCGGCTCGGTGAGGAGGGCCGCGACGAGATCGAGCCCCGCGCCAGCCCCAACGCCGCGCGGGAGGCGGATCGCTTGGCCGCGGAGCGTGCTGGGGAGGTAGATCCAGACCGCCGCCCCATCGGCGATGATGCGGTCCTCGGCGGGATCGGTGAACCGGAAGGCGAAACGCGCCGTCCCCGCCTGCAGGAACTCACCGCGTGACGTCATCGCAGCACCGCCGCTCGCGGGCGTGAGGGTCTGCGTGAAGCGCGCCCGCAACGTCCGCGCGCCACGGTAGGCGCCGGCGACGCGGTCGAGGAGGGCGATGGCGGCGGAGTCGCCGGGGTTCGCCGCGGTCTGCGCCCCGAGGTGTGATGGCAGGGCGAACCCCTCGACGAGGATCGCAGGCGTGCCCACGGTGACGAGCGGGCCCACCGCACCCAGCGTGGCGAGCGCGCCGGCGGCGAGACCACGTAACGCCCGCCGCATCGAGCGCATCAGGCGCCTTGGCGCCGGTGCCGACCGCGGACTTTCGAGCGGCGTCGGCGTTTCGCTCACGCGAGCCGGCGGCCGAGCACCGTCGCGATCCCCGCGAGCTGGCGCATCGTCTCGGCGAACTGCGCCGGCGTCTGCGACTGCGCCCCGTCGGACATCGCCCGCTCCGGCTCGGGGTGCACTTCCAGGATGAGCCCATCGGCGCCCGCGGCGAGCGCGGCCCGGGCCATCGGCATCACGAGGTCGCGCCGGCCCGTGCCGTGGCTCGGGTCGGCGATGATCGGCAGGTGCGACACCTGATGGACCACCGGGATCGCCGTCAGATCGAAGAGATTGCGCACCGTCGCGTCGAAGCTCCGCAGTCCTCGCTCGCAGAGGATGACGTTCGGGTTCCCCTCGTTCAGGATGTACTCGGCGGAGAGGAGGAGGTCGGCAATCGTCGCCGCCGCCCCGCGCTTGAGCAGCACCGGGCGGCCCAGCCGACCGACCGTCTTCAGAAGCGCGTAGTTCTGCATGTTACGCGCGCCCACCTGGATGCAGTCGGCGATCTCGGCGACCTGACGCGCGCCCTCCTCGTCCATCGCCTCCGTCACGATCGCGAGGCCGGTGGCCTCACGAGCCCGCGCGAGGAGCGTGAGCCCCTCGGGCCCGAGCCCCTGAAAGGCGTACGGCGACGAGCGCGGCTTGAAGGCGCCGCCGCGGAGCGCGACCGCACCGGCCGCCTTCACCTGCTCGGCGGCCCGGATGATCTGTGACTCCGACTCCACCGAGCATGGGCCGGCGATCACCGGCACCTGCTCACCGCCGAAGGCCACGCGGGGCGCGATGGTGACGATGGTGGGGGAGGGATGCGCGGCCCGCGCCGCCTTCCGGTACGGCGGGTCCACCTGCAGCACCTCCGCCACCCCGGAGAGCCCGTGCAGCGCGGCGCCGACGGCCCGCCCCTCGACACCGTCGATCGCGACGGCGGTCTGTGCGCGCCCGGCCATCACCTGTGGGGTGAGCCCGCGCTCCCGCACGAGGTCGCAGACCCGGGCGAGGTCGGCCGGGGTCGCCTCGGCCTGCATCACGACGAGCAGCATCGCGGTCTCAGCCCGCCGCGGCGGGCGCCTCGACGTCCACCGCGGGCCCACGCATCCGCACGCTCACGAGCGACGAGACGCCCGGCTCCTGCATCGTCACGCCGTAGACCGCGTCGGCGGCCTCGGTCGAGGTCCGCGGGTTGTGCGTGATGACGATGAACTGGGTCCGCTGCTTGAACGCGTTCAGCATCTTCACGAAGCGGCCGATGTTCGAGTCGTCGAGTGGCGCGTCCACCTCGTCGAGGAGGCAGAAGGGGCTCGGCTTCGTGAGGAAGATCCCGAACAGGAGCGAGAGCGCCACGAGTGCCCGCTCGCCGCTGGAGAGCAGGTGGATGCGCTGCGTCCGCTTGCCGCGCGGGCTCGCGTGGATCTCGATGTCGCAATCGAGCGGCGCCTCGGGGTTCTCAAGCCGCAGGTCGCACTCGCCGCCGCCGAAGAGCGTCATGAAGATGTCCCGGAAGTGCGTCCGGACCTCCGCGAAGGTCGCGAGGAACATCTCGCGCGCCGTCACGTCGATCTCCTTGATCGCCGCCTGCAGCTGCGTCTGCGCCTGCGTGAGGTCG
>JACCDJ010234354.1_pt1 | contig 12441 bp, 12 predicted proteins | sample 7444481 | NCBI WGS metagenome assembly JACCDJ01 (sample SAMN15323435, study PRJNA562643) | freshwater metagenome | isolation source: river surface water | place: USA:Blue River Watershed | collected 2017-08-15 | reverse complement strand
CGCTCAAGATGCACAGTTTGAAATGGGACCGGTCTTTGAACGCTCTCAAACAATTCGTGGTTTCCAAATCGCAAGCCCATCTTTAATGGGTATCCGTTGTGTGCAGACAGCTTTTTCAATGATCAAAGAGGCTGGAATTGATGCAATTGCACACAAGGCGGCAGTTGGAACCCAAATGATGATTGAACTTTATGATGAATGGCTAGCTCCATTGGGTATTAAACTAAATACTTCGCGTGATCCGAAGGAGCGCGGCGGACATATTTCTCTTGTGCACCCAGATGCTGCACAGATCTGTGTCGCACTACGAACCATGACAAATGTGATTCCGGATTACCGCACACCTAATTCAATCCGTTTGGCGATCTCTCCCCTACCTACTTCCTATGTTGAGATCTGGGATGGCTTTGCCCGTATGCGTGATTTAGTGGCATCTGGCCGCTATAAAGAGGTTAAAGAAGGTGGTTCACGAGTCACATGAGCGAAAACTTTGATTCAGCACTTACATATACCTCATACCTTGCCGTTGATGAATTACTAAAACTTCAACGTCCGCTATCTACGGGACCAGAACATGATGAAATGTTGTTCATCATCATTCACCAAACGTATGAGCTGTGGTTCAAGCAATTAATCCATGAGTTCCAAGAAGCGCAACGTGCATTGGAATCTGGTGATTCGCATTATTCATTAGCAATTCTAGGTCGCATTCGAACAGTCCTGAAAGTTTGTGTGACTCAAATTGATATTTTGGAGACAATGACTCCATTGCAATTTAATGCTTTCCGTTCTTATCTTTCATCATCAAGTGGTTTTCAATCTGCGCAGTTCAGAATGGTTGAAGCGCTCTTAGGCCGCCGTGATTCAAAGATGGCAGGTCATTTACCGCCTGACATCCAAGAACAAATCAAGGTAATCACAGAAAAGAACTCGGTTTGGGATTCAACCCTTGTTTATCTTTCTAAGCGCGGGCATGCGATTCCAACCGATGTTTTAAATCGTGACAAATCACAAAGCTACAGCGCCAATGAAGCAGTGCAATCTGTCTTGCTTGATGTGCACCGCAATGATCCAGAATCTGCGATGGTGTGTGAACGCTTGGTAGATATCGATGAGGGTTTGCAGGAATGGCGCTATCGACACGTAAAGATGGTCGAAAGAACTATTGGTCACAAAATGGGTACCGGTGGATCAAGCGGAGTTGGTTATCTATCCAGCACTCTTTTCAATCCAACTTTTCCAGATCTATGGGAGATCCGTTCTAGTTTCTAGTTAGGCAACCCTTTAATCACAACATCAGACAAAGGCTTACGTGTACGTGGAGCAATCTCTCGCTCGTAAGCAGGTCCTTGTAATTGTTCAGCAGCTGCTTGCTTGCCGATTGCCATGATCACAATTGGCTTAGCTCCAACAAACAAGGTTGAAGCCTTTTCATGGTCAAAACCAGCCATTTGGTGGACTACATAACCTCTATGGTGGGCCTCGATAGTTAACTGCGCTGCCGCTAGGCCACAGTCAAACATAAAGGTAGGAATCTCTTTTCCATCTTCTTGCGTTGGAATTCCAGCTAGCGCTACAAAAGCAGATGCTCGTTTAGACCAGCTCTGGTTGAAAGGCACTAAACATTCAAGCAAGAAGGTGAAGTTTTCATCGCCACGCTTACCTGCAACAAATTGCCATGGTTGAAAGTTGTTAGCTGAAGGTGCCCAACGTGCAGCCTCCAAGATACCGAGCAAATCAACATCAGAGATCTCCGCGGTTTCATCTAATGAACGTGGACTACGACGTTCTGCGATTAAATCATGGATCTCGACGGAAGTTTCAGCTCTGCTCATATAGATGAGCCTATCTTGAATTTAGCGATAGTGATAAATGAGAATTGCGATGATTGAAAACACCGCACCACCTGCAACCAAGAAGTACTTAACCCAAGGCTTCATGCCTGTGCGTTCGGCAGCTTTGCTTGCCATTTGCTTGGTGTGCATCATGATCCGACCTGCCCAAGCAAACTCAGTTGCTAAGATTCCAAGCCCAGCAAGTAAAACAAGAACTCCGGGACCAGGTGCAACAAGTAACACCGCACCAAACACTGTGACACCACCACCAATGAATCCAATGATTAAGCGCCATGCCAAACGACCGGCAGGAGTTTTTCTAATCCAGTTACGAAACTTCATTTTGTTTTACTCACTTGCAATTGTTTTCCATAAGCAGCATCGGCGATCTCTTCACGGCGCTTACGATACTTATCTGACGCACCAGAAATCATATGCTCAAATCTAGTGTCACCTTTAATTAATGGATGCAGCTCTGCCGAAGTGCTTTGAGAACCAAATACTGGAGTCTCTACTCGAACTATCTGCGTCACGATGTGTGGGTGCAGGAATCGATAAACCAAGGCAAGACGTCGAAGTCCTAAGTTAATCACATGCCGCATGCCACGGTTGATTCGTTCTTGGACCATAAGGCGCTTAAAGGTAAAGCCTGATGCCTTCTTCGGGGCCTCTTCTGTTGCCAATTTATAAAGCATTGCCGCGATCTCTTGACCGCCAGTTGTATCTGGTAGCTCTGCGCACTTTGCCGACAAGCGTTCACGTACGGCAGGATCTTGCAACATCTTCACCTTGGCGGTGATATCTGCAAGATCTGCTTGATCTGCGCGAAGTGCGTACCCAAAGTCATGACACCACTTTGCGCGCGCCTCTTGATCATCTGTTCCACGGATATTTGAAACAAAAACCGTTGGCAGTTGTGCAGGCAATAGTTCATGAACACCGTTATACCCAGTTGCACAGATACCAGCATCAAATGCGTGCAAAACCTTGGCTAATGGGAAGTAACGAGCAACCTTGAGATCCAAACCTTCTGGCGCAAGAGATTTCCCATCCTTATCAACTGGAGCTTTGGTCAAAATAACTTGAAGATCTTTCCAACCAAGTAATCCAGAAAGTGCAGCGGTCATCTTTTCATTGACATCGCCTTCGCCTGTTCCTAATTGAACAAGTACAGTTGGACGATTTAAATCTAAACCAAGTGCACGTCGTGCATCCTCGCGGCTCATCGCATCCTCTTTACGGAAAAGAGATACAGGTGAAGTTAAAACGGAATCCTTACGTTTTGCAGTTGGGCCAAAATCATATGCACGTGCAATATCGCCAGGTTCAATAACCTTGTCCATCATTGCCGATTGCAAACCTAAAACAAAGCGTTGTGGTTTCTTCTGCCACAAACCACGGCGAACCCACACCAACTTCAAATTACGGTTGGAGTTCTTAGCCGCGATCACACCTGGGTAAGGGACAACGCCATCAAATGACAAAACCTTTGCATCAGTCTCTTCAACTAAAGCTAATAAGCGATCACGTAGATAAATGTCCCACTTTTCACGTGTCATCCACATACGATCTTTGCCAGGGATGTACTCGCAACGAATACCCATGAATCCCGGAATCTCTGCAATACCACCAGCCATTGAAACAATAATTGGGTTTGCGACCTCTTTAAGAGCCAGCGCAACCGCACTTGCACGGGCTAGGTGCCCCATTCCAACGCCATTGCTTGTTGCAAGGATGATGGTCGGCTTGGTCATATCTCTAGCCTACCTGAATCTCTTTTTAACAATGATGCCAACTATTAATGCAGCTAGAGCTAAGCCAACCCACTGCCAAAAGGAGATTGGAAATGGTGCATGCTCGGGAAGGTCGGCACTTCTCTCAGTTACTGCTGAATCAATTGCTATAAGAGAAACAACGCCTGCGTGATCTGAATTCAGATTGCTTGGTGGCACCGCACCGATTAATCGAGATGAAACTGGGACCGCACCATTTCGGACAAAGATGTAATCCAAACGATCGCTGTAACCTGCAAAATTCCCAATTTGTTGGGAATACTTCAAGCGATCTGGATCTGGCCCAGTCAACAATGCGTTCATTCCCCAAGTGTTGTTCATGGGATCTAAAACATCTGGACCTACATCTGTGAACCCTGCTTCGCGCATTAACAAGTAGGCGTTACAGATGCTGCTTCCTCCAGGACATGTGTCACTAGCTGTTGGCTGACCACCAGCGTTGGGATCATCTGAAATCCGTGGATCGCGCGGATCGCTGTTGAAATCTCCCATAATCACTATTGGATTCTTGGTGTTCTTTAAATCGGTAATTAATTGTTGGGCTTGCTTGGCAGCATTTGGAACCTTGTTCTCATCCCATAAGGATTCAAGATGAGTCGTCACAAATCGGACCGGAGTGTTCCCTATTTGAATATCTGCCCAACTGTAACCACGATAAATAGTCATGATCGTTGGAACGATTGTGTAAGTCGCTTCATACTCTGTATTGCCTACCGCTAACACTTTGTTGGCTAAATCGGCACGGATCGCTAAAGCATCCGCGATTTCAAAACCACAAGCTGCTTTATCTTGACCAAAAAGAGGCTGAAATGTTTCTGGATCATTAACCATAGTTACATATGGAATAGCTGCGATTGAATAACCAGTATTGATCGCTGTTTTTCCGCCCTTTGAGGCTAGTACATACTCTTGGCCTTGCGCCTTGGTTGCAGCTAAAAATTGATTAGTGAAGTTGAAAACTTCGGTTCGCTTGCTCCAAGCATTCTTTTTGCAAAACCAAATCGTTGCCTCTTGAATTCCAATCACATCAGGTCGAGCAGCAATAACTTCTGCAGCTAGTTTTGGGGCACGTAAATTGAAATCGGTGGCTTTAACTTGATCCCACATAAATTGAGCAGCTGCGGACAAGTTGGGAATTAAATCCATTGCGACTCCGACATCTGCACCTAAGTACAAATTGCGAGTCATGACAGTTACCTGTGGCGATTCTGCTTGTGCTGCCGATGCAGGCAGCATCATGAGCGCTACAAGAATCGATCCAAGTAAGCGCTTCACTAAATCAATTACCCCATGAGGAGTGAAGTGGACGTCCTTCTGCGTATCCTGCAGATGACTGAACTCCAACTGTTGCACGCTCTGCGAACTCGTTGATGTTTTGTGCACCTGCATAGGTAAATGATGATCGAACTCCAGCGATAATTTCATCGAGTAGATCTTCAACTCCGGGACGTGCTGGGTTTAAGAACATACGTGAAGTTGAAATTCCCTCTTCAAACAACGCCTTGCGAGCGCGATCAAATGCATCTTCCTTAGATGTACGTGCAGCTACTGCGCGGGCAGATGCCATTCCAAAGGACTCCTTGTACAAGCGACCATTTGCATCACTTTGTAAATCTCCTGGAGATTCATAGGTACCTGCAAACCATGATCCGATCATTACCTGTGAGGCACCTGCAGCTAAGGCGAGTGCAACATCGCGAGGGTGGCGAACTCCGCCATCTGCCCAAACATGTGCGCCAAGCTTCTTAGTCTCTGTTGCACACTCCAGAACAGCTGAAAATTGTGGGCGTCCTACACCGGTTTGCATACGAGTTGTACACATCGCTCCTGGGCCCACGCCGACCTTAATAATGTTGGCGCCAGCTTCAACTAAATCATGTGCACCCTGTGCGGTTACAACGTTACCGGCAACAATTGGAACCTTTGGATTAATTGAACGAATAGCCGCTAGCGCTTCAAGCATCTTCTTTTGATGACCATGCGCTGTATCTACAACCAAAACATCTGCGCCAGATTCAATAAGTGCTGCAGCCTTTGCTGCAACATCTCCATTGATTCCAACCGCTGCTGCAATACGCAGGCGACCTTGTGCATCTAGCGCTGGCGAATACAAAGTTCCACGAAGTGCACCGATACGGGTCATGATTCCAGCCAAATCACCATTGCTCGAAACAACTGGTGCCAACTTAAGGCGATTTTGATTTAAGAAATCAAAGGCTTCACGAGCTCCTAATGAATCTGGCATCGTTGTTAGGTTCTTGCTCATAACCTGACCAAGTTGTGTGAATCGATCTACACTCTTGCAATCCTCTTCAGTAATGATTCCTACTGGCTTTCCATTTTCAACGACAACAACTGCACCATGTGCGCGCTTGTGTAACAGGCTAATTGCATCTGCGACAGTTGATTGTGGTGACAGGGTGATCGGAGTATCAAAGAAAGGGTGACGTTGTTTTACCCATTTGATGACATCATCAACAACACCATGTGGAATATCTTGCGGAATAACAGTTAAACCGCCACGACGTGCCATGGTCTCTGCCATGCGTCGACCTGCAATAGCTGTCATGTTTGCAACAACTAGCGGAATTGTTGTTCCTGTTCCATCTATCGCTGAAAGATCAACATCCATTCGAGATGAAATTTCGGAACGGCTTGGCACCATGAAAACATCGTCATAGGTGAGGTCGTGGGTAGGTTCATTTATGAATCGCACGTGGGTTAACAATACTCAGGTAGAATAGAAAGATGTCTAATCCACTCATTTCTGTACGTGGTTTAACCAAGGTTTTCGGGGATTTCACCGCTGTAAACGGCATCGACTTCGACGTTGCCAAGGGTGAGTCCTTCGGATTACTAGGTCCCAACGGCGCAGGTAAATCAACCACCATGCGTATCTTGGCCGCCACATCCACCCGAACATCAGGAACAGTTCAGATCTTGGACAAGGACCCAGAGCAATACGGCCCACTGGTCCGTGCTCACTTAGGTGTTGTCCCACAACAAGACAATTTGGATAACGAGCTAACTGTTTCCGAAAACTTATTTATCTACGGTCGCTACTTTGGTCTCTCAAAGAAGGTTATTAAAAACAAGATCGAAGAGCTTCTTGAGTTTGCTCAGTTGGAAGAAAAACGAGATGTAAAGGTTGAAGCGCTCAGCGGTGGAATGAAGCGCCGTTTAACAATCGCTCGAGGACTTGTCAGTGAACCAGATATTTTGCTTCTTGATGAGCCAACAACAGGTTTAGATCCACAAGCTCGTCACATCTTGTGGGATCGCTTATTCCGTTTGAAGGAGCAAGGTGTAACCCTTGTTTTAACAACCCACTTTATGGATGAGGCGGAACAACTGTGTGATCGCCTTGTAGTAATGGATAAAGGTTCAATCATGGCTGAGGGATCGCCTTCAGGATTGATCAAGGAGTATTCAAGTAAGGAAGTTCTTGAAGTTCGCTTTGGTAGCGATCGCAATAAAGAGGTTGCGCCACAACTGGCAACAATGTGCGAACGCATGGAAACTTTGCCGGATCGAGTTTTGATGTACACCGAAGATGGAGAAACTCTTCTGGAACAAATCATGCAAGCAAAGTTGCATCCAACGACTTCACTTGTTCGCCGCAGCTCACTTGAAGATGTATTTCTGCGTCTAACCGGAAGAACTTTGATTGAATGAACGCAGGTATTGATGTTCCGCAGATTCAACGCTTTGGAGCTTTATATATAGCTTCAGCACGATTGAAATCGATGTCTAAGTGGAGGGCGATCATCGCCGCCGTTGATATCGGAAACCCGCTGTTTTACTTAATCGCCGTCGGTATAGGTATTGGTGTTTTGGTAGAGCAAGGATCGGGCACCAGCGGCACAAATGGCATTAAATACATAGCTTTTATCGCTCCTGCCCTGCTGGCAAACACCGCGATTACGGGCATTATGGATGAAACAGTTTTTCCAACAATCGAAGGTTTTAAATGGCGCAAGCTTTTCTTTGCACAAAATGCAACACCAATCACCGGCCGACAGATTGCAATCGGTGTTTATTTAGCAGCAATCTGCCGAGCAATCTTTTCAGTAAGCATTTACTACACTCTTTTACTTGCCTTTAATGTTGTTGACTTTGGCGTTAGCGCCTTGTTGGTTCCGGTTGCAATTTTCGGTGGCGGAGCCTTTGGTGCTTTAATGTTGTTTGCAGCAGCAAAGATAGAAAAGGAAGACCAATTCTTTAACATCCTTGGCCGTCTTGTAATTATGCCGATGTTCTTGTTCTCTGGAACTTTCTTTCCATTGTCATCTATGCCGATTTACTTACAACCAATCGGTTGGGTTTCACCGCTATGGCACGCAACAGAACTTGGTCGCGAGGCTGCCTATGATTACGGAATTAGTAATCTAATGGTCGTTGTTCACTTTACGGTCTTAGCGTTGTTACTTATTGTTGGACTCATTCTTGCAACTCGCCAATTTGAAAAGAGGTTGGCAAAGTGAGGACCGCGGTTCAAATTGCAGAGAGCAGAAAAACCAGCGCTATGTATGCAGGGCGCCCATACGTCCTATTAGAACGTGGATGGATCGCTTTTAAATCATCGACTTGGATTCCAGTTGTGACCGGATTCGTCGAACCGGTTTTATTTCTTTTAGCTTTTGGTTACGGCATGGGAAACCTAGTCGGAGATGTAACAACTGGAAGTACGACTATTGATTACACCCTCTTTATCGCACCTGGTTTGCTCGCAAACAGCGCGATGAATGGTGCGATTTACGATTCCACATGGAATGTTTTCTGGAAACTCAATGAATCCAAGCTCTATAAGACAATGCTGTCCACGCCGCTCGGGCCTTTGGATATCGCACTTGGTGAGATCACTTGGGCCTTGATTAGAGGCTTGGTGTACTCACTTGGCTTCCTAACAGTAGTTACAGCTTTGGGTCTCACACCTAGCTTCTGGGCGATCTTGGCTATTCCAGCCGCCTCATTAATCGCCTTTGGCTTTGCCTCATTTGGCATGGCGATTACCTCTTACTTCAAGACTTACCAACAGATGGGCTTCATCAACATCGTCTTGCTTCCAATGACCTTGTTCTCGGGCTCTCTCTACCCAATCTCTGTCTATCCCGATTGGTTAGAAAAGATCATCATGGCCCTGCCTTTGTGGCATGGAATTGAAATGGTCCGTGCATTTTGGTTTGGAAATGTGAACTCAGGGATCCTGGTTCATGTCGCTTACTTTTTGGTGATGATCACCACAGGTTTATTTGTTACCTCACGTCGATTACGAGCACTCTTCCTTCGTTAATCAACACTGTAGGTTGCATCTGGGACTAAAGCAGGGCATTTCCATCCTGGAGCAATGACAGGTTCAAAATGCCACCATTCGTTCTCAAAGACTCTGCACAACCCAAACTTATATCCATGAATCTCTAGCCATCCCGCACCAACTGGTTCATCAGGGTAATTAACATCGATTGCAACACCCCAGGGATGATGTGAGATTAACGGTGGTGCAACCCACTTACTTGCTTCTGATGCAGATCCATATTTTCGGACCGCATTGGCAAATAATGTTTTTTGTCTGCTCAAAGATCTAAATCCCGAAACAATATAGATAACTTGACCCTCTTTTTTAGCGGCAGCTTGGGCGGCTTTAAATCTAGTCAAAAGTTGTTGGTCCAGTTCATTTGGTCTAATCAATGAACGGGAAATTGCACCCGCACCTAAAGAAAGTTCTGTTTTTTCGCAACCTTTAATTACATTAGAAATACGCAAAACCTTTGTTTTTTTATTCATACATTGCAAAGGAATAGTGTCCGATGCGTGAGATACCTCATTAAAAAGTGAAAAAACCAATAAAAAGGCTATAAAAACCCTAGTTTTTCGCATGCCATCAGTCTAACGGGGTTGCTTTTTAAATAAACCATGGGAGAATTAAGCCTTAGTTAAAACTAACTAAAAAACGAACCGGGAGAGTACTTCTCAAACGAGTTTCAAAAGCTGAAACCTTTGCCGTACAAGTTTTACAAATGCAGACACAGAATAACCACAAGCAAACATTTAGATTCGTTCCGTCCACTTCAACTCCTATTGACCCAAAGCGCGTCGAGGAGATTCTCAAGCAAGAGTGGGAACTATTTACTAAGGGAACAGACAAGAGCGCAGAAGAGAGCCGTCGTTCATTCAAGACGTTGCCATTAGGCGTGACATCTAGCTTCCAACACTGGGATCCATACCCAATCTCAATTAAGTCCGCCAAGGGCGCTTACATGACCGATGTCGATGGTCGCCAACTATTGGATCTTTCGATGGGCTTCGGAGCGATGTTTGCAGGTCACCTCAATCCAACTGTTATTGAAGAGATTGAAAGCTCATTAACCACCGGAATGCTTTTTGTTACACCATCACCGATTTCAACAGATGCGGCAGAGCGAATCTGTAAGCGCTTTGAGATTGATCAGGTTCGATTCACTAACAGTGGAACTGAATCAACTATGTATGCAGTACGTGTTGCACGTTCAGCAACCGACAAAATGGGAATCCTAAAGATTGAAGGCGGTTACCACGGTAGCTACGATCCATTCGTAGTCTCTTCGAAACCGCCAGTAGATAAAATTGGAAATCCAAATAAGCCAAAGGCTTACATCGACTCCAACCTTGTTCCAGGAGATATCCACGTCGTTCCTTTCAATAACATCCCAGCGCTCGAGAAGATGTTTAAGAAGAATGCAAAGAAGATCGCCTGCTTTATCGTTGAACCAGTTCTAGAAAACCTGGCAATCGTTCTTCCAGATGAGGGTTATCTAGAGCGCGTTCGCGAGCTGTGCGACCAATACAACGTAGTTCTTATCTTTGATGAGGTTAAGACTGGGCTTACAGCAGGTGCTCATGGTGCATCTGTTCGTCTTGGAGTTCAGCCTGACTTAATCACCCTTGCTAAATCAATCGGTGGCGGAGTTCCACTGGCTGCATTTGGTGGCAAGAAGAAGTACATGGACTTTGTTACTAACGGCAAAATGGCTCACTTCGGTACATTCAACGGTAATCCCCTTGCAATGGCTGGAATCCGTGCGATTGATCGAATCTGTACCGATGAAGCACTAGCTGCTGCCGAGGCTTTAAATCAGCAAGCTCTGGATCGCATCAGCGCGATCATCGAGGAGTATCAGCTTCCTGCACACACAGTTGGTTTCGGAGTAAAGGGTTGCGTTACCTGGTCTACGCAACCTGTCCGCAACTACCGTGATTACAAGGCAACTGATTTCACAGTTGCTGAAGCTCACTGGCTATTTGCTCTTAACCGCGGAATCATCACGCCTCCAGGCTTAGATGAGCAGTGGTTGATCTCATTGGCACATGGCCAAACAGAGATTGATCTACTGGTTGAAGATTTCCGCGAGTTTGCTATAGCACTTCGAGCATAGCTCGTACCGCTGTAATCATCTGTTCCAACGGCATCGTAGGCAACCCTGGAAACTCGGGTGCCTGTGAATCCATTAATGGAACATGTACAAATCCACTGCGAACGCTGGTACCAACAAACTTGTTCTGTGCAATATAAAAAATATGGTTACACAAAAATGCGCCAGCGCTTAGTGAAACTGCGGCCGGAACTCCAGCGGTTTTAATCGCTTCAACAATCTCCTTTAAAGGAAGTGTTGAAAAGTATGCATCTGGTCCATCTTGAAGGATCTTCACATCGTTGCGCATCACACCTTCATTATCTGCAAGGCGTGCATCATCTAGATTGATCGCAACCTTTTCAGGTGTAATTTGTGTACGACCTTCAGCTTGACCCAAAGAGATGACAACATCTGGATTATGTTCTGCAATCAGCGCCAATAAGCGCTCAGCCGATTGTGCATAGGCAACTGGCAAAATAGCGGTAACGATGTTGTCACCGCTAATTTGTTTAACAATCTCACCAGATGGGTTTGATGATGCCGTTCCAAAGGGTTCAAACCCTGTAAGCAGCACCTTGGTCATGAGTTAACCCTACTAAAAGAAGAAAAGCCCCCGGTGTGAAAGGCACCGAGAGCTTAACTTGTGCGCGCGAAGGGATTCGAACCCCTAACCTTCTGATCCGTAGTCAGATGCTCTATCCGTTGAGCTACGCACGCCTATTTACTTGTGAAGCGCAATAGTACCCGCTTTTTAATCATCACCCAAATGCGGTCAGAGCCATATAAATCAAGGGGTTTTGAAGCACAACAAAGGGCGCCCGCATTAACGGACGCCCTTTGTTGTGCTTACTTAAGTATTAGCCAACTTTCTTAATGCGGCCATCTGCTGCAGGAACTTGCGTTACCTTCTTAGCAGCCATGTCTGCCTTAAGTGCATCTACAAATACATCTAGTAGTGCGCCTTGAACCTTTGCTTGTGATGGTGAGAATACGTTGAGGTATCCGTCGCCACCATAAATTAGGAAGTCAAGAGTTGTAAGTGTGTACTCCTTTGAATCCTTAGCAATCGCTGTTCCGTCTAGCTTTGTAACTTCGACGATACGTGAACCGATTGGCTTTGAAGCATCAAATGAGAACTTAAGACCTGAAACCTGTGGGAAGCGACCATCTCCTGGATAGTTACCGCCAACACCGTTTTCAAGCGCCTTCCATAGGTTTGCACCTGTAACAACTGTTGTTGCGATCTGGTTACCAAATGGGAACACAGTGAAAGCATCACCAAGTGTTACATCTAGTGGACCAGTACCTGTGCGAACAAGACCTGTTGCTGCTGGTACATATGTCTTTGCAGGGAATGTGTCGCGGATACCGCCACCATTCTGAATTGCAAAATCAGTCTTGTACTTAGCGCGCATCAAATCT
>JACCDJ011831795.1_pt1 | contig 12444 bp, 13 predicted proteins | sample 7444481 | NCBI WGS metagenome assembly JACCDJ01 (sample SAMN15323435, study PRJNA562643) | freshwater metagenome | isolation source: river surface water | place: USA:Blue River Watershed | collected 2017-08-15 | reverse complement strand
CTAGCCGTTGCGGTTGGAGTTAGTCCTATTGTTACCGATGGGGTTGGTGTTTGAGTTACGGTTGGAGTTACGGTTGGAGTTTCAGTGGTTGTTGGTGTTGGTGTTTCGGTTGCGGTTGGTGATGGACTTAATCCTGGTGTTACCGTTGGTGTCTGAGTATTTGTTGGTGTTGGGCTTGGTGTAGGACCTGGTACTGTTATCGAATATGTATAACCATAAGTTGGCACATAACAATTATAAACACCATAATAGTAGTCAGAAATGTAGTTAAATGGAAATACTTGGTCACCCAAATCAATCGTACCTCCACTATCAGGAAGATACGTCACTTCTGTTGTCTGACCACTTAAATTATCACTTAAAATTCTTACTCCTATTGCCATGTCTATAAATACATATTCATTTTCATTTTAACCGCAAATTCCAGTATTAACTACTAATGTTCCTGAAAGTTGTATAAATGTTGCACCATTTGAAATTGTAGCATTTGCATTTATTGGTGGTATTGTTAATGACATGTTACCATAAACATTATCACCAGGAGTTAACTCATTAAATGGTATTAAAGTATAAATTGTAACATTTGAAGGAGTTGCAAACATTGTAACATCTTGACAAACATCTTGATAATAACCTCCACTCCATAAATTATATGTGTAAATAATTACAGGAGTTCTTGTTGGTGTTGGTGTAAATGATGGTGTTGGAGTTATTGACGGACATAAACCTATCACAACAACGTCTAATGGTGCAGCATAATCCTCAACATATAAATCTTTGGCACATACGTAACTTGTTTGTAGGGGTTCAACAGGAGTAACACTAATAATGTCGGTACATCCTGTCCATCTATAATATCCTGTTTGAACATTATTGTAGTTGGTTACCCTAAAATAATTACAAGTACTCATTTTTAATAAATCTTATTTAATACAAAAATGTCTGAGTAAATTGAGTTATCAACTGAAGTACTTCCCCACTCTACGGTAAGGTCTAGAGTGTTACTAACAGTTGTATCAAAAGTTGTGTTGTTTACAGTATTAAATGAAAATCCTTCAACTGCACCATTACTTGTTTTTGTGTAGTGAAAAGCACCTAAAGATACTATTGACGCTACACCTGCAACACCGACTTGTCTTATTGTGAAGTTAACGGATAACCCCCAAACATCATCTGTAATGTTTGTTATTGCCTGAGCACCACTATCCGCTAAAATAACTGACCCAGCCTTAACTCTAATTCTAATTGTTTGGTTATTACCCACATTAAACACACCCGCCATGTCAACTCTAAAACTATCACCAATACTAAATCCACTTGCGGGTACACTTAAAGTTCCCACACCACCATCTATTAATGTTGATTCACTTGTTGTTCCACTTACGGTTGCACTATTTCCCGTCTGAGCAAATAAACCATAAACAAATGGGTATGGAGGAGTTGGTGCGGATGTCCCACTTGTTCCGCTAGTCCCTGAAGAACCACTTGAACCTGAAGTTCCGTCAATACCACTAGTTCCCGAAGTACCTGATGAACCACTAAATTGTTCGGTTAATGATGAAAAATAAATTTTATTTGTAATTCCTGATGGGTCTACATCATAATTTACAATAGCCATCCAAGATTCTGGTTGTCCTGATGATGCTAAGGGTAATTGGGATATTGGTAAATTTGGCATTTTTTTTATTTTATAAATATGTTTTTATAATCCGTATTTGGATTTATCGGCGTTAAAGTTTTGTAATACCTGCGAACCTGTTAAAGTTGAGTTATATATCCTAATTATTCCCACAGTACCTTTGAATGGTACCTGCAATGCACCTGTTGTTGCTCCAACTCTACCCGCAATACCAACAGGGCTTGTATTACTTACCTGATTAACTCCAACCAAACTTGTTGTACCGCCAGAAACACCGTTTCGGTAAACAGTCAATGTATCTCCAACAAAATCAAAAACAGCAACCAATTGAACCCATGTATTTACAGAGAATCCTGTTACAGAAACCTGTGGGAAATTAGTTCCATCATAAGCGGCGACTAACATACTGCTAGCCCCTTCATTGAATCTGATTGTATAAGGATACCTTGATTCGTTATTCAAGTTCCATTTTTCTAACAATTCGGCTTCACCAGAGTTTGGTTGACCATTTGAAGGGTTAAACCACACCTCAACAGTATATTGTTGTGTATTTGTAAAGTTTGTTACACCATTTACACTTGGTATTCTTCCGTAAGATGACGTTCCGTTAAAAGTGAATCCACTTGACACATTGTAGGTTGGACTACCTGATAATGTTGCATCTGTACTTCCTACAGTTGTGTCCCAAACAGTTCCTGAACCAACATAACTACTTGGTAATAATTGTAGTTGTAGATTTGATGTTACAACATTAGGTGTTGGAGATGGTGTTAATGTCGGTGTTTGACTTACTGTTGGTGTATTTGTTGGTGTTTGAGTTGGTGTAGTTGTTTCAGTATTTGTTGGGGTAATTGTAGGAGTTGTGGTAGGTGTTGGTGTTGGTTCTCCAACCTCAATATAAATTCCCGACCCATCTTCTTGTAAAATCATAAAATAATCTTCTTGTAATAAGAAATTATTGTCAGGTAATGTAGGTGTTGGTGTTGGAGTTCCTGTGTTTGTTGGAGTAAGAGTTTGTGTGTTAGTTGGAGTTTGTGATGGGGTTTGTGTGTTAGTTGGTGTTTGTGATGGAGTTTCGGTAGGTGTTGGAGTTTGTGTTTCTGTTGCAGTAGGAGTCAAACCAATAGTAACTGATGGAGTTGGTGTAACAGTAGGAGTTATAGTATTAGTTGGGGTTTGTGTTGGTGTTTCAGTTAGTGTAGGTGTCTGAGTCGCAGTATTGGTTGGCGTCTGTGTTGGGGTTTCACTTGAAGTTTGAGTTAGTGTTGGTGTCTGTGTTGCGGTATTGGTTGGTGTTTGCGTTATCGTTTCTGTTGGTGTTTGAGTATTAGTTGGAGTAGTTGTGGGTAATGGTGTTTCACTTGGAGTTTGAGTAGGTGTTGGTGTTTGAGTTATTGTAGGTGTTGGTGTTGGATTAATTAATTCGTAATACAAATCATTTGCAGGAATACTGATATAGTACAAATCATTTGAAGGTATAAATATTCTACAATTAGGACAATCAGGGTCCAATAGATTGTATTTTAATTTTAATAATCTAAAGTTGTGTTTAATTTGAGATGCATTTAATGGCTCGGTGTACATTCTAAATGCACTAACGTCACCAATCATACTACCACCAAAATATTCTTCTAATTTAATATTAGTTGTTAAACCTGAATAAATTGTATTATCTAAATCGTTAGTCGTTAAACATTCAGGGTCTTGTTGATAAACAATGTCTTCAATTGTTTCAGGACATCCACCTGAAAATGTTAAGTTATCGTGAAGACCTTGAGTTCCCCCACCAATTGAGATGTTATATCCAACCCCAATTTGTTTTTCTTTTGGAGTATTCAATAGTCTTGGAATAATTTCTTCAAAGTTTTCAGTAACCATGAATAACTTTCCATTTACGTAAAACTTAAGTGTACCCAATCGATACTTTTGTTCTTCAGTCCACATGTCGTTGAACGTAACAACTTCAGTCGATGCTGGGTCGTAAGGTTGTTCACGAGTAATTGGTGGTTCAATTAATGAAACACTTCTATTTTCAAGGGTTGCATAATAAACATCTTTAACAAGCAGACCAAGTCCCCCTTTATCATAAAGGTCACAAGTATCAAACCATTCATATCTTTGGAATACCGCATCAATCTGAACCCAATGTTCAACATTTGAATATGTTGTTCCTGAACAATCATCAAAAATACCTCTTGTCGAACACCATTCGGTCAATGATGTTCCTGTCACATAAGTAAGTCCTGTCAAACAAGTTCCCGTACTTTCACATCCACCCGTTATTCTATATGTCTTGACACATAATCGTGGACTACCCGTATCCCCACTTAATCTTAATGATAATGCGTTTGATACCTCATCATATAATGGGTCTTTTTCAGGGTATTTTGCGGTTGTGTTACAATCACAAGGACAACCACAAGTACAATGAGTTATTGTACCACCTGATGGTTGGTAAACTTCCATACAATCTGATGATGTGTTGGCAGTACTTGCACAACCACAAGTGTGCATACAAGTTAAACCTGATGTAACTCTTGTATAACCCGTATCTTGTTTTGGATGTCCGTCGGCATAATGGTAAAACTTATTCTCTGCTCTTGCACCCATGTAAAAGAATGTCCCTTTGTTTTCGGGATATCTGTTGTTTAGACCTCCTGTTGTATCACCAGTCCATCTATATCTTAACATGAATTCTGCAGTCCAACCTAAAGGAACTCTTTGTGGAAAAACTTGGTAATCATAACCAGGTAATTTATAAAATCCTTGGAAGAATCCTCCTTGTAATTTGGCAACATACCCAATATCACCACCCACATTTTGATATGATAAATTATAGGTGTATGAGTTGTCGTTCCATAATCTATTTTCAGTTGTTGTAAAACCTGTGATAGGGTGAAGTTTCATTCTCCTATCATATTTGTATCTACTAAACTTGTCTGAAATGTTTGTGTATAATCCTGTTGTAATTTCAATTGTCTCACCCGACATGTTTTGAACAAGTCCGTTATCAATACCCGTTAGACCAACATCACATAATTCTGTGACGATTGGACAAAAGTTTGGGTCAACATCATCAGGGTTCCAATAATTTTCTGAAACAATTGTTTGATAATCAAAAGAACATGCAGATGTTTGACATAGTGTTGTTCCTGAACTGTTAAAGTCAAACTTAAATGGCATTCTATTTCCGTCCAATTCACCAATTAATAAAGGTGAAAAAACGACTTCTTGGTCATAATCTCTCTCGTCCGACGCTAAGCAAATGTCGGTGATTTCGTTCACGGGTTTTATCCCCCATCTACGAAAATTATACTGATTAATATTCTGATATGCCATATACTAATGATAAATACCTTATGAGCTAGTATTTATAGATAAAAAAGAAGAGATGATTAATACAGACCAAGAATTTTATTCGTCACCATATTATTTTTTATTGAGAGAAAAGAAAGAAAAATACTCTTTGTACTTCTCTGTGGAAGAGAATTTAAATGAAGCTCGTAAAAAAGACGAGGTAATTCACTTCGAAAAAAGTAAAGTTGGGAAAGTTAAAAATCACCTTAAAAAAGTGGTTAAGGATAAAAAAACAAAAACGACTAAGGGACTTAAAAAAGATTTGGAAGAATTGGTGAATTTGGACGGGGCTTTATCTAACTCAAAAATCCCAATTCTCGACCCAAGACTTCACCCAAAGAAAACTATGGACCAAACTGTTGCTGCCGCTCGTATTACAAACGACCCTATCTCTCGTGGATATAGAACATATTATGGTGAATCGGTTGAAGAAATTGATGAGGTTGATATGTCAGGAGCGTTTGGTTACGAAGAAACTGAAGATATGGATGGTGAAGAAACTTTCAAATATTTAGTTAAGAAAATGGGTATGGAACCTGATGAGGCGAAAGAAAGAACAAGACAAAAAGGTCAAGACCCAACAGGTGATAAAGATAAAAAATCACCATACTACAAAGATAAAAATTTTATAACAAGAGCAACTTTATCTGAAATCCAAAAACAAAAGATGATTAAAGTTGTGGAAGATATCTTGATGGGTAAAAAAAATTCAGACAACTCTGAGGTTGGAAAAAAAGAACCTGAGGTATCTAAAGTTTTAAAGAAAAATATTTCATCATTAAAAAAACAAGCGGAAAAAGAGGGATTGTCTCTTGCCGAATTATTAAAGATGTTAAAAAGTGAATAAAAGTTTATACGATAAAGAAATTGAATTTCCATCTGACAAAAGAGAACATATGCAAAAATGTTTTCACATGGTTAAAGGTGCGGATGAAAATACCGAAGGGTTCAATAGAAATAAAGAACTACAAGGAAAAAATTACATATCATATAAACAAATGAAAAGAATTAAAAACTTTTTCGATAATTTCAAAGGTAATCAAAATGAACCTTCATTTATTTTAAATGGTGGTGTTGAAATGAAAAATTGGGTTAACGATGAATTAAGAAAGATGAGGGAATATATAAAGAATACCAAAACAAACAAAATGAATGCTGGTATGATGAATCAATTTATTGACCCACACGAGAAAAAAGATTTTACAAATGTAAGAACATCTCAAGAGCACTCAAAGACCGTGGATAAATACAATCCATCAGTTAATGAGAGTGTTAAGAGAATAAACGAACTAATATCAAAAATATAAAATTATGTCAAGTCAAATTACTGTAGATTTAAGTCAAACAGAACCAAACGCACTTACCGCAATTGCTGACCAAGAAAGAGCAAAATTAATCCCTAAAAATGATTTTAACGCTGTTGGTAACGAATACTCATCAGTTAACCGTGACGCTCTCGCTGACGGAGACTCAATGGGTAGAGGTACAGGGGCATTCTTGGATGTGTATAACGTAAATGCGGGAACTATTGACGATATCATTGAAAGAAAAAATGATATCAAAATTAATAAATTTAATTCATCAAACGTATATCCTAATTTCTAATGAAACTACAAGGGGCATTAAAAGGTTTAATTTATGAAATCGCTTCTTTGGATAGTATTGTTGATGCTATAAAGAAAAGACAAGTCGTAGTTATCTATTATGATGGTGATGAACCAGGTGGTAGAGGTCTTCGAGAAATTGAACCTGTATGCTTAGGAGTTAGTAAAGCTGGAAATAAAGTTTTGAGAGCTTGGGATAGTGAGGGTGCATCTCACACTAATTACAAGGGAGAACAACCATTACCAGGATGGAGATTATTTAGGTTAGATAAAATACTATCAAACAAACCAACTGGTGAGGTTTACAATACACCAAGACCTGGTTATAATTTTAATGGTGATAAGAGCATGGTCAGTGTAATTATTAATGCGAAATTTGATAACACACCACCACCTCAACCACAACCTCCACAAGAAACACCACCAGAGACACCACCAACCCCTGAAGAAGAAAACGTAACATAATATGGACAGATTAATGGAAAAATTGGCTTTATCAAAAGCAATTATGGATAAAGCGGATGGAATTAAAAATTCAAATTCTATGAACGGTGGATTACCACCAACATCACTACAACAACTTAATGCACCTGAAACATTTAATGTTCCTGCCGCAAAATATAATATCCCACAGGAATTTTTACAAGAGTCAGGTTCTGTCCAAGAACCATATCTTTCTAATGTTCCTAGAGAAAATACTAAGCCAGTTGGTGTACCAACAGTGGACGCAATTAAAAATTCTAAGTTACCTGACGAAATTAAAAGGTTAATGATGGAACACCCAATTTCACAACCACAACAACAAGTTACCACAATTTCTGATGAACTTGTAGAGAAGGCAACTCGTTTAATGAAAAAGAATGAAGGAAACTATATTCCTGAATCGGCAAAACCTAAACAATCTCAACAACAAGTTCAACAACCTACGGGTAGTATTGATTACAAATTAATTCAAAGAATGATTAATGAGGCGGTATCCGAAGCGCTTAAAGAAAATGGATTACTTGTTGAAAGTTCAGAAAAATCTAACGAGCAATTTACCTTTAGAGTTGGTAAACACGTGTTTGAAGGTAAGGTAAGTAAAATCAAAAAAATGTCTTAACGTATTTCTTTATTCGACAACAATTACTATATTTTAAGAAATATATTAATAATGTCGAAAATTAAAATCTTAGTAGTCCCATCCGACAGAACAGGTGTGGGTAAATTTAGGTCAGTAGACCCTCACGTTTTTTTACAAAATCTTTATGGTGACGATTTCCATGTGGACATCGATTATGAACCACCTTATGATGATATGTCATTTTGGTCTCAGTACCAAATTGTTGCTTGTCACAGAAGTATTGGTCCTGATTTTGATAAGGCAAATGTACTAATCAAAAAATTAACTGAAAATGGTATCATTACTATTGTGGATATTGATGATTATTGGATGCCAGGTAAAGAACACCCAATTCACGATATCATTAGATTCAACAAGATTAATGAAAAAATTGTTGCAAATCTTAAAGTCGCATCTTATGTTACTACTACAACTACGTTGTTTGCTGATGAGATTAAAAAATTCAACAAAAATGTAGTCGTATTTCCAAACGCAATTAATCCTCAAGAACCACAATTTAACGAACCAACTTTAGAGTCCGATAAAATTAGAATTGGATGGTTGGGCGGTTCGTCTCACTTACACGACTTACAATTGTTGGATTCACCATTAGGTAAAATAACTCACTTGAAAGACAAATTACAATTTGTATTATGTGGGTTTGACACAAGAGGTACTGTGACAGAAATCAATCAACAAACAGGTGAACATAAGAAAAGAGACATTCTTCCACATGAAACGGTTTGGGCACAATATGAAAAAATATTCACTCAAAACCATTCGTTAGTTTCTGAAGATTATAAAAAATACCTTCTTAAATACACCCAAGAAAAATACCCAAATGAACTTAACGAATCTTACGTAAGGGTTTGGACACAACCTGTAACATCTTACGCTAAGAATTACTCAAAGTTTGATGTATCTTTGGCACCAATCAAAAACACAATGTTTAACCGAATGAAGTCTCAATTAAAGGTAATTGAAGCGGGGTTCTACAAAAAAGCAATTATCGCTTCCGATTTAGGTCCATATACATTAGATTTGAAACATTGTTTGAATCATGGTAATTTTGTTGACGGAAACGCGATGTTGGTCGATGAAAATCGAAACCACTCAGATTGGGCAAAGTATATCAAAAAATTAGTCGAAAATCCTAGTATGATAAAAGACATGGGTGAAAGATTATACGAAACAGTAAAAGACACTTACGACTTAAATGTTGTTACAAAAAACAGAGCTGAATTTTATAAATCATTAATTAAATAATTATGGACTCAAAAAAAGGTAGGATAGGGTTTACCGCAGGTAACTTTGATTTATTACATCCAGGTTACATTTATACATTTGAAGCGGCAAAAGAAAACTGTGATTATTTCATGGTTTTCTTACAAAGAGACCCATCTTTAACAAGATTCACAAAATATAAACCTGTAGTTCCACTCTATGAACGATACAAAGTTTTGATGTCAATCAAATATATTGATGAGGTTGTTTGTTATGATGATGAAGATGACTTATTGCGTCTTATCGAATTTTATAAACCTGATGTAAGAATTCTTGGAGATGATTATATTGGTAAAAGATTTACTGGAGACCATCTACCAATTGACGTGGTTTATACTACTCGTTCACACGGATGGTCAACAACAAAGATTAAAGATTTAATCACTATTCAAACTTTAAAACAAAACCCTGAAATCACTAATAACATAAAAAATGATTAACATACCACTAACAAAAATTTTATTTTTAGACATTGAAACCGTGGGTGTTCAACCTGATTGGGATTCATTAGTAAAACATAATGAACCTCTTTCATTTCAATTTGAACATTACTTTGATTGGTTTCAAAAAAGATTCCCTGAAGACGCAGACAAAGGTGTTGGTCAGATGTTTGTAAACCGAGCAGCATTGGTTCCCGAATTTGCAAGAATTGCTTGTGTTAGTGTTGCATTTGTAACAGAAAAAGGTGAAGTTAAAATGCAATCATTCAGTGACCCTGATGAGAAGAAAATGTTAATTGAAGTTCAAAAACTGTTATATAGAGTTGGTGAACTTGGGTTTTATTTATGTGGTCATAATGTTAAAGGATTTGATATTCCAATGTTAGCAAAACGTATGATTATGAACGGAATTATGCCGCCAAAGATTTTACCAGGTCACGACACAAAACCATGGGAAATTAAAGCTTTAGATACTAAAGAAGTATGGCAATATGGTGGATACGGTTCCATTGCATCTCTTGAATTGATGTGTGTTTGTTTAGGTGTTGAGTCATCCAAAACAATGGAAGTAACAGGTAATAAAGTACATGAGGCATTTTGGGTTAAGAAAGATATTGAAGGTATTGTGAAATATTGTGAAAAAGACGTGTCGGTGTTAATTGATGTAATTAAAAAATTAATAGAATTAAAATAATGGACAATTTAAATGGTAATGGGTTTGACCCAAAGGTTTATGATGAAATTTTAAAACAATTTGAAAAAATTAAATCTGAGGCAGGTATTGAACCTGACGATGATTATCAAAAAGAACTTGAAGATTTATTGGGAATTGGATTTGATGAGTTGGAGGAAGAGATTTATCAAAGTGCGATGTCTAAAAATGTTTATGTTGAGACTGTTCATCCTGATGCAGTTTTTCCAAAATATGCCTACCCATCAGATTCAGGATTTGACTTACATTCAACACAAGACTTGGAAATAGGTCCATTTGGTAGGGTTTTAGTTCCAACAGGAATTAAAGTTTCTTTCCCTGAAAATCACGAAATTCAAGTGAGACCTAAAAGTGGATTAGCAATCAAACAAGGGTTAACAGTATTAAATACGCCAGGAACTGTAGACCAAGGATATACGGGAGAAATACAAGTAATTGTGTTTAATACTAACAATCACTCGGTTGTGATACCAAAAGGTATGAAAATTGCTCAGGCGGTATTATGTCCTGTTATAAATGGGAAATACGTAAGATTTGAGTCTGTTGATTCTTTAGATGAAAAAGATAGAGGTGATAATGGATTTGGTAGTACAGGAATTTAAATATTAAAAAAATGATTACAGTAGGATATTCAACAAGAGAACATAACCCAAAATTTATCGAGTACTTAAAGAAAAGTTCGGGGTTTAAAAAAATAGAAGTTATTGAAAAGATTAATAACGGAGAAAAATCATTATCTGAGGTCTATAACGAAATTCTTGCAGAGTCCACAACTGACATAGTTGTTCTTTGTCACGACGACATTTATTTCGACACATCAAGTTGGTTTCATAAAATAAGAACTCACTTTGAAAAAAGTGATTTTGGTATTTTAGGTGTTGCGGGTACAACCAATATGTCTGAAACAGGTAGATGGTGGGAAACTAATCGTAGAAAAGACATGATTGGTATTGTTAATCATGAAAGTGGCGGAAAGAAATGGACTTCAAAATATTCTGAAGACCACGGTAAGTCAATCAGACAAACTGTTATTGTTGATGGTCTATTCATCGCATTGAGTAAATCAAGAATCAAACACAATTTTGACGAAGAGTTTAAAGGGTTCCACTTTTACGACATCGCTTTTTGTTTTAAAAACCATTTAGAAGGTGTAAAAATTGGTGTAATCAGTAACATTAGAATTACTCACAAATCTATTGGTCAAACTAACGAACAGTGGGAAGAAAACAGAGAGTTTTTTGTTCAAAAATATAAAGACAACTTACCATCAAAAATACCGTTTGACCCAAATAGAAGATTGAAGGTTTTATTGTCTTGCATTTCATTTAGAAACTTTACAGGGTCTGAGTTGTATGTTTTTGAGTTAGCCAAATCATTACTTAAATTAAACTGCAGTGTTACCGTCCTTTCACAAATTGGTGGTCCTTTAACTGACATGGCTAAGAAACTTGGCATTAAATGTGTTTCATTTGAAAATGCACCAGGTTTTAAGATTGGGGATGGTCAATGGGGGATGAATACACCTGAAGGATTTAAACCTTCAGTTCAAAACATGTTGTATAGAATTTCTGAAGTTGATTACGATATCGTCCACATTCAACACAAACCAGTTGCCGAGAGAGTTTTAAGTATGTATCCTGAATTAGATAAGATTTGTACTATCCACTCTGAGGTAATGTCAAGAGATTTGGAAAATCCTGTTTTGGACCCAACAATTAAAAAATACATCGCAATCAGACCTGAAATTAAAGAACACATGATTAATAATTTTGAGGTTCCTGAAGAGATGATTGAGGTTATCTATAATCCTGTAGATAATGAAAAGTTCAAATCAAAATCATTACCATCTGAAAACTATATTTTGTTTGTTGGTACAATTGATTATTTAAGAAAAGAATCGATTTTGGATTTGATTGAATATACAAGAGAGATTGGAAAAGAGTTATGGTTAGTAGGTGAAGACAATGGTAATTACTTACAAAATATATTACTTGAAGACCACGTTAAACATTTTCCTGCAACTTGGAATGTCGAAAATTACATTTCTAAATCATATGAAACCGCAGGTATCCAATTAGGTAGAACAACTATTGAAAGTTGGTTATGTGGTAAACCAAGTTGGATTTATAAAGTTGATGCTGGCGGATTTATCCTTTCAAAAGAAAGACACGAACCACCAACTGATATTGAGAAGTATTATGCTATGAACGTAGCTCAACAGATAAAAGACGAGTATCTTAAAATCCTATCATAATGAAAATTGGTATAGTCGATACCAACATTACTGGTCTATCTTTTGGGTTATT
>JACCDJ010657900.1_pt1 | contig 12448 bp, 11 predicted proteins | sample 7444481 | NCBI WGS metagenome assembly JACCDJ01 (sample SAMN15323435, study PRJNA562643) | freshwater metagenome | isolation source: river surface water | place: USA:Blue River Watershed | collected 2017-08-15 | reverse complement strand
GGCAATAAGCCTTTAATTGACTCACCTTGTCGCAGTGACTCACGCAGTGCAGTGGAAGAAACTTCCCACGCCAGATTGTAGGCAATAAAGCATAGCCCACACGCTGTTTGTTTAAGTTGAGAAGGATTCGCTATACGGCGGATGATCTCGTTTACTACTTCACTATCTAATGCGGCCTGATCGATGACATACCCAGGACGCGCAGCGATGCATAGATTAGTTAATGCAAACAACTCACGCCATTCATGCCACGTATGAAGATTCGTTAACTGATCGGCACCGATGATCCATTGCAGGGACGCTTGTTCCCCCACAGTGCGTCGTAATTCGCGGAGGGTATCGACGGTATAGCTTGGACCTTCACGCTGAATTTCTAAGGTATCGACATGTACCGTAACGGGCCACTGTTGAAACGCTAGTTTCAGCATCGCGACTCGATGCTCGGCTGCCGTTTTCAAACCCGGTTTCTGCCAAGGCTGACCTGCAGGGATGAGTCGTAATTCATCGGGGTGTAGCAAGGTACAAAAATAATGTGCCAGACCGATATGTCCCGCGTGAACTGGATCGAAACTGCCACCCAGTAGCAAAATACAAGGCGGGTTCACCGCTCAATTACCTATGATCATGTGGCGAGCCAGTCACGATGTGGCAAAAAGTCGGTATACAGTGCGGCCTCGGGTGTACCTGCTTCAGGTTTCCAGTCGTAGCGCCATTTCACAATCGGTGGCAGTGACATCAGAATAGATTCAGTACGTCCACCTGATTGCAATCCAAACAGCGTGCCACGATCAAACACCAGATTAAATTCCACGTAGCGTCCACGACGATACGCTTGAAAATCACGCTCACGTTCACCAGACGGCGTATCTTTGCGACGCTTAAGAATAGGTACATAGGCATCAATGAAATGATTACCGACGCTTTGCGTCATCGCAAAACTTTGATCGAAACCAGGCGCATTAAAATCATCAAAAAAAACGCCGCCTACACCGCGAGCTTCTTTGCGATGTTTGAGATAAAAATACTCATCACACCATTGCTTAAATTGGGAATGAAGATCTGCACCGAAGGGCGTAAGCGCATCGTGGCAGGTTTGATGGAAATGTTTTGCGTCTTCAGTAAAGCCGTAATAAGGCGTTAGATCCATGCCGCCGCCAAACCACCAAACAGGATCTTTACTAGGGCCAGTAGTGGTAAAAAAACGCACGTTCATGTGCACCGTTGGTGCGTATGGATTACGTGGATGAAAAACCAACGATACACCCATCGCTTCCCAAGGACGACCAGCCACTTCAGGTCGATTGGCTGCTGCTGATGGCGGCAGGCTGCTACCGGTCACATGAGAGAAACCAACGCCACCGCGCTCGAGCACATTACCTTCTTCTATCAAACGCGAGATACCGCCTCCGCCCTCGGGGCGCTCCCAACTGTCTTTGATAAATTCTTTTCCATCTACTGCTTCGACGGCAGCAACGATGTTTGCTTGCAATGACAGTAGCCAAGTTTTAACGGCTTGAATATTGGGTGCGCTCATAGTTTCGCCCGTTTTTTATTTTAATGAAGCTGAATTTATAGACGTCGCATAGCACGCCAGCCTATGTCACGACGAAACTGCATGCCATCAAAATGAATTTTATCAAGAGCTTCATAAGCAGCTTTGTGCGCCACGCGAACCGTGCCGCCTAATCCCACTACGCACAACACGCGACCACCGGCTGTTTTAAGTTGATCGTTTTCCAGCACACTGCCGGCATGAAACGTGACGCTGTCATCCGTTTCTGCGGGTATACCCTTAATCACATCGCCTTTACGTGGTGATTCAGGATAATTTGCAGCGGCCATCACAACACCGAGTGCTGTGCGTCTGTCCCACTCGAGTTCAATTTGATCGAGCGTTCCCTCGACAGCATGTTCCATTACTTTCACTAAATCTGTTTTCAGACGCACCATGATGGGCTGAGTCTCTGGATCACCCATACGACAATTAAATTCCAGCGTTTTAGGATTGCCCTCGGCATCAATCATCAAGCCCGCGTATAAAAATCCTGTGTAGGGAATGCCCTCTTTTGCCATACCCTGTACGGTTGGCAAAATAATTTCACGCATCACTCGAGCATGCAGTTGAGGTGTCACGATCGGTGCTGGAGAATACGCACCCATGCCGCCAGTGTTTGGACCTTCGTCGTTATCCATCAATCGTTTGTGATCTTGGCTCGTGGCTAATGGAAGGATATTTTTTCCATCAACCATGACAATGAAACTCGCTTCTTCGCCATCGAGAAATTCTTCGATCACTACGCGTGCACCCGCATCACCAAAACGATTATCAGACAACATCATGTCAACTGCATCATGCGCTTCTTTCGGCGTCATCGCGACAACAACACCTTTACCAGCAGCTAGTCCATCTGCTTTGATGACAATCGGCGCACCTTGTTGATCGATATAGTCATGCGCAGCTTTGGCATCTGAAAAACTTTGATAAGCCGCTGTAGGAATTCCATGACGCTGCATAAATGCTTTAGCAAAATCTTTGGAGCTTTCTAATTGCGCCGCTTTTTTAGTTGGGCCAAAAATTTTCAGTCCACGCTCGCGAAATATATCGACGATACCTGCAGCCAGTGGCGCTTCTGGTCCAACAACGGTCAGTGCGATGTGTTCTTGTTGAACATAATCGGCAAGCTGCACGGGGTCGGTAATAAAGATATTTTTCAGGCGGCCGTCGAGCGCAGTCCCACCGTTGCCAGGTGCGACCATCACGACTTGTATTTTTTTGGACTGAGCCAACTTCCAAGCCAGTGCATGTTCACGACCACCCGAACCAACGACCAAAATTTTCATGAGAAATGAGACCAGTTAATTGGCTTACCTGCAAAAGCAGGCGAGCCCAGTTGTACACAATAAGTATTACGATTCGATGATGGCATTGGTATAAACCTCTTGCACATCATCGAGGTTTTCTAGGGCATCCAATAGCTTTTGCATTTTAATGGCGTCATCACCAGTGATATCGGTATAGGTTGATGGTTTCATCGTCACTTCGGCCATTTCAGGCTGAAACCCAGCTTTTTGTAGAGTTTCACGAATTGCAGAGAATTGGTAAGGGTCACATACCACCTCGAAGCCACCTTCATCATCGGCGATCACATCTTCTGCGCCGGCTTCAAGAGCAGCTTCCATCAAGGCATCTTCATTCGTGCCGGGCGCGAACATTAATTGACCGCAGTGCCTAAACAAAAATGCGACCGAACCCTCGGTGCCCATGTTGCCGCCAAATTTTGAAAATGCATGGCGAACTTCAGCGACCGTGCGTACGCGGTTATCAGTCATGCAGTCAACGATGAGTGCAGCACCATTGATGCCATAACCTTCGTAGCGAATTTCTTCATAGTTAACGCCTTCAAGACCGCCGGTTCCGCGTTGAATGGCGCGCGTGACGTTATCCTTGGGCATATTCGCATCAGCCGCTTTGTCGACGGCGAGTCGTAAGCGCGGATTGCTGTCAATATCCCCACCGCCCATACGGGCAGCCACAGTAATTTCTTTAATTAATCGGGTCCAAATCTTGCCGCGTTTAGCGTCCGAAGCCGCTTTTTTGTGCTTGATATTGGCCCACTTGCTATGTCCTGCCATGGTTGGTGATTTCCAGAGTCATTGAGCTGGCCTGACAGGGGGAGCACGATTCGTAGGATTCGTGTAATTTTGACGCCGCGAGGGGCGCTTTTGTCCCAGTACAGGCGGTTGCGAACAGAGCCCGAATTTTACCACAGCGCTCTTAGCGCCTTATTCGAAAACAGGGTGTTCAGGAATGGCGAAGCGGGGCGCCAAGCTCACGATTAAAATCAAATTGCCCCACCTATTAATGCCGTAAAGACTACATTTCCCAACCTATGCAGGCCACTAGTTCGACCGATCATTCGGCTAATTCCGCACGGCGTTTATTTCTGACCGGTCTTGCGTTTGCTATAACGGGATCGATTTTATTTTCAGCCAAAGGCGTGGTGGTTAAGTTGCACTATCGTCAGCAGGTTGATGCGATGACGGTACTTGCTTTGCGCATGTTATTTTCCTTGCCGTTTTTTGCAGCGATCGCATGGTTTCAAATGCGGCGTTTACCCGCATTGTCCTCACACGATCGTTGGCGCATCATTTTGTTGGGCTTGATTGGGTATTACTTATCGAGTTATCTGGACTTTATAGGCTTGAGGTATATTTCTGCAGGCCTTGAGCGCTTGATTTTGTTTTTGACCCCCTCGTTTGTGCTGTTAATGTCGGTATTCCTACTTAAAAAACGCGTGAGCCTAACGGAATGGCTGGCGCTGGCTATTTGTTATGGCGGCACCGTATTGGTATTTCTGCATGACGCCAGAAATAGCGGCTCTGATGTGTGGCTTGGTGGGGCCTTTGTTCTGGGTAGTGCTGTTTTTTATGGCATGTACTTACTGTTTTCGGGTGAGTTGGTGCAACGAGTTGGTACCGTCAGGTTAGTGTCGTATGTGATGTGTGTGTCGGCAGTGGCATCGGTTGGACAGTTTTTGCTATTGCGACCGATACAGACCTTGATGCAGCCGCTAGTGATTTATCAGTTATCGCTGCTGAATGCTATTTTTTGCACGGTACTGCCCGTATTTATCACCATGATGGCGATTGCGCGAGTTGGGGCACCCGTCGCATCGTTAGCAGGAATGATAGGACCGGTATCGACTTTGTTTCTTGCAGCATGGATTTTGGATGAACCCATCACCGCTATTCAGTTGTTAGGTACGGCGTTAGTGTTAGCGGGCATTTATTTGTTGTCTACAAAAAAATCGTAAAAAAGAAGGAGACCAACCATGGATTTAGGAATCGCTGGTAAACACGCTCTAGTGTGTGGAGCAAGTAAAGGATTGGGTCGCGGCTGTGCCGAGGCGCTAGCTCGTGAGGGTGTGCATGTCACACTGGTGGCGCGTAACGCCGCAGCATTGGAAGCGACAGCGAATGACATTCGTAAAAGTGTTGGCGATAAAGTGAAAGTACAAACCGTCGCCACTGACATTACAACAGCCAAGGGTCGTGCAGATGCCTTAGCTGCTTGTCCTAATCCCGACATACTCATTACGAATGCCGGCGGTCCGCCAACAGGTGATTTTCGAACCTTCGATCGCGATCAATGGATTGCTGCGATTGACGCCAACATGCTGACGCCGATTGAGTTAATTAAAGCGACAGTTGATGGCATGATGGAGCGCGGTTTTGGACGCATCGTTAACATTACCTCTAGCGCTGTGAAGGCACCGATTGATATTCTTGCGTTGTCGAATGGTGCACGTTCGGGACTCACTGGATTTATCGCAGGCTTGTCTAGAACTACGCCGCAAAAAAACGTTACGATTAATAATTTATTACCTGGCCCATTCGAGACTGATCGTTTGTGGTCAACCTTCGAGGGTTCAGCAAAATCAACTGGGCAGCCTATCGATGAATTGATTACTTCACGTCGTAATGCCAATCCTGCAAAACGATTTGGAACGCCAGCAGAATTTGGTTCTGTTTGTGCGTTTATGTGTAGCGTGCACGCAGGTTACATGACAGGACAAAACATTCTGCTGGATGGTGGCGCGTTTCCTGGCACGTTCTAATTTTTGTCGTGTTGCGCACGAGTTAAAATATAGCCTGCGCATAGTGCTTTACTCATCCAAAAGCATATTAGGCAGTAATTGAAGTCAGTCATACACTTATTTTTATGGGAATAATCATGGCAAAAGCGATTCAATGTTTTACTAATGGCGGCCCCGAGGTCATGGAATATGTCGATGTTGAAGTCGGCGAGCCAGGTGCTGGTGAGGCGCGCGTGCGTCAACATGCGATTGGTTTAAATTACATTGATGTGTACTTTCGTACAGGTTTATATCCGCTGCCATTGCCTACTGGTTTAGGTATGGAAGGTGCGGGCGTTGTGGAAGCAGTGGGCCCCGATGTGAAGCATGTAAAAGTAGGTGATCGTGTTGCTTATGCCGCGCGTCCACCGGGATCGTATGCTGATTTGCGCGTAATGCCCGCCGCTGGTTTAGTCAAATTGCCCGATGCAATTAGTTTTGAAACAGCAGCAGCTATGATGCTTCAAGGTCTGACAGTGCAGTATCTGTTTAACCGTACTTTCCCTTTAAAAGGTGGTGAGACGATTCTGTTTCATGCTGCTGCAGGTGGCGTCGGTTTGATCGCATGTCAGTGGGCCAAAGCCTTAGGTGTGACCATGATTGGTACCGTGGGGAGTGAAGAAAAAGGCGCGCTGGCAAAAGCCCATGGTTGTACTCACGTTATCAACTACAACACAGAAAATTTTGTCGATCGCGTAAAAGAAATTACTGGCGGCAAAGGTGTTCCTGTTGTTTATGATTCAATCGGAAAAGATACCTTTATTCAATCCTTGGATTGTCTGGCGCCTTTAGGAATGATGGTTAGCTATGGTTCAGCATCGGGTCCGGTGCCACCGTTTTCGCTGAATGAATTGGCTTCGCGCGGATCATTATTTTTGACGCGTCCTTCATTGTTTAACTATGCGGCACAGCGTAGCGATCTGGAAACTATGGCAGCAGATCTGTTCCGTATGGTTGAAAGCGGCAAAGTGAAAATTGAAATCAATCAGCGGTATGCACTGAAAGATGCGCAACAAGCGCATCGTGATTTGGAATCGCGTAAGACCACCGGCTCAACGATTCTCTTGCCATAAATTTTCACGATGAAAAATTTGCCAGACTTTGACGACAATCCTATGAACCACCCTGAAGAACAGCCGGTGATCTCGGATCAAACCCCAAAGTTTGGCAAATTATTGATTGTGCTGGTAGCGGCTGTGCTTCTGCTGGCGTTGATTACCTGGGCTTCAGTTGCGTATGTAACGTAAATGATATTGCACAGGCAATTAGGTTGAAAAAATTGCTACTTTAACGTTGATTCAACGCTAACAGGAACGCCATTTTTCCCTGGAAAATTCAAGAAAATACTGGATAGCAGGTTGGGCATTATCTTAACTAGATTGCCCCTTCTGTCTTCACTCCGAACGGTCGCTTCATACACTGACAGCTGATTTGTCGCATTCATAAGTGTTAGCTTGAGCTCGTACCGAAAAAGTGTAAATCGTCGCTCTTGACGTTGTACTACAGGTGCGCCACCCCAGCCGCCCCAGCCACCATAAGGTGCGTAACCAGACCAGCCAGCATAAGGATGATAAAACCCTGGGCCATACCATGGTGTTCCATACCAAAAATCAACCATGACATTTTCGAAAACACGAATTTCATGGGGAGTAACTGATGTTTTGAAATCCACCAATAATTGTGCAGACTCTGAATCTACTGATTCATGCATTCCTAACTTTTGAAGTTCTGCGCTAATTAATTTTTCATAATGCTGCTTTTCTAAATGTTCAGTAGATGGGTCTCGTCTAACGAATGTAAAGCTCAGGTTATTTTCAGTGGGAACCCATTGATGAAAAGCGGTTACTTCACTTCGTAAAGTGGTGGCGCAGCCTGAAAGCAGTAGGACAATACCGCAGAATAAAAATATCAAGCATCGCATAACAAAAAATGTAGGGTTTATTACAGTCGATTATAGTGTAGCCCAGATAAGCAAAAATGGTCACTGACTTGGTAAAATGCACCTTAATGTGCAATTTTTGAAAAGCACCCCTCATCTTACTGATGCCTAGATATGCGTACAGAAACAGCAACCATTATTCATCGAGATAATTACACCCAACCCGCTTTTTGGGTGCAAAGTCTCGATATGGGTTTTGATCTCGATCCCAAAGCTACGCGCGTCGCCGCGCGTAGCGTTCATCATCGCAATCCGTCAAGTAAAGAGACTGACTTGGTACTCCATGGCGATGAGGTGGAATTAGTCGCCTTGCGCATGAATGGCAAGACCTTGAACAAGCGCGACTATCGTCTCGATCACGGAAAATTAATTATTCCTAATGCGCCCGATGAAGTGACTTTGGAAATTGAAACACTTATACGCCCTGAGACGAATACCTCGTTGATGGGGCTCTACGTTTCGAATGATAATTTCTTCACGCAATGCGAAGCTGAGGGTTTTCGTAAAATTACCTTTTTCCCCGATCGTCCGGATGTGATGGCTAAATATCGCGTGATGCTGCGCGCGGATAAGAAAAAATATCCGGTGCTGCTATCCAATGGCAACTTGGTTGAACAGGGCGATATTGGTGATGGCCGTCACTACGCTTTGTGGGAAGATCCCTTTAGCAAACCTTCGTATCTGTTTGCTTTAGTGGCTGGTCGTTTAGTGTGCGAAGAGCAGACTATTCGTTTGAAGTCAGGTAAACAAGCGCTGCTGCAGGTATGGGTAGAAGAAGGAAATCTCGATAAAACCTCGCATGCGATGCAATCACTGATCCGCAGCATACGATGGGATGAAGAGCGTTATGGTCTGGAACTTGATCTGGATCGCTTTATGATTGTTGCGGTATCCGACTTCAATATGGGCGCGATGGAAAACAAGGGCTTGAATATTTTCAATACAAAATATGTATTGGCTAATTCACGCATCGCGACGGATGCTGATTACGCAAATATTGAAGCCGTCGTTGCGCATGAATATTTTCATAATTGGACAGGTAATCGTGTTACGTGTCGTGATTGGTTTCAGTTGTCTCTTAAAGAGGGTCTAACAGTTTTTCGTGATCAGGAATTCTCTGCCGATATGATGGGTAGCGAAAGCGGCAAAGTAGTTAAACGCATAGAAGATGTGCGAGTACTACGACAAGCCCAATTTCCAGAGGATGCAGGCCCCATGGCGCATCCGGTTCGACCCGATTCTTATGTTGAGATCAATAATTTTTATACTTTAACGATTTACGAAAAAGGTGCGGAGGTGGTCCGCATGCTGCAGACCTTGTTAGGACGCGACGGTTTTCGTAAAGGTATGGATTTGTATTTTCAGCGTCATGATGGTCAGGCAGTAACCTGCGATGATTTTCGTGCTGCGATGGCTGATGCTAATGAGCGTGATCTATCGCAATTTGAGCGTTGGTATAGTCAGGCCGGTACACCTAGGGTGATAGCTACTACTCATTATGATTCGACAGCAGAGACACTCACACTTGAGCTAGAACAATTTTGTCCACCCACGCCTGGGCAGTCATTGAAGCAGCCTATGCATATTCCTGTTGCAGTGGGATTACTGAATGCGAATGGCGAGGATTTGCCTCTGCAATTAGAGGGCGCTAGACATAGCAAGACAGGAGTGCAATCACTGCCTACGACGGTCGTGCTTGAATTGACGCAATCAAAACAGAGTTTCACCTTTGTTGGAATCAAACAGCCGCCGGTACCCTCGTTGCTACGTAATTTTTCCGCGCCTGTTGTACTTGAGGCCAATTACAGCGATCAGCAACTTGCCTTTCTATTAGCGCACGACAGTGATCCATTTAATCGCTGGGAAGCAGGGCAGCGTTTAGCAACACGTCGTTTACTGAGTTTGTGCAATGAAGGTGTTGGGCCAAACCAAGCATATCCCGTCACCAGTCAAGATGAGTTGCTGGCAGGCGCTTTGGGACAACTATTGCGTGATACGTCATTAGATGCGGCGTACCGCGATTTGGTGTTGACCCTGCCTTCAGAAGTGATGCTTGCCGAGCAGGTTGATGTGATTGATCCCGAAGCGATTCATAATGCACGCTGCGCGTTGCGTAATTATTTGTCGCATGTATTGCGTGACGATTTCATCCTCGTTTACAACGAAAATCATCAACCCGAAAGCTATAGCCCTGACGCCATTTCGTCTGGACGTCGTGCTTTACGTAATAACTCGCTGGGATATCTTGCTGAATTGAATGACAGCGTAATTCATCAATTAATTCAAGAGCAACTAGCTCAGGCATCTAACATGACCGATCGCTTGGCGGCACTGTCGATTATGAATGTGCATCAAGTACCTGGAATCAGAGACGCACTACAAAGTTTTTATACGGATTTTGAGCACGAAGCGCTGGTCATTGATAAATGGTTTAGCTTACAAGCGTCAGCACCCGGCACTGATACGAAAGCCATACGTAAGCTAATGCAGCATCCTGCTTTTTCTATGACTAACCCTAATCGGGCTCGCAGTTTGATATTTACATTTTGCAATAGCAATGCGGCGCAATTTCACGCAGCGGATGGCAGTGGTCATACCTTCTGGGCTGAGCAAGTCATTGCGCTCGATAAGATTAATCCTCAAGTGGCTGCTCGACTTGCGCGCAGTATGGACAGATGGCGCAAATTCACTCCTGCTCTTCAGGCGAGCATGAAAACTGCATTAGAAAAAGTAGCCAGTACACGCAAGCTGTCGAATGACGTTGCCGAAGTGATCGGCAAGGCCTTATCAAAATAAATTACACCTATCGAGACAACCCATGAAACGAATCAGCCTGACGCAATACCTGATTGAAGAGCAGCGATTAAATAATTCCATCCCCGCTGAACTGCGCTTGCTTATAGAAGTCTTAGCGAGGGCCTGTAAGACCATCAGTCATTCCGTAGGCAAAGGCGCGCTAGGCGATGTGCTGGGTGCTGCCGAAAGTGAAAACGTTCAAGGCGAAATACAAAAAAAGCTAGACATCATCTCTAATGAAATTCTGTTGCAGGCGAATGAGTGGGGTGGCCATCTTGCTGCGATGGCATCCGAAGAAATGGAAACCATACATCCGATTCCCAATCGTTATCCTATGGGCGAATACATGCTGTTGTTTGATCCTTTAGATGGATCGTCCAATATTGATGTGAATGTATCGATCGGCACCATTTTTTCAGTGCTCAAAGCACCAGAAGGTATGGCCACACCAACGGAAGAAGATTTTTTACAGCCTGGTACTAAGCAAGTAGCGGCGGGCTATGCTGTGTACGGCCCGCAGACTGTACTCGTACTCACTACAGGTAACGGCGTACATGGATTTACCTTGGATAGAGAGATGGGCTCGTGGGTTATGACTCAACGAAATATTCAAATACCTGTCGATACTGCTGAGTATGCGATTAATGCGTCTAACTCACGTCATTGGTATGCTCCGGTCACGCGCTACGTCACTGAACTAGAAGCAGGTAAGACCGGCCCACGTGAGAAAAATTTCAATATGCGCTGGATTGCTTCGATGGTGGCCGATGTTCATCGCATTCTCAATCGTGGCGGTATCTTTATGTATCCGGCCGATCAGCGTGAGCCCGATAAGCCAGGTAAATTGCGCCTAATGTACGAGGCTAATCCTATGGCATTACTGGTCGAACAGGCTGGCGGTGCAGCTACTGATGGTAAGCAACGGATTTTGGATATTCAGCCGACTAAATTACATCAGCGCGTTGCGGTGTTTTTAGGATCGCGCAATGAGGTTGAGCGAGTGACTCGCTATCACGCGGAATAAGCTTGGCCTTGAGTAGATAGTAACTTTTTTTTTGATCTTAGTAGGGTTTGTTCGTTAGCGACTTTGCTAACGTTTCCCTGAGTGCTGATGTGGCTCAGCTTGCAGAGCAGCTGAGTAATAAATAGTAGATCTGACGTTCGATTCGTTTCATTAGTGCCAATTGCATCGCCATTTTTTTACTTCTTATTGCACGAAGACTATTTAAGGACTATATTCGGTCCATTAATAGGAGGCATAAAATGCGCTACTCAACACAAGTCAGGCCAATCAGTTATCTAAAAGCAAATGCGGCTGAAGTTCTTTCGACGCTTTCTGAAAACCGTGAACCATTAGTTATTACGCAGAACGGCGAAGCCAAGGCGGTTTTGCAAGATGTAATTAGTTACGAGGCCACGCAGGAAAGTCTAGCGTTACTTAAGTTATTAGCTTTGGGCAACCAAGAAGTAGCGGCTGGAAAAGTAAAACCGGTCGGCGAGGTAGTAGCCCGTCTAAAAGCAAAAAAATTCTAAGCTGATGGCTATCCGATACCGCGTCTTGCTGTCTAGCGGTGCTGAGCGGGATATTGAGGCTATACACGCTTACATTGCTATGTCTGATAGTCCTGAAAAGGCTAATTACGTGCTGGAAGAATTAATGGCTACTACGAATAAATTAGAGACTATGCCTGATCGTGGCAGCTATCCCAAGGAGTTAGTCAGCCTAGGAATTAAGGAATTTAGGCAGATTTTTTTTAAGCCTTATCGAGTAATTTATAGGATCATGGACAAAGATGTATTGGTTCTAGTTATTGCAGATGGACGACGTGATCTTCAATCAACATTAACTAGTCGACTACTAAATCCATAATGAAGCAAAGTTCATTGCATCTAACGCGATCTAATAAATTCGCAAGGCAATTAGAGTTCTGATACTCAATGCTGCAAACCTTACTTCTTCCAACTCACCGCTTCACCCAATTCCTTAAGCGACAGTTTCGGTGCTAGCTCACGAATAAAATCAATTGTGTATTCACGCAAGAATGCACCACGACGAACCGCGACTCGAGTGACATTC
>JACCDJ010941607.1_pt1 | contig 12462 bp, 10 predicted proteins | sample 7444481 | NCBI WGS metagenome assembly JACCDJ01 (sample SAMN15323435, study PRJNA562643) | freshwater metagenome | isolation source: river surface water | place: USA:Blue River Watershed | collected 2017-08-15 | reverse complement strand
GTCTCGCGGTAACGCCGCGTCATGTTGGGGATGATGCCTTCGAAGGGGTGTTTTTTGCTGACCTTCTTGCCCTGTGAGGCGCCGGACTCCATCACGTAGCTGAACTTGATTTCTTCTTCTCCCGAGCCGTACAGCAGCACCTGCTGGTGCGCCGGTGCGAGTTTTTCAAAGGGTGCTTCGATGTCGAATTGGTAATGCTTGGCCAGGCTTTCGAGCATGCTGAAGTAAAAGCCGTTGCGCCGGTCCCAGCCCTTGATGGCGCCACTGGCCAAGCTGAGCGAGGGAAAGGCCACCACCCGCTCGGGGTCGAAAAACGCCATGGTGCCGATGCCGTCACAGGTGGGGCAAGCGCCCATCGGTGAGTTGAACGAGAACAGGCGCGGCTCGAGTTCGCTGATGGAATAGGTGCACACCGGGCAAGCGAACTTGGCGTTGAACAGGTGTTCTTTGCCCGTGTCCATCTCGAGTGCCACGGCACGGTGCTCTGCCAGCTGCAGCGCGGCTTCAAAGCTTTCGGCCAGACGCTGGCGCAGGGCGTCTCTGGCACTCCCTTTCACTTTTTCGTCTTCTTCCGAGCGGACTTTGATGCGGTCCACCACCACGTCGATGTTGTGTTTTTCGGTCTTCTTGAGTGTGGGCAGGTCTTCCACCTCCACCGTCTGACCATTGATGCGAAAGCGCACATAGCCCAGCGCCTGCATCTGCTCAAAGACTTTTTCAAACTCGCCTTTTTTCTCTCGGGCAATCGGCGCCAAGATCATCAGCTTGGTGTCTTCGGGCAGGGCCAGCACCGTGTCCACCATCTGGCTCACGGTCTGCGCCTGCAAGGGCAGGTGGTGGTCAGGGCAATACGGCGTGCCCGCGCGGGCAAACAGCAGGCGCAGGTAGTCGTGGATCTCGGTCACGGTGCCCACGGTGGAGCGCGGGTTGTGGCTGGTGGCTTTTTGCTCGATGGAAATCGCGGGCGACAGGCCTTCGATCAGGTCCACATCGGGCTTGTCCATCAGTTGCAGGAATTGCCGGGCATAGGCCGACAGGCTCTCCACATAGCGACGCTGGCCCTCGGCATACAGCGTGTCAAAAGCCAAGCTCGACTTGCCCGAACCCGACAGCCCGGTGATCACCACCAGCTGGTTGCGCGGGATGTCGAGGTCGATGTTTTTCAGGTTGTGGGTGCGTGCCCCCCGCACGCTGATGTGGCTTTGCCGCAGCGCTGCGGCCAGATAGCGCGCATCATCAGGTTCATCGGGCAGGGCAAGGGGGTCAACAAGTTTCACGGTGGGCGGCCAGATCAGCAAAACCTTTGATTATCCCTGCCGGGGCTGCGGCGGCCCCTGGGGACCACCAATCAGGGACAATCCTTCGTTTGTTTTCACCCTGTTTGGGGTTTTGTGTGACCGACCTTGCGCAGACAGCATCTTCTTTGGACATGACGCCCACCGAGCGGCGCGCCAGTGCCTCTTTGTCGGGCATTTTTGCCTTGCGCATGCTGGGCTTGTTTCTGGTTTTGCCGGTGTTTGCCCTGGAGGCGCGGCAATATCCGGGGGGCGAAGACCCCCTGTGGCTGGGCTTGGCCATGGGGATTTATGGCTTGACGCAAGGCTTGCTTCAATTGCCTTTTGGCATGGCATCGGACCGTTTCGGACGCAAGCGGGTGATCGTGCTGGGCCTGATCATTTTTGCTTTGGGCAGTTTTTGGGCGGCAGTGGCCACCGATTTGACCCAGTTGCTCATCGGGCGCAGCTTGCAGGGGGCCGGTGCCGTGTCGGCGGCCGTCACCGCATTGCTGGCCGATCTGACGCGTGATGAGGTGCGCACCAAGGCCATGGCCCTGGTGGGCGCCAGCATCGGCCTCATGTTTGCGCTGTCTTTGGTGGTGTCGCCGGTGCTGACGGCCTGGATCGGGTTCGCGGGCTTGTTCTGGTTGACCGGGGTGATGGCCTTGGTGGGCGTGGCCGTGGTCATCTGGGGCGCCCCGCCCGCTCCGCCGCCTGTGTTGGGGCCAGGCCGTGGGCGGCTGGTCGACGTGTTGGCCCATACCGATTTGATGCGCCTGAATGTGGGCGTGTTTGTGCTGCATGCGGTGCAATTGGCCATGTGGGTGGCTGTGCCGGCCTTGCTGGTGCAGGCGGGTCTGGACAAGGCGCAGCATTGGCAGGTGTATTTGCCAGCGGTGTTGCTGTCGTTTTTGTTTTTGGGTGTGGTGTTTGCCATGGAGCGGCGCGGGCACCTGAAAAAAGTGTTTTTGCTCTCCATCGGCCTGATCGCCTTGGTGCAGCTGGGTTTGTTGGTGCAGTCGGTGGGCACGCCCAGCCTGGGTGTTTTGGCGGCTTGGTTGCTGGTGTTTTTTTGCGGCTTCAATGCGCTGGAGGCGACCCAGCCCAGCCTGGCCTCGCGCATCGCACCCCGGGCCATGCGCGGTACGGCGCTGGGGGTGTACAACACGCTGCAGTCCCTGGGGTTTTTTGTGGGCGGTCTGGTGGGTGGCTGGCTGGTCAAGTCCTGGGGCAGCCCGGCGCTGTTTTTGAGCTGTGGCGCGGCTTTGCTGCTGTGGTGGCTGTTGGCGTGGCCCATGCAGACGCCCGGTCGAGCCGCGCCTGTGAGCCAGACCCCCTGAGGGGAATGCCGCGCCTGGGAGCGGCTTTTTGGCCTTGGAGGCCAGGGCGATTCGCCGCATCAGATTGGCCGCATAATTGGGCATCATCGAGGAGTTTTCATGGCATCCGTCAACAAAGTCATCATCGTCGGCAATCTGGGAGCCGACCCTGAAACCCGCTATTTGCCCTCTGGTGACGCGGTCACCAGCATCCGCGTGGCCACCACCGACCGTTACAAAGACAAGGCCACCGGTGAAATGCGCGAGGCCACCGAGTGGCACAACATCAGCTTTTTTGCCAAGCTCGCCGAAATCGCGGGCCAGTACCTGCGCAAAGGCAGTCAGGTCTATGTCGAGGGCAGCCTGCGCACCCGCAAATACACCGACAAAAACGGTGTGGAAAAGTACGCCACCGACATCCGTGCCGACAGCATGCAGATGCTGGGCAGTCGCCAAGGCATGGGCGGCCCTGCCGAGGACGGCGGTGGCTATGCCCCACGCCAAGCCGCGCCGGCCCGACCTGCCGCCGCACCGGCCAGCCGCCCTGCGGCCGCAGCCAAGCCTGCGGCCAGCAACTTTGACGACATGGACGACGACATCCCGTTCTGAAGAACACCGCTTCACCGACGTCCATCCCTCAACCCGTGGTTCAGCCCACGGGTTTTTTCTTTCAGCCGCGCATGAGCCCACGCCTTTTTTTCTCGCCGGTGCAACACCTGGGCTTTTCTTGGTTTGCCATGGTCATGGGTTGGTGCGGCCTGTCGCTGGCTTGGTTGCGCGCCGAGTTTCTTTGGGGGACCGTGGCGGTGTGGGTCTCGGCCGCCCTGGGCGTTGTGGCCGCATGCGTCTTGATCGTTTTGATGCTGGCCACAGTGGCTCGCCTGGGGTGGTTCCCGCAAGCTGTTCGCGCTGACCTGCAGCACCCTGTGCGCCATGTGTTCACGGCGGCCTTGCCCGCTTCTTGGGTGTTGATGGCCAGCGTGGGGGCCGCCCACTGGGGTTTTTCAGGGTGGGCAGATGCCCTGTGGATGCTCGGTTCTGCGGGTCTGATGGCGGTGAGTGGGATGGTGGTGCTCGGCTGGTTTCGTGCGGATCGGCACCAAGACCGGTTTTGGTTGGGCATGACCCCGGCCTTGTTCATTCCCGTGGTGGGCAATGTGTTGCCGGCTTTGATGGGTGTGGTTTTGGGTCATCCGGTTTGGGCCGCGGTTCAATTTGGCCTGGCAGCCTTGCTTTGGCCTGTGGCTTGGGGGCTGATTGGGTGGCGCGTCCGCCGCTTGGGCATGTGGCCGCAGCGCCTGTTGCCCTTGACCTTCATCACGGTGGCGCCGCCCTCGGTGTTGGCTTTGTCGGGTTTGAACCTGGGCACCCCGGCGTGGATGGTGGAGGTACTTTGGTGTGTGGCCTTGTTGTTTTTGTGTGGCTCTGCCTTCGTGGCCCGCGGTGTTTTCAAGCAGGCATTTGGCATGCCTTTTTGGGGCATGTCTTTTCCCTTGGCGGCATTTTCTGCCTTGTCACTGACCTTGTCCTTGGACCGCGTTGAGGCGCAAGCCTGGGCCTTGGCGGGCTTGGTGCTGGTGTCTGGTCTGTTTCTTTGGCTGGGCCTGTCCACAGTCGTGGGCATTTGGCAGGGGCGATTGCTGGTGCCGGAGCCGCCAGGGCCTTGATTGGTCATGGACGGGATTGGGGCTGGCGCTTGAGATTTCTCGTGGCGTCCATGGCATGTGGCTGCAAGCTCGGTCAGAATAGTCCCATGAACGAAATCACTTCCCGCTTTTTGCCGCCAGAAGACGCCCAGCGGCGAGAGTTGCACAACGAAGTCCATGCCCGCCCACCTGCCCATGTCAGGCTGCCGGCGTTGATCGTGTATGTGGCTTTGCTCAATGAAGGGGTTTCGCGTGAACAGGAGTGGGCCCACCTGCGGCAACTGCCGGGCCATGCCGATTTGGAACTGAGTCGCCTGCAGGGCAATTTCTTGCGTTTGCGTTGCGACCACTTCACTGTGAAGTGGGAGCGTCACACCGAGTTCACCCGCTATTCCATCGTCCAGAACCTGCCCGCCCATGCGCAGTGGGGCGCAGACCTGCCTGAGCTGGCGCCGCACGTGGCGGTGGGCACCGAATGGCTGCGGGGTTTGCCGGGCCAAACCATGGCGGCCATCCAGTTGGGCATGCTGTGTGCAGACCTGTCTTCGCCCGATCTGATGGCCCAGGCCCAAAGCTGGTTGGGGCCTGGCATCATTTTGGCCTCCCGCATGGGCAACACCGCAGAGGGCTTGTCGCATTCGTGCATCCTCACGCATTTCCGGATTGGAGACGATGGTTTTGAGCGCATGCTGGTGTTGGCACCGCCCGAGACTTCCGAGGCTCGGGCCGGTCGCGTGTCGCAGCGCTTGCTGGAGCTGGAGACCTACCGGCTGATGGCTTTGCGCGGCTTGCCGGTGGCCAAAAACCTGTCTGCCATGCTGTCCTCTGCGGAAGGGCAGTTGGCCGACATCACGGGTTTGCTGGAGCGCAAGGGTGAAAGCGATCAGGCCTTGCTGGATTTGCTGGTGTCCTTGGCCGCCCGCATTGAGCGTGCAACGGCTGAGCACGGGTTCAGGTTTTCTGCCACTCGCGCCTACGACTCCCTGGTCAGCCAACGCCTGGCCGAGTTGCGGGAGCGGCCGATTTCAGGCATTCAAACCCTGGGTGAATTCATGCAGCGGCGCTTGTCACCGGCCATGGCCACCGTGATGGCCACCGAAAAACGCTTGGCATCCTTGGCCGAGCGGGTCTCGCGCACCAGCGCCTTGTTGCGCACCCGTGTGGACATTGCCACCGAAGCGCAAAACCAGGTGCTGCTGGAAAAGCTGACCCGTGGTCAAGAGTTGCAGCTGCGCTTGCAGGTGACGGTGGAGGGCTTGTCCATGGCCGCCATCTCTTATTACGTGGTGAGCTTGCTGCTCTACGCCTTCAAGGGCTTGCAGGCCTATGGTCTGCCCTTCAACCCTGAAATGTCGGTGGCTTTGCTGCTGCCTTTGGTGTTGTGGAGCGTTTGGCGCAGCCGCCAAAAAATCCAAGAAAAACTGCACCGATCGGACGCTTGACCTCATGGAACTGCGACAACTGCGGTATTTTGTGCGGGTGGTGGAGTTGGGCAGCATCAGCCGGGCCGCTTTGGACCTGGACCTGGTGCAGTCGGCCCTGAGCCAGCAAATCACCCGCTTGGAAGGAGAGCTCAGCACACGGTTGCTGCAGCGCTCGCCTCAGGGCGTGACGCCCACCGAGGCGGGTGTGGCCTTTTTCCGCGAGGCGCAACTGACCCTGCGGCATGCCGAGCAGGCTATTCGCGCCGCCCAGCAGGCGCGTTTGTCGGGCACGGTCAGTGTGGGCTTGGCCCCCACCACGGCAGCTGTATTGGGCTTGCCCTTGATGCAGGCCATGCGTGAGCGTTACCCGGATGTCCGTCTGCACATGGTCGAAAGCCTCTCGGGGCACTTGTCGGTCATGCTCAATGCGCGGCAACTTGATTTGGCGGTGCTGTTTGATTTGCCGATGGCCGGTGGCCAATCCTTGCAATCGGCCCGGCGCTGGAGTGTTTTGCCGCTGATTGAAGAGGATATTTTCCTGATTTCTGCGCGCTCCCACAGAGCCCAAAAATCGCCACAGAGCCTGCGCATGTCCCAGCTGTGCGATGAGCCGCTGATTTTGCCGACGGGCCCGCATGGCTTGCGCAGTGGCCTGAATGTGGCATTTGCGCGCGCCAAAGTGGACCCCCGTGTGGTCATGGAAATGGACTCCTTGGCCATGCTGATGGACGCCGTGGGCGCTGGACTGGGTTCTACGCTGCAACCTTGGTCTGCAGTCGCGCGCATACCCGGTGCCGCCGAGCGCTTTGGCATGGCCCGCATCAGCGACCATCAAGTCCGGCGCGTGAATTTTTTATGTGGTTTGTCGGAGGATGAATTGTCCCCAGCCGCCTTGGCGACCCGCGTGGTTTTGGCTGACTGTGTGCGCACTTTGGTGCGGTCAGGGGTCTGGCTGGGCGCGAGCCTGAGCGCTCCGTCACCCAACTCTGAAGCAGAGAGTTAAGCCATCACGTCTTGGTCAGGGATTTGCGGCCTTGGCCTGGGCGCAAGCCGAGCAGCAACTCATAAAGCTTTTCGGCTGCCGGGGTGAAGCTGCGGCCCTTGCGGCGAATCAGTCCAATGCGCCTTGTGATGATGGGGTCGAACAAAGGCACGCTGGCCAACACCGGGTGATCTGCGCTGGGCATGGCCAAAGACGGTACGGCAGCCACACCCATGCCTGCTTCGACCAAGCCCAGCAAGGTTGTGACATGTTGGGCTTCGTAAATGCTTTGCGGTCTTTGATCTGCAGAGGCCAAGGCCAAATCGAGCAACATGCGATTGCCCGAAGATTTGGACACAGACATGAAGTCGTATTGCCCCAGTTCTTGCCAGCTGACCTTTCTTTTTTTGGCCAGCGGGTGGTCCTTTCTGCAGGCGGCGACAAAACGCTCTTCCAGAATGCTGCGAAATTCAATTCCGGGTTCGTCGTTGCCCATGAAGTTGACCCCGAAGTCGGCTTCGCCGCTGGCGACGACCGACAGGACCTCATTGGCGCTGGCATCGTGCACCTTGATGCGGATGCGTGGAAACCTGGCGTGGTAAGTGCGCAGGACTTGCGGCAAGAAGTAGTAAACAGCAGAAGGGACGCAGGCGACGGTGACTTCGCCCATGCGCGCTCCACCGACTTCCTGAATCCCCAGCAAGGTTTCATCCAGGTCGTCAAGCAACAGACGCACCTTGCGTGCGAAGTCTCGCCCCACGCCCGTCAGGCTCATGCTGCGCGTGCTTCTGTCGATCAATTTCACACCCAGAGCGTTTTCGAGTTTGTCGATGCGACGGCTGAAAGCCGGTTGTGAAATGTGCACGGCCTCGGCTGCTTTTCGGAAGTTGCCCAGTTCGGCCGCAGCAGAAAAAGCCTGCAGGTCATGCAAATCGAAGTTGATGTTCATGTCAGTTGCAGTATTGTGTTTTTTGCATCAATACTTTTTAAAAATGCAATTCACAAAATTCTACACAGGTCGCATCATCCGCACCCATGACTACTTCATTGCCTTGTGTTCTGATGCGTTCAGGAACTTCACGCGGCCCTTTCTTCCTTCGTGAATGGTTGCCCAAAGACGATCACTTGAGAGATCGTGTTTTGCAAAGCGCCATTGGCGCTGCCGATCCTTCACAGATCAACGGACTCGGTGGCGGCACCACATTGACCAGCAAGGTCGCCATGGTTTCAAGATCCTCTCGCGTCGACTGCGACGTGGATTACCTCTTTGCCCAGGTGGGCCCCAACGGGGTGGACACCCGACCCAATTGCGGGAACATGTTGGCGGGTGTGGCGCCATTTGCCGTAGAGCAAGGCTTGATTGCGGCCACAGAGGGCATGACTTCGGTGCGTGTGCACAACGTCAATACCGGTGCACGCATTGATGTGCAAATTCACACCCCCCATGGTCAAGTGGTTTACGACGGCAACATCAGCATGGATGGGGTGGCGGGTACCGCTGCACCGGTCTACTTGAACTTTTTGGACGCATGGGGCGGCGTGACCGGAAAACTTTTTCCCACGGGTGCACGCATCAACCTGATCGACGGGGTGGAGGTCACCTGCATCGATGCAGCGATGCCCATGGTCTTGATGCCTGCCCACAGCTTGGGCGTCACCGGCACGGAGAGTGCCTCTGAACTCGATGCCATGCCCGATCTTTTGGCCCGCATGGAACGCATTCGGCTGCAAGCCGGTCGCCTCATGGGCTTGGGTGATGTCTCGGCCAGTGTGCTGCCCAAGCCAGTGCTGGTCAGTCCAGGTCAAGACCCCATGACCATCGTGTCACGCTACTTCACGCCCTGGAAGTGCCATACCGCCCATGCCGTCACAGGCGCGATCGGTGTGGTGACTGCGTTTGCTTTGCCCGGTACGGTGGCCAGCCGCTCGGAGTGCATCGAAGGGGAGCAAGTTTTCAAAGTGGCGCACCCCTCGGGTGTGATTCAAATTGCTGCGGAAGTCCGGACACAAGCTGGCCAGCTGCAAGTGGTTCGGGCATCCGTGGTTCGTACCGTTCGAAAAATCATGGAAGGCGCCTTACAACTTCCCGCTGATTTGGTTTTTTCTTAAGGAACTCTCATGTATTCGCGCATTTTCAAAAAGACAGTGACCGCGCTGGCTTTGACTTCATCGGCACTGGCCTTCGCTTACCCTGACAAAACGGTCACCCTTGTTGTGCCCACTGCTGCAGGGGGCGGTAACGACGCCATGGCCCGCGTCATCGCCCAAAAAATGGCGCCTTTGCTGGGGCAGTCGGTGATCGTGGAGAACAAAGCCGGCGCCAATGGCGCCATCGCTTCTGAGTTTGTGGCCCGCGCACCAGCAGACGGTCACACCGTGCTCTTTGGGTATGTGGCGACCCATGCGATGAATCCCGCTTTGCAAAAGCTGCGTTACGACCCGGTCAGTGATTTCGAGCCTGTGGGTCTTGTGGGCTATTCCCCCACTTTGATGGTGGTCACCTCACAGTTGAAGGCCGCAGATGCCAAGACGGTTTTGGCGTCCATTCAGGCGCAAGACGGCAAACTGAGTTATGCCTCGGCAGGCAATGGCACGGCGCCACATTTTGCTGCTGAACTCTACAAGCTCAGCATGAAGGCTTCCTGGATGCATGTGCCTTACAAAGGTTCTGCGCCAGCGGTCAACGACACGGTTGCCGGTCACACCCACATCATGTTCCCCAGCCTTTTCACAGCACTGCCACATGTCAAGTCTGGCAAGTTGCACGCCGTTGGCATTGCGGGCAGTCGCCGCTCCCCTGCTTTGCCCGGGGTGCCAACCCTCAAGGAGCTGGGTGTTGCCGGGGTGGACGTGACGCAGTGGTATGCCCTGTTTGTCCCGGCCAAAACGCCCAAAGCGGTGGTCACTAAACTCAATGCGGCACTCAATCAAGTGCTCAACGACAAGGACACGGTCGCTCGCATCGAAGCGCAGGGCGCCGATGTTGAAACCAGCACGCCCGACGAGCTGAAAACCCTGGTGCGCGATGACCTGGCCAAGTGGAGACGGGTGGTTCAACAGGCCAAACTTTCGGCGGATTGAACCCGTCCAGAAAACCTTTGCCATCACATTTCATGATACCCCCATCCCTGGATCCTGGTGCACAGCCAGGCGTTCAGGGCATACATTTGAAGCCTGATTTTCAAATGGGAGTTTTCATGGACTTGCAACTCAAAGACAAAACCGCTCTTGTGACGGGGGCCAGCGTGGGCATTGGGCGTGGCATTGCCAAGGCCTTGGCTGCAGAGGGCGTGCGTGTGGCCGTGTCCGCACGGCGTGTGGACAAGTTGCGCGAGCTGGCGGACGAAATCGTGGCTGCGGGAGGACATGCGCCGGTGATCATTGAATCGGACCTGTACGCCGACGACGCGGCCAAACGCCTGGCCGAGGCGGCTTTGGCGGGTCTGGGCAGCGTGGACATTTTGGTGAACAACGCCGGGGGTTCGCGCAGTTTCAAGGAGTTGCATGTGAGCGAAGAGGCCTGGCAAGAAGCCATCACCTTGAACTTTCACCGTCCGCGCCAAGTGGCCGATGCCCTGATTGACCAGATGATTGCGCGCCAATGGGGCCGCATCATCAACATCACGGGCAAGAGCGAACCCGAGCACACCAATGGCGCTTTTTGCGCCAAGGCGGGCATGCACAGCTGGGCCAAAGGTTTGTCGCGCATGGTGGGCAAGCACGGTGTCACCGTCAATTGCGTCCCGCCAGGGCGTATCCATTCCGAACAAATTTTCCGCAACTACACCCCCGAATACCGCCAGTGGCAGTGCGAGAACGAAATCCCGATGGGACGTTATGGCGAGCCGGAAGACATGGCGAACTTGGTCACCTTCCTGGCCTCGCCTTTGGCCAGTTACATCACGGGTGCGGTGATTCCGGTGGACGGTGGTTTGCGCAAGTACCAGTTCTGATCTGACCCGGGCTTCGTGCCCTGTGCCTTTGCCCTGAAAGTGTTTATGACGGTCGATGTTTTGGTGATTGGCGGCGGCAACGCTGCCCTGTGTGCGGCGCTCATGGCCCGCGAGGGTGGTGCCAGCGTGATGCTGCTCGAATCGGCGCCGCGCGAGTGGCGCGGCGGCAACTCGGGCCATACGCGCAATTTGCGCTGCATGCACGATGCACCGCAAGATGTGCTGGTCGATGCCTACCCGGAGGAAGAGTTCTGGCAAGACCTTTTGAAGGTCACTGGCGGCTTGACCAACGAGCATCTGGCGCGTCTGGCGATCCGCCATTCGGCGACCTGCAGGCCCTGGATGGTCAAGCATGGCGTGCGCTTTCAGCCGTCTTTGTCCGGGGCATTGCACACGGCCCGCACCAATGCCTTCTTCATGGGCGGGGGCAAGGCCCTGGTCAATGCTTTTTACCGCAGCGCCGAACAGCTGGGCGTGCAGATCCACTACAACGCCGAGGTCGATGCGGTCGAGCTGGACGAGGGGCGTTTTGTGGCCGCATCGGTCATGCACAAGCAGGCCGATGGCAGCGTGCGGCGCGAACGCGTCGAGGCCCGTGCCTGCGTGATGGCTGCGGGGGGGTTTGAATCCAACCGCGAATGGCTGCGCGAGGCCTGGGGCCAAAACGAGCGCGGCGAGTACCCGGCCGATCAATTCCTGATTCGGGGCACGCGTTACAACCAGGGCGTCCTGCTCAAACACATGCTGGACCAGGGCGCTGACCGCATTGGCGACCCGACGCAAGCCCATATGGTGGCGATCGATGCGCGTGCACCCTTGTACGACGGTGGCATTTGCACCCGCATCGACTGCGTGTCCCTGGGTGTGGTGGTCAACCGCGAGGGGCGGCGTTTTTACGACGAGGGCGAAGACTTCTGGCCCAAGCGCTACGCCATCTGGGGGCGTTTGGTGGCCCAGCAGCCGGGGCAGGTGGCGTATTCCATCATCGATGCCAAAGCCATTGGCCGTTTCATGCCGCCGGTGTTTGAAGGCACGCAGGCCAACAGCCTGCCCGAGTTGGCCCGCAAGCTGGGTCTCGACGAGGCCACCTTCATGAAGACCTTGAACGATTACAACGCCGCTTGCCGTGAGGGGACGTTTGACCACACGGCGCTGGACGACTGCCACACCGAAGGGGTCACGCCCGCCAAAACCCATTGGGCCAGGCCGCTGGACACCGCCCCCTATTACGCCTATGCCGTCAGGCCCGGCGTGACCTTCACCTATTTGGGATTGAAAACCGATGAGACCACCGCTGTGCGATTCAAGGACCAGCCCAGCCCCAACCTGTTTGTGGCGGGTGAAATGATGGCGGGCAACGTGCTGGGCAAGGGCTACACGGCCGGGGTGGGCATGACGATTGGCACGGCCTTTGGCCGCATCGCGGGCGAACAAGCGGCCAAAGCGGTCATGGCCCAGAAGGAAGGAGCAACGCATGCAAACGCTTGAAGCCCTGACGCGTGACGCCCGCGCCTTGGCGCTGGGCGAGTTGACGGCGCCCGAAGCCGAAGTGGCCCGCCAAATGCACATTTGCAATGGCTGCCGCTACTGCGAAGGTTTTTGTGCCGTGTTCCCGGCCATGACGCGGCGCCTGGAGTTTGGCAAGGCGGACATCCATTACATGGCCAACCTGTGCCACAACTGCGGCGCTTGCCTGCATGCCTGCCAATATGCACCCCCGCACGACTTCGCCATCAATGTGCCCAAGGCCATGGCCCAGGTGCGTGGTCAGACTTATGCCGACTACGCCTGGCCCCCGGCCTTGGGGAGTCTGTACCAGCGCAATGGCTTGACCTTGTCGGTGGCGTTGGCTGTGGGGTTG
>JACCDJ010046798.1_pt1 | contig 12462 bp, 13 predicted proteins | sample 7444481 | NCBI WGS metagenome assembly JACCDJ01 (sample SAMN15323435, study PRJNA562643) | freshwater metagenome | isolation source: river surface water | place: USA:Blue River Watershed | collected 2017-08-15 | reverse complement strand
ATTATCCGCATCACCTTGATCTTAAAATTGCAGCAGGTGCGCGCGGCACGGTGCGTTTGCCCGGCTCAAAAAGTATTTCGAATCGTACCTTATTACTTGCGGCAATGGCGCGAGGCACCACTGAGATTAAATCGCTTTTAGCCTCTGACGATACGCATGTCATGTTAATGGCATTGCAAAAACTAGGTGTGCACTGGCAGCAGCATGGTGAGAGTCAAGATTATTCTGTTGTGGGTGCGGGTGGGGCTTTTCCGATTCATTCAGCTGATTTATTTATGGGGAATGCCGGTACAGCCATTCGACCATTAACAGCTGCGTTGGCGGCGATGGGTGGCGATTTCACTATTCATGGTGTGGCCCGTATGCATTAGCGGCCTATTGGTGATTAAGTTGATGCACTGAATGCTGCCGGTGCTCGCATTAATTACACAGGCAATCCCGGCTTTCCACCATTGCACATACAACGCGGTAATTTGCATCCAGAAAAATTGCAAGTACGTGGCAATGTGTCGAGTCAGTTTTTAACTGCGCTGCTGATGGCTTCTCCATTGATAGCGCGCGATAAAGCGCTGCGCATTGAAGTTATAGGCGAGTTGATCTCCAAACCGTATATAGAAATCACCTTGAATTTAATGGAACGTTTTGGTGTCAAACCGGAACGTGAGGGCTGGTCTGCGTTCATCATTCAACCAGGGCAGCAGTACCAAAGCCCTGGAGTTATTCATGTTGAAGGCGATGCGTCGTCAGCGTCATACTTTCTTGCAGCCGGTGCGATTGCTGGTGGTCCAGTGCGAGTTGAGGGTGTAGGTAAATCGAGTATTCAGGGTGATGTACGTTTTGTCGAAGCGCTTGAGCAAATGGGTGCCACCATCACCATGGGCGAGAATTGGATAGAGGCGAGTTCGAACGGTGTGCTCAAAGCAATTGATGCAGATTTCAATCACATACCCGATGCTGCAATGACGATTGCTGTTGCTGCGCTTTATGCGGATGGTACGAGCACACTGCGCAACATCGCTAGCTGGCGCGTCAAAGAAACTGATCGTTTAAGTGCGATGGCCACTGAACTTCGCAAGCTGGGCGCGCTGATCGAAGAGGGTGAAGATTATCTTCGTGTGACGCCGCCCATCGTACTAGATCGAGCAACCATCGATACCTATGACGATCATCGTATGGCAATGTGTTTTTCGCTCGCGACGTTAACGGGTGCGGCGCGCGAAGGAACGCAGGTGCGCATCAACGATCCGAAATGCGTGGCAAAGACCTTCCCTGATTATTTCGATGCGCTGGCCAGTATTGTTCAGCGGAGCTAAAACACCGTGTCAACTATTCCCGTCATCACTATCGATGGTCCGACTGCTTCTGGCAAAGGCACCGTCGCTAGCCGAGTAGCGAGTCATTTAGGTTTCGGTTTGCTCGATTCAGGTGCGCTGTATCGACTCACCGCGCTCTCGGCACTTGAGGCAAACATCGAATTGACGAATGAGTCTGCATTGGCAGAGCTAGCTGCCAAACTCGATATTCATTTTGAAGGTGAGCGCATACTGCTCTCAGGCCGTGAAGTTTCTAATGATATTCGTGCCGAAGCGGTTGGTGTGGCAGCCTCAAAAATTGCCACTTTGGCTAAAGTTCGCAGCGCTCTCGTGATGTTGCAGCACGATTTTCGTCGTATGCCGGGTCTGGTCGCTGATGGTCGTGACATGGGGACCGTGATTTTTCCTGATGCGCCCCTCAAGGTATTCTTGACAGCGAGCGTCGAGGCGCGGGCTGAAAGACGCTATAAGCAATTGATTGACAAAGGTTTTTCTGCTAATATGGCAGACCTTTTGCAGGATTTGCGAGAGCGTGACGAGCGAGATACTCAGCGCGCCATTGCACCGCTAAAACCAGCTGAAGGAGCGAAGCTGCTCGATACATCTCATATGAGTATTGATCAGGCAGTTGAGCAGGTACTGGGTTGGTATCAACCCGCACCCTGAAGTAAGAAGTCGTTTTGATGTTCTGGCGCCTCGCTGTGCGCAATGCTCGGCAAGGTATCTGACAACCTAACCCATACGCGGCAATTCCGCTGTGTTTGGATAACCTTTCTAAATTATGTCTATAGCTACCCAATCCCCCGCATCCTCCGGCATGGAAAGTTTTGCCGCTCTATTTGAAGAATCTTTGTCGCGCCAGGATATGCGCTCGGGCGAGGTCATTTCGGCGGAAGTTGTTCGCCTTGACCACAACTTTGTGATCGTTAACGCCGGTTTGAAATCCGAAGCGTTTATTCCGATCGAAGAATTCAAAAACGATAATGGCGAGCTCGAAGTCAACATTGGTGACTTTGTTAGCGTTGCTATCGAGTCTCTCGAAAATGGTTTCGGTGACACCATACTGTCGCGTGACAAAGCTAAGCGTCTCGCATCTTGGCTCTCGCTCGAAAAAGCGATGGAGTCTGGCGAGTTGGTTACTGGTACCGTCAGCGGTAAAGTTAAAGGTGGTCTGACTGTTCTTACCAATGGCATTCGTGCTTTCCTTCCTGGTTCGCTGGTGGATACGCGTCCTGTGAAAGACACCACGCCATTTGAAGGCAAGACCATGGAGTTCAGAGTTATCAAGCTGGACCGTAAACGTAATAACGTGGTGTTGTCACGCCGTGCTGTGATCGAAGCTTCTATGGGTGAAGAGCGCGCGAAACTGATGGAAACGCTGAAAGAAGGCACCATCGTTACCGGCGTTGTTAAGAACATTACCGATTACGGCGCGTTCGTTGATCTGGGTGGTATCGATGGTCTGTTGCACATCACTGATTTGGCATGGCGTCGTGTGCGTCATCCATCTGAAGTACTGGCTGTTGGTCAAGAGATCACCGCTAAAGTACTTAAGTACGATCAAGAGAAAAACCGCGTATCGCTGGGCGTTAAACAGTTAGGTGACGATCCTTGGACAGGCTTGGCACGTCGCTACCCACAAAGCACTCGTTTATTCGGCAAGGTAACTAACCTGACTGATTACGGCGCATTCGTGGAAGTCGAACAAGGTATTGAAGGTCTGGTTCACGTTTCTGAAATGGACTGGACAAATAAAAACGTCGCTCCTTCCAAAGTTGTTCAACTGGGCGATGAAGTGGAAGTTATGGTGCTTGAGATTGACGAAGAGCGTCGCCGTATCAGCCTCGGCATGAAACAGTGCAAAGCTAATCCTTGGGATGATTTTGCTATCTCCCACAAGAAGGGCGACAAAGTATCTGGCGCCATTAAATCGATTACTGACTTCGGTGTCTTCATTGGTTTGGCAGGCAACATCGATGGTCTGGTTCATTTATCCGATTTGTCGTGGACTGAAACCGGCGAAGAAGCTGTACGTCGTTTCAAAAAGGGTGATGATCTGGAAGCGGTTGTGTTGGCTATCGACGTTGAGCGTGAGCGCGTTTCACTAGGCGTCAAACAACTCGAAGGTGACCCATTCAATAACTACTGCGCAATGAATGACAAGGGCGCATTAGTGACGGGTGTTGTTAAGTCAGTTGAACCTAAGGGCGCTGTGATTCAGTTGTCTGAAGAAGTCGAAGGCTATCTGCGTGCTTCCGAGATTTCTCGTGACCGCGTTGAAGATGCCGGGACTCACTTAAAAGTAGGTGATGAGGTTGAGACTATGATTCTGAACGTCGACCGCAAGGCTCGTGGTATTCAACTGTCGATCAAAGCAAAAGACAGTGCAGATACTCAAGAAGCCATGCAGAAAATGACGACAGATACATCAGCTTCGTCAGGCACGACCAGTCTCGGCGCACTGTTGAAAGCCAAGCTAGACAATAAATCCTGATAGGGATCACTCTGATGACAAAATCGGAGCTGATTGCCCGTTTGGCCGAGCGTTATCCGCAGCTAGTGGCCAAAGATGCGGATTTCGCTGTCAAGACCTTGCTTGATGCGATGACCGATGCTCTCTCTGCTGGGCAGCGCATCGAGATTCGTGGCTTTGGCAGTTTTGCGTTGAATAGTCGTCCGCCAAGGATAGGCCGTAATCCCAAGTCGGGTGATACGGTGATGGTTCCGGAAAAACGGGTCCCTCACTTTAAGCCTGGTAAGGAATTACGGGAGCGGGTTGATGCTATGGTTGGTCAACCCATCAAGGACGACTGAATTTCTAGTTTTTCCCTGAAAACGGTACCCTCGGGTGCCGTTTTTTTACGCCGGCTTGTCGGGCTTGGGAAGACTCTGATTTCTTTTCGCGTACAATTCAGCAACATCAAGAGAGCATGATCTGAAATTGTTTTCCCAATGAAGCTACTTTTCCGTTTAATCGCTCTGGCCCTCTTCGTGGTGTTTTTCGACTTTGCGTTGAAAAATACGGACGAGGTCGTGCTACATTTTTTCTGGGGTAGTCAGACCCGCTCCCCCATTATTATTCTCTTGCTGATGTTTTTCATCGCCGGTGCTGCGATGGGCGTGCTGGCGATGGTGACAACCGTACTCAGCTATCGTCGCGAACTGGCTCGCTACAAAAAAGAAGTAGAAGATCAGAAGAAAGAAGCTGTCGCCGTAGCCCAGGTGCGTGATCGACCGCCACCTCCAGAAAGTATTATTGAACAGGTAGGTCTATGACCTGCCTAGCCGGATAAATCGTATCTATGGAATTCGAAACCTGGTGGCTTCTGGGTGTTCCCTTATTTTTCGCGCTCGGTTGGATTGCGGCGCGTATCGATATACGACACGTGATTAATGAATCACGTAGTTTGCCCAACAATTACTACAAAGGTCTGAATGCGCTTCTGGATGAAGATCCGGATAAAGCGATTGAAATTTTTGTTGATATTGCGCGATTGGATCCAGAAACAGCAGAGCTGCATTTTGCATTAGGAAGTTTGTTTCGTCAGCGCGGTGATATCGAGCGTGCTGTGCGAGTTCATCAAAATTTATTAGCCAGACCAGATTTGTCTGCTGAGGTGGCTGGCAAGGCTCGCTACGAATTAGGGCAAGATTTTTTAAAAGCCGGTTTGCTCGATCGTGCAGAAGAAACGTTTCATCAGTTGGCAGGGTCGCAGTACGCGAATAAAGCTAGCCGCGCATTACTAGAAATTTATCAGCGAGAAAAAGAATGGAAGCGCGCTATAGATGCAGCATTAGCGTTGCAAATGTCCGGTGCCGGAGCCTATCAAAAAGAGATCGCTCAATTTCATTGTGAGATAGCGCAGGATGAGTTGGTTCATGTGAGTGCCGATGCCGCGCTGCAGACACTAGAAAAAGCCTTAGCGCATGATCGTAACAATGTTAGAGCCATGATGCTGATCGGTGACGCACTGATGGCCAAAGGTGATATCGAGGCTGCATTGCAGGCTTGGCGGCGGGTCGAACAACAGAGTGTCCCGCATGTTGCTCTCGTAGCGCAACGCCTGATGGATGGTTACCGTGCAGTTGGTCGTTCACGTGAGGGCGCTAATCTCTTAAAAACCTATCTATCAGAGGCCCCTTCGATTGATTTACTCGAGGTTGTGTTCAAGGCAGTACTTGAACTCGATGGTGCTAGCAGCGCGAATCAATTAGTCAGTGATGAATTGCGTCGCACGCCTACGTTACTAGGTCTCGATAAATTAATTGAAGCTCGCTTGATGGATGCACCACCAGAGGGGCGCGCAGAGCTATCGCTTATCAAAAGTCTGGTCGGTGGCTATGCGCAGAAGCTGGCGCGATATCGTTGCAATCATTGTGGTTTTAAAGCAAAGCAATTTTATTGGCAATGCCCAGGTTGTAGTCAGTGGGAGAGCTATGCTCCGCGTCGTAGCGAAGAGTTGTCTGCGATGAATCAAGGTTAAGTAAATCTGCATTAACTAGTCCACTCGCATCATCTTGCTATTTCACCTAGGTGTTTATTGCGCCTATCGGACTTTTCACATGTAATTCGCACCATGCGAATAAATCATACTTTCTTTAATCTTTACTTCAACGTAATTGCAGTCTAATTCGGTTGGCGTTGCTATTCCTGGCACCGTCATTCATTAAACCGAATTGGAGAAATTTCATGGTGAAGAAGTTTTTGATACTCGCTACAACGATCTTCGCATTGTTTGCGTTTCAGCCAGCGTTTGCAGCCGTAGAAATTAATACTGCCGATCAGGCCGCTCTCGATGGTATTGCCGGGATAGGTCCAGCCACATCAAAAGCCATACTGGATGAGCGCAAAAAAAATGGTAATTTTAAAGACTGGTCTGATCTTGAGCAGCGTGTAAGAGGTATAGGCGATCGTAATTCAGTCAAGCTCTCCGCCGCAGGTCTCGTAGTGAATGGTCAGCCGAGAAATCCTTCAATGTCGTCAGATAAGCCAGCCAAGCCAGCCAAAGTCTCGGCTGAGTCGACCAAGCCTGCGCAGCAAAAAAACTGATCAGCTCTTACTAAGTTAAAGCCCTACTCCGAGCTTGGTATCTCTCGGTGTGACGCTGGCAGATTTTTGAGGTCTGCCTGTCAGCGTCACTAGGATTAAAATGGGGGTTTTCATCCTTGTCATTACGGATAAAACTCAACATGCCATTCCCAACTATCGAGGACCTGGTCGGTAATACCCCTCTGGTGCAGCTAAAGCGACTACCTGGCGAGGATGCTGCTCGTCGTAACAACATCATTCTTGGAAAGATGGAGGGTAATAACCCCGCAGGATCGGTAAAAGACAGGCCTGCCTTGTCTATGATCAAGCATGCAGAAGAGCGCGGTGAAATTAAACCGGGCGATACGCTGATCGAAGCTACTAGCGGCAACACGGGTATAGCGCTCGCTATGGCGGCAGCCATGCGCGGCTACAAAATGATTTTGCTTATGCCTGAAAATCTCAGCCTTGAAAGGCGGCAAAGCATGGCAGCTTATGGCGCTGAAATAGTGTTAACTCCCAAGACAGGTGGCATGGAATACGCTCGTGATTTGGCAGATCAGATGCAGAAAGATGGCAAGGGACTGATACTTGATCAGTTCGCAAATCCCGACAATCCACGTGCACATTACGAGGGAACGGGTCCTGAAATCTGGCGTGATACCCAAGGCAAGGTCACACACTTTGTGAGTGCTATGGGAACCACAGGGACCATCATGGGTGTGTCGAAGTATTTGAAAGAGCAGAACCCTGCGATAACTATAGTGGGTGCCCAACCCGAGGATGGATCGCAGATACCCGGAATACGTAAATGGCCCGAGGCCTACCTTCCCAAAATCTTTGATCGAGCCCGAGTCGATCAGGTAGAGAACGTTAGCCAAGCAGCGGCCGAACAGATGGCCCGCCGCATGGCGGTCGAAGAGGGAATATTTGCGGGTATTTCAGCAGCAGGTGCGTGCGAGGTTGCGTTGCGCGTATCGCAAACGGTTGAAAATGCCATTATTGTGTTCATTGTTTGCGATCGGGGCGACCGCTATTTGTCGACCGGGGTTTTTCCTGCCTGATTGGTTGCCTGATGTGTCGATAAATATTTAGATAGATATGTTGCTTGCTACGGTGCTTGATGTAGTGCTCGATCTATTTTTTGACACTGCGTTTGACACATCCTCAGGCAGTACGGCTAGGATTGTTAACCGGACTGCCTGAATCCGCGTTGACTGCTTCAATGACTGGCTTGCTTAGGTTTGAATTGCTTGTCACTGATACGGAATTTTTCTCGTCTATCTCCCATTAAAGTCCTCAGCTCTCGAATACTCAAATCACTGACCTCGTGCATCCGTATTAGCAGCGAAGCACCCACCGGCAGTCGACGGTGACGAATTTTACTAATTACTGGTGGTGCTACTTCTAAGGCTCGGGATAGAGCTGCATCGTTTTTTAGGTGCAGCTTATCGATGAGCGTGTCCAGCAAATTATTGGGGTCGTAGGCCAATTGGTCTGAAAGCCGGCTGCTGTCCTGATTCTCGAAATGGGTTGTCATTTGAATGCGGATTCCCTATAGCGGTTGGTGAATGAATTGCGCTGATCAGATCATCAAGCCGGGGCTTAAAAACCTAGAGATTTGATCAATCAGAGCCCCTGAAGAAAAAATTATCAGAGTAATAATTTACAGTGTGGTTGTTAATCAAAAAATAGTTTAAAAATTTACAACCTCACATCGGGCAAGGGTTAACCCTTCGTAACTTCAACGGAAATAAAAATTTACTAACCATCTGTAATTGCTCATCAGTTAGAGCGCTAAAAATACTTACCACATCGGAAAGTTTCCTTACCTTAACTTGAGTTTAATTAATGTATTGATAATTATGTTTGACTTCGCGCAAGATCATAAAGAATTAGTGAATCTGGCAACATTGTTGGCTTAGAAATTCGACTTTTCATACAGAGTTGGGCTTACACGGTACTAATGCATCCTACGGAAAGGCAGGCAGATACCTGAGCGACGGCGAGGTGTTTAATGCGTAGAAAAAGAATGGCTCTGACTAGCCATCGATGGTCGTTTTTGGCGCTGTATAGCGAAGGGATTGCTTATGAAGTTGATTCTATTGATTGTTTTAAATGTGATTGCAATTTATTCCAGCCTTCATGGCCCAGCGAAGTCATAGTTTCTAAATTGCGATTCACAATGACATCCGGGTCTGGAAGTGCAGTCGTAGCTTTATCCAGACTTTCTTCTCTCAGTAAATGCAGCACAGGAAACGGGGACCGATTAGTGCAGTTAGTAACGTCATCCGCAGTGGTTCCTGCAAATTGATAATTAGGATGAAAGCTGGCAATCTGCAGTACACCAATCAAATCTAACTCATCCAAGATTTCATCAGCGATGTCGAGAAAATTGTTGTAATCAATGAAATCGGTTAGCACCCATGGGTGAATAAGCAAATACGTATCTATCTTGTCCGGAGTGGTTGCAATTAAATTTTGCATCGACAACCTAAGATCAGCTGCCAGTGAATTCTCATCGCGCGCATGACTAACAGAATAATGAATTTGACCTTTTGTGTGTACGGGCTTGGCGAATGGGCACAGATTTAAGCCAATCACCACATGCTCTACCCATGCGCTTGTGAGTGCGATGATCTGTTTTTCTGTCAGAGTATTTTGCGCAAGGAAGGCATTCATGGTGAGCGTCGTTGTTGGATAGCTTTACTCAGTTCTATGACAGCCATCGCATAATAAAAACTGCGGTTGTATTTAGTGATGGCAAAAAAATTCGCGCTGCCAAGCCAATATTGTGTGGGATGAATGCCGTCCTCCAAATCGATTAGGCCGACCATCAGTGTGGGTGAAATATCGGTTGGAAGTGTGACGCCTGCGCGACTAATTTCATCAGTAGTATTTGTAGCGGCGAGAACCACACCTATCAAAGGTTTCCACTCTGACTCTGTACTCTTTTCGACGGATACAGGAAAGACCAGTGGTAGGCCCGCACTCCAACCGTGTTGTGACAGAAAGCTGGCGACACTTCCAATAGCATCTGCAGGCGAATTTCTCAGATCAATACGACCATCGCCGTCAAAATCAACAGCAAACCGACGAATGCTGCTGGGCATAAATTGTGGGTAGCCTATGGCTCCTGCAAATGACCCTGAGACACTCAGCGGATCGACATTGTTTTCACGTGTGTATAAAAGAATTTGTTCTAGTTCATCACGAAAGTAGCGCATTCTTTCTTCACGATTCGCTGTTTCTGGATAGGCAAATGCCAACGTAGTAAGTGCATCCATCACTCGAAAAGTGCCTGGACTGCGGCCGTAAATAGTCTCTACGCCAAGAATGCCTACAATGATTTCAGGTGGAACGCCAAATTCAGACTGGGCACGGCGGAGTTCAGTTTCATATTTTTCCCAAAACATCAGGCCAGTACGTATTCGCAATGGTTCAACAAAACGACTTTTGTAGGCAGTCCAGTTTTTACTTTTTCCAGAGGGCGCAGGGTTAATGAGTTTGACGACTTTTTCTTTGTAATGTATTTGAGAAAACAAAGTGTTCAGCTCATCATGAGTGAATCCATGCTCTTCGACCATGCGATTAACAAAATCAGCAACGGCTTTCCATTGCGTAAAGTTAGTGAATTCCGATTCCTCGGTAGCCAGCGTTTTTTTTGTAGTCTTATGTTTGGTAGTGACCGAAATGCCACTCACCTTCTTTGGCTGATTATGGCCTTTGGCAAAGGAAATCTCAGAAAGTAGTGAGGTAGAAAATACAAGAAAAACTATAAAAAAACGAACTGAAATAATTTTTTTCATTGATGTCGGTTTACACAATAGTTAGAGACAAATTAGTGCCAAAGAGCGAGTATAGTTCATGAGAACCTATCCTCCCTCAAGGGGATATTTACGCAATTCAAACGTCTTTACATAGCCCTGGTTTGTAGTGAGCCGAGGTTATGGTCGTCAACGTCCGCATGGTTCCAGAAGTTCAGGCTGATCCAGACACGAAGATCAAGTAGTATGACCTAGCCTTAAGCGTATCGGCTGAACTCGGTTGAATTCAAGAGGGCAGGTAGAATACTGGCCCATAGCTCGTTTTTATCTGCTTCACTATTCTTTCATCGGCTCTTTTCATGTCCATCCAATGGTTTCCCGGTCATATGAACTCGGCGCGCAAAAAAGCCGCCGAGTCCATGGAGAAAACAGACCTCGTTATTGAGGTGCTGGACGCCCGACTGCCGGAAGCCAGCAGCAATCCTATGATTACTGAGCTGCGCAAAGCTCGTCAGCGTCCCTGCCTAAAAATTCTGAACAAAAGTGACTTGGCCGATCCCGCTGCAACGCAAGCATGGCTTGCATATTACGGGGCTCAACCACAGGTACATGCGATTGCGCTCTCCTGTAAAAAAGCGGCCGAAGTAGCAAAGATTCCAGCCGTTTGTATGAAGCTAACACCCCATCGCGGCACCACGCTTAAGCCTTTGCGTGTGATGATTATGGGTATTCCGAATGTCGGCAAATCGACGTTGATGAATGCCTTGCTAAAGAAGCGGGTAGCTAAGGTGGGAGATGAGCCGGCCGTCACCAAGACACAGCAACGACTATTCTTGGGTAATAACATTGTCCTGATTGATACGCCCGGCATGATGTGGCCGAAAATTGCCCATCCTACCGATGGCTTGATGTTGGCGGCCAGTCATGCGATTGGCGTGAATGCGATTATTGAAGAAGAGGTCGCTGATTTTCTTGCGAGCCAATTACTTGAGCACTATCGCGCTATGCTCGTAACACGCTACGGCATGTCTGAAAATGTGAATGATGGCATAGGTGTTTTAGAGGCTATTGCTCAAAAACGTGGCTTGCGATTACGAGGCGGTGAGGCCGATGTTGAAAAGGCGGCGCACACACTGTTGCAAGATTATCGAAGCGGTATCCTTGGGCGCATAAGTTTAGAAACACCTGAACGACGCGTCGCGTTACTGGCAAGTTATCAGCCGCCCGTGTCATTAGGTCTAGAACAGCCGCGAGAAGAATACGAGCCTGAATAAATTTCGAATAGTCCTGTAAAAAAATAGACGAGAGACATCATGAGCCAGCCTACTTTGCCAGCGGATACTCCTTTCATCATCAAACAGAGTGAACATGGCATTACTACGCTTACGTTAAATCGCGGCGAGCGGTTTAATCCATTGTCGGAGGAAATGCTGGACGCTTTGCAAACGGAGATTGATACGATTGCGAAAGATCCGTCGGTCAGAGTAGTGGTGCTCGCTGCGCTAGGTAAGGCATTTTGTGCGGGGCATGATTTAAAACAAATGCGAGCTGAGCCATCTACTTCGTATTACAAAAAACTTTTCCATCGTTGCAGTAAGTTGATGTTGGCGATTCAGCAAATGCCTCAGCCGGTAATTGCACGCGTTCACGGTCTTGCGACAGCTGCTGGTTGTCAGTTAGTGTCTATGTGCGATCTTGCGGTGGCTTCTACCGACGCTAGCTTTGCAGTATCCGGTGTTAACTATGGCTTGTTTTGTTCAACCCCATCTGTAGGTTTGTCGCGTAATGTGCCGCGTAAGCAAGCGATGGAAATGCTGCTGACAGGTGATTTCATAGATGCACATACTGCCAAAGAGCGCGGCTTAGTGAATCGAGTGGTGTCTCCAGAATTATTAGACCACGAAATTTCACTACTTACGAAAAGCATCATCGCTAAGCCAGCGGTTGCGATTGCTATGGGTAAGCAATTGTTTTACCGGCAGCTAGAGATGGGTATCGCAGCAGCGTATCAGTTAGCTGGTGAAAATATGGCGTGCAACATGATGGATGAGGCAGCCTTAGAAGGTGTGCAAGCGTTTATAGAAAAACGTCCTCCTTCGTGGAAATCATAAAACCTTCCTAATCAAAATAACTTGAGCAGTCTTTGAGATCACATAACCCGTATAACTCGCATAACTCGCAAAGAGTCAGCATTCTCCTCAGCTTATAAATCGTTATTTTTCATCGTGCAATACAGCTCATTGCGCGCATGACCTGATACGAGTACATGGGCATCAACGGTCGTAGGCGATAAAAACTCAAACGGTTTTTTAGAGATCATGATCTCGCCTTGATCGATGGAGCTGATGTCATT
>JACCDJ011000651.1_pt1 | contig 12465 bp, 9 predicted proteins | sample 7444481 | NCBI WGS metagenome assembly JACCDJ01 (sample SAMN15323435, study PRJNA562643) | freshwater metagenome | isolation source: river surface water | place: USA:Blue River Watershed | collected 2017-08-15 | reverse complement strand
CGGCCTCTTCTTCTGCGATGCGAACTTGCTCGGCTAACTTCTCTGCGGCAAGCGCTTCAGCCTCGGCTTTGATCTTTGCGACGGCTTCTTCTCGCTTGAGTTCTGCTTCAAGCTCCGCCTCGGCAACTGCAGCAGCCACAGCCAACTCGATTTCTTCTTTAGCCTTCTCTTCCGCCAGGGCAAGGGCGTCAGCTATGGCTTTTTCTTTAGCGGCTAGAGCTGACTCTTGGCGCTCATCCCAGTCGGGAACAAGAGCTTTCCAAGAATCCTCTGTTACTTCGGGCGCGGGATGTTCAACGATCGGTTCGTCAGTGAGTCCGGATGCACGTCGACGGGCAGCGGCAAGAGCGTCTTTCGCTTCTGCTGTGCCAAGGGTTTCCATTTCACGCACCCACTGCACATAAGCCTGCGAATCTGCGGCACGCAACTCTGACTGTTTTTCAAGGAGCTCCATGGCCCCGAGAGAACCCTCTTCGCCCTGAGCTGCGGCCAAAGCCTCGGCTAGCTCGGCATCGCTTAGCGCGCGCTTCTGTGGTGGCTCGAAGGGGTTAGTCATACCGAAAATACTAATGCCGCGCCATTTCTGACGCGGCATTCATATTCTCTTATGAGAACAGTGGGCCCTACCGGGCTCGAACCGATGACATCCACGGTGTAAGCGTGGCGCTCTACCAACTGAGCTAAAGGCCCCTCGAAAGAGCGTAATACACGACAGGCGCTGTAATCAACCCGAGCGCTAATTGACCCGAACCTAGACGTGCAGGCTGTCTAGCGCTCGCTGATACTCCTGCAAGCTGCGTGCCTGGCCGGGTGCGGTAACAAACTTCGCTGCCAAAACCCCGTCTTTGTCGATCACGAAGGTTGCGCGGTTCGAGATTCCAGCCTCTTCGAGAAAGACGCCATACTTCTGGGCAACGGCACCGTGTGGCCAAAAGTCGGCCAAAACAGAGAATTTGTAGCCCTCTTGCTCTGCGAAAGCCTTCTGCACATACTTGCTGTCGACCGAAATAGCCAATAACTCGACGTTGTCACGCTCGAAGACTGAGAAGTTGTCACGCAACTCGCAAAGCTCACCGGTGCAGACCCCCGAGAACGAGAGAGGGTAAAAGACCAGCACAACAGGCTTTTTGCCAGCAAAATCCGAAAGGGTTACGCTCTCGCCATATTGGTTGGCGAGCGTGAAGTCAGGGGCGGCATCGCCGATTATTAGGGTCATAGATTTCCTTTGTTTGGGCTAACAATCAAAACATACAGTTACGGGCGAAACTTCCCCTAAATCTCAGAATAAACTTGGCTTGGCTCAAACCCGAGCTCCAGCAATTCCATCCCCCACGAAAGAGGATGTCGGTGTCATTCAATAACCAAGACGCTTTCTCAGTCAATAACCCAGATCTTGACCCTGAGGAAACTAGAGAGTGGCTTGAATCACTCGATGCCGTTTCTCGAGTTCACGGTCGAGGCCGCGCTCGCGAAATCATGCTGAACCTTCTGCGCCGTTCGCACGAACTTCAGTTGAACGTGCCCATGATTCCGACAACCGACTACCTGAACACAATTGCTCCCGAGAACGAGGCTGAGTTTCCGGGCGACGAGAAAATCGAGCGCACATACCGTGCATGGATGCGCTGGAACGCCGCGATGCTCGTGCATAGAGCACAGCGACCAGGCATCGCCGTTGGTGGCCACATTTCAACTTTCGCTTCTTCGGCATCGCTTTACGAAGTCGGCTTTAACCACTTTTTCAAAGGTCAAGATCACCCAAGTGGCGGCGACCAGATTTTCATTCAGGGGCACGCCTCACCTGGTCCTTACGCGCGTGCATTCCTTGAAGGTCGACTTTCAGAAAGTCAGCTAGACGGATTCAGACAAGAAAAATCTCACGCCGGTGGAGGGCTTTCGTCATACCCGCACCCAAGATTGATGCCAGACTTCTGGCAGTTTCCAACCGTGTCGATGGGTCTCGGACCAATCAATGCGATTTACCAGGCACAGTTCAATCGCTACCTTGCTGGTCGTGGGTTCAAAGACACTAGCGAACAACGAGTGTGGGCATTCCTCGGTGACGGCGAACTCGACGAAGTTGAGTCACGCGGTGCACTTCAGCTTGCCGCCAATGATTCACTCGACAACCTGACTTTCGTAGTCAACTGCAACCTTCAGCGACTCGATGGGCCGGTTCGCGGTAACGGCAAGATCATCCAGGAACTTGAAAGCTTCTTCAGAGGCGCTGGCTGGAACGTAATCAAAGTTGTCTGGGGTCGCGAGTGGGATGAGCTTCTTGCGCGCGATTCAGAAGGTGCGCTCGTTGACCTGATGAACAAAACACCAGACGGTGACTACCAGACCTACAAGACCGAGGATGGCGCTTTCGTTCGCGAGAACTTCTTTGGCCGCGACCCGAGAACCGCCAAGCTGGTCGAGGGCATGTCAGACGATGAGATCTGGGGACTCAAGCGAGGCGGTCACGACTACCGCAAGCTCTACGCCGCCTACAAGTCAGCGGTTGAGCACAAGGGCCAGCCGACTGTCATTCTTGCGAAGACAATCAAGGGCTTCTCTCTTGGCAAGTCTTTCGAGGGCCGCAACGCAACTCACCAGATGAAGAAACTGACCCTCGAGAATCTCAAAGGCTTCAGAGACGAATTGCGAATTCCAATCACCGATGCGCAGCTCGAAGAAAACCCATATCAGCCGCCATACTTTCACCCGGGGCAAGACGCTCCTGAAATTCAGTACATGCACGAACGTCGTCGCGAACTCGGCGGCTATCTGCCAGAGCGTCGCAGCAAGTATGTCGACTTCAAGTTGCCTACCGAAGATGCATACAAGATCGCAAAGGGCGGTTCAGGAACACAGGGTGTTGCAACGACGATGGCTTTCGTTCGCTTGATGAAAGATCTTCTGCGCGCTCCGGAATTTGGCGACCGCATTGTGCCGATCATTCCTGACGAAGCTCGAACCTTCGGAATGGATGCCTTCTTTCCAACGGCAAAGATTTACAACCCGAACGGTCAGCACTACATTTCTGTCGACCGCGACCTGCTGCTTTCATACAAAGAGTCTGCTGCGGGCCAAATTCTGCACACCGGAATCAATGAGGCTGGATCGATTGCCGCGCTAACAGCTGCTGCAACGAGTTACTCAACTCAGGGTCAGCCGATGATTCCGTTCTACGTGTTCTACTCGATGTTTGGCTTCCAGCGAACCGCCGACTCGATCTGGGCAGCGACCGACCAGCTTTCAAGAGGCTTCTTGATTGGTGCAACCGCAGGTCGCACGACTCTAACCGGCGAAGGACTTCAGCACGCAGACGGCCACTCCCCTCTGCTCGCATCGACAAATACTGCGGTCATCACATACGACCCAGCAAGTGGTTATGAAATTGCTCACATCATTCGCCACGGATTAGAGCGCATGTATGGCGGCAACCACAAAGACCCGAACGTCTTGTTCTACCTAACCGTTTACAACGAGCCAATCGTTCAACCTGCAGAGCCCGAGAACGTCGACGTCGATGGCATCATCCGTGGAATTCACCGCATCAGCGAGAACGACCACGATGGAATAAAGGCGCAGATTTTGGCTTCTGGCGTTGCGGTTGCTTGGGCCTATGAGGCTCAGCGACTGCTTCAAGACGACTGGGGTGTGTCGGCCGACATTTGGTCAGTTACTTCTTGGACAGAACTGCGCCGCAACGGTTTGAAGCGCGACGAGTTCAAGTTCTTGAACCCGAATGCCGAAGTTCCAGACGCCTACCTAACTCACAAGCTCGCAGACGCTAAGGGTCCATTCCTGGGTGTAAGCGACTACATGCACGCGGTTCAAGATCAGATTCGACCTTGGGTTCCTGGCGACTACGCAACGCTCGGCGCTGACGGCTTCGGCTTCTCAGACACTCGCGCAGCAGCACGGCGCTTCTTCAAGATCGACGGCCCATCTATTGTGGTTCGCGTTCTTGAGCAGTTGGTTGAGCGCGGTGAAATTGATGCCGAGGCGCCGGCCAAAGCTATTGAGCGCTACAGGCTGCTTGATGTGACTGCCGGAACCTCTGGATCTGCCGGTGGCGAAGCCTAAGCAAGAGACACTAGCTTGGCTTGCCTCAATTTCGGGTGAGCTGAGCAGCGAGACCCTGAGGCAACTCGATTTGACTCTGCCTTGGTATCGCGAGATGCCAGCGGCCAGAAGGGCGTCGGTTGGCCTGGTTGCTCAATCGGGAATTAGCTCTTTCTTAGCTTGGTATGAGAACCCGAAGTCGCAGCCCTGGGTTGCGGCAGACGTTTTCGGGCTAGCACCTCGCGAACTGCTTCGATCGATTTCGCTTCAGCAAACACTCCAGTTGATTCGAGTTGTGGTTCAGGTTGTTGAAGAACGCGTCGTTCGTGAAGACCCGCAAATGCGCGAAGCTGTTTTGCTCTACTCGCGCGAAATTGCATTTAGCGCCGCAGACGTTTATGCGAAGGCAGCTGAAGCTCGAGGCCTCTGGGATGCCCGTCTGGAGGCGCTCGTTGTCGACTCAATTCTCAGCGGTGAAAACACCGACGAAATTGCCTCACGTGTGGCAGCACTCGGCTGGCGCGCAAATGGCTCGGCCCTCGTGCTAATTGGAAACACCGACGAGTCTCTAGACGCAGATAGTTTGCGAAGGGTTGCGCGCAAGTGCGATGCCGATGTTCTCATCGGAGAACACGGCGATCGATTGATTGTGGTGGTTGGCAAAATCTCGAAGGCGACAACCATCAAAGCGGCTACCTCTTTCAGCGAAATCGTGGCAAAACTCGAACCGTTCTTTGCCGCAGGAGCGCTCGTGGTTGGACCAACCGTTCGAGACGTTTCGGCCGCGCATAACTCGGCAAGAGCTGCGCTATCTGGATTTGCAGTTCTTAGGAATGCAAGAAGCGTGAAACGAGTGACACACGCAGATGACGTTCTTGCCGAGCGCGCGCTTGCCGGTGATGCACTTGCGAAGCAAACCCTGATTGAGAAAATCTATAAACCCCTGGCCGAAAACTCGGCCGAACTGCTTGAAACCCTGATCGCCTATCTTGACTGCGGCAGATCGCTCGAAGCAACTTCGAAGCAGTTGTTTGTGCACGCAAACACGGTTCGCTATCGACTCAAGCGAATAAGCGAAATCATTGGTTGGGATGCAACCGGTGCGCACGAGGCATTTGTTCTTCAGGTTGCGATGGTTTTAGGTTCAATGAGTGACTCGACAACAGAAGGATAAATTCACATGATTGCAATTGTCTGCCCAGGCCAAGGCGCACAAACTCCAGGATTTTTCTCGCCCTGGCTCGAACTCGATGTGTTTAGGCAAACCGTCGAGCGCTTGGCCGAAGCGAGCGGTGTAGATCTTCTGAAGCATGGAACAGTCAGCGATGCCGACACAATTCGAGACACTGCAATCGCCCAGCCACTTATAGTTTCTGCCGGAATCGCTTCGGCCGCAGTCTTGTTCAACTCGCCCGCGTGGCCAGGCTCGGGCGCATTTGCTGCAGCCGGGCACTCGGTTGGCGAGATAACTGCTGCCGCAGTGTCGGGTGTGCTCAGCGAAGATCAGGCGATCAAGTTCGTTACCAAGCGAGGCAACGCGATGGCAGCGGCGGCGGCTTTGCAGCCTACCTCGATGGCAGCAGTAGTTGGTGGCGACGAAGTTGACGTGCTCGCGAAGTTGGATTCGTTAGGGCTTGAACCAGCAAACTTTAATGGCGGTGGTCAAATTGTTGCCGCCGGAACAGCAGAGGCAATCGAGCAGTTGAAGCAGGATGCGCCAGCCGGTAGCAGGGTTATCGCACTTCAGGTTGCAGGCGCTTTTCACACTCGCTTCATGCAGCCGGCTGTCGAAGTTTTGGCCGATTACGCAGAAACCCTAGCTCCCCAGAATCCAAGCATGAAACTGTTTACCAACGCGACCGGCGAGTTAGAGACGAGCGGCAAGAACTTCGTTGACCTCATGGTTCGACAGGTCTCTAACCCAGTTCGCTGGGATCTCTGCATGGCTTCAATGCTCAAGCAGAAAGTCACGGCGATTATCGAACTGTCGCCTGCCGGCACCCTCACCGGCCTAGCTAAACGCTCAATGCCCGGAGTCGAAGCGGTGGCAGTTAAGACTCCCGAAAATATCGAAGCGGCTTTGTCGCTAATCAACAATCACGGCTAGGTTTTCACCCGCTAAGTTTGTAGCATTCAACGAATTGAGGCACTTTGAGTCAGCCAGCTCTAAATCAATACGAACCGGTTAGGTTTTCACGCATCTACTCTCTCGGCGCAGCGCGCGGAGATCTAGTTGTGACCAACGACGACATTGCTGGCCCGATTGATTCGAGTGATGAGTGGATTCAAAGGCGCACCGGCATAGTCAGCAGACGCCGCGCAAGCAAAGACGTAAGCCTGATGGACATGGCGGTGGAGGCATCAAATATTGCAATCAAGCGCGCCGGCATTGACCCGCGTGAGATTGGCGCGGTGATCTTCAGCACCATCACCCACCCGCACCAGACCCCATCGGCAGCCGCTTTGCTCGCCGACAAGATTGGTGCAACACCTGCCCCAGCTTTCGATGTCTCTGCCGCCTGCGCTGGCTACTGCTATGGAATCGCGCAGGCCGACGCATTAGTGCGCTCTGGCATGGCAAAGTATGTTCTTGTCGTTGGCGGCGAAAAACTCAGCGACTTCATCGACCCAACCGACAGAACCATCAGCTTCTTGCTTGCCGATGGCGCGGGTGCTGCAATTGTTGGACCAAGCGACACCGCTGGCATTAGCCCGACTGTTTGGGGTTCTGACGGTTCACACTGGGATGCCGTTGGCATGACGGCTTCGTTGCTCGAACTCAGAGACGGCGAATCGGGTTGGCCAACCCTGGTTCAGGATGGCGCCACCGTGTTCAAGTGGGCCGTTTGGGAAATGGTGAAAGTTGCCAAACAGGCTTTAGTCGTGGCTGGGGTCAAAGCCGAAGATCTGGCCGCGATTGTCACCCACCAGGCCAACATCAGAATCATCGACGAACTGGCCAAGCAACTAGAGGTGCCGAGTGGCGTTGTAATCGCCCGAGACATCATCTACACCGGCAATACCTCGGCGGCATCCGTGCCGTTGGCAATGGACGCCCTGCTGACCTCTGGCGAGGTTAAATCAGGTGGTTTAGCCTTGCAAATCGGCTTCGGCGCTGGCCTTGCCTTCGCGGCTCAAGTGGTCGTTCTGCCCTAAAATTAGGGTAGTTGTAAATTCAAACAAGGAGCATTCCCATGGCACTATCGCAGGCTGAAGTTCTTACCGGACTCGCAGAAATCGTAAACGAAGAGACAGGCATCGACACCTCGCAGGTTCAGATGGACAAGTCTTTTGTTGACGACCTAGACATCGACTCAATTTCGATGCTGACAATTGTCATGAACGCAGAAGAGAAGTTTGGCGTGACCATTCCAGAAGAGAAGGTTGCCGACCTAAAGACCGTGGCAGACGCGGTTAACTTCATAACCGAGGCTCAGTAAGGCCTTAATTGACCCCCAAGATTGTTGTCACCGGGCTGGGTGCCACCACCCCTCTCGGCGGCGACGTAGAGACCACCTGGCGAGCACTGCTTGCCGGTGAGTCGGGCATTTCAACCCTCGAGCAAGAATGGGTTGAACGCCACCAATTGCCGGTCAAGTTTGCGGGTCAGGCGAAAGTCAACGCCAAAGACATTTTGAGTGTGCCCGAAACCAAGCGTTTAGATCCGGCGAGTCAATTTGCCCTAATCGCAGCTCGCGAGGCTTGGGCCGATGCGGGCACCCCTGACGTTGCACCCGAGCGGCTTGCAGTTGAGTTTGCCACCGGCATCGGTGGTGTCTGGACTCTGCTTGACGCCTATGACACCCTCAACACCTCTGGGCCGAGACGCGTGCTTCCGATGACCGTTCCGATGCTCATGGCAAATGGCCCGGCAGCTGCAATTGGCATGGATATTGCCGCGCGCGGCGGAGTGCGCACGGCCGTCTCAGCTTGTGCATCGAGCACCGAGGCAATCGCAAACTCTATCGCTCGATTGCAATCGGGAGCAATCGACATCGTGGTCGCTGGCGGTTGCGAGGCAGCGATTCACCCGTTGCCAATTGCGGCTTTCGCTTCGATGCACGCGCTTTCACGCAACAACGAAGACCCAAAGGGTGCAAGCCGACCATACGATACTGCACGCGACGGCTTCGTTATGGGCGAAGGCGCTGGCGCTCTAGTTATTGAAACCGAAGAACACGCTCTTGCTCGCGGTGCAAAAATTTACGCTTATCTCGTTGGCGGTTCAGTTACCAGCGATGCGCATCACATCACAGCACCTGACCCTGAAGGCACCGGAGCAGCCCGGGCAATGATCGAAGCGCTCGAGCAAGCTGGGGCGAAAATCGAAGACGTTGTTCACATCAACGCACACGCTACTTCAACTCCAGTTGGCGACATCGCCGAATACACAGCGTTGAAGCGAGTCTTCGGCGACCACCTAGACAAAATTTGCATTTCGGCCACAAAGTCATCAACCGGACACCTGCTTGGCGGCGCGGGTGCTATCGAGGCAATCTTCACGGTTCTCGCGCTTCACGAGCGAACCGCCCCACCAACGTTGAACCTGCAAAATCAAGACCCCGAAATTCCGATTGACGTTGTGACATCGCCAAGACAACTCCCTGCCGGTGATATTCTTGCGATCTCGAATTCATTTGGATTCGGTGGCCACAATGCCGTTGTCGCATTCAGAAGCGCTAACTAATTCGCAGCAGTCTTTAGCCAAATAACCGATCTGTCTTCAGACGCCGATCTGAGCTGCTCGAGCTCAAGCTCCCAGGGTGCACCAACGGCTAGGCGTAGTTGTGAAGTCAAATCGCTGGCGCTTGAACCTGTATTCTCGGCAATTGCCGTCAACCGATGCTCGCTCACTAAAACGTTGCCAAAGGCATCAATCTGACTTTGAAAAAGCCCGAGGCTCGGAGTGTAAGCCCAACGCCAACCCGGCTGGCCGCCGCCTTCGTCTTGAACTATCTCGAAGACGATTGATCCCCATCCGAGCAACTCAGAAGACAGCACAGCGCCGAATGAGGGGTCGGAGTGCCAAGCGGTTTCGGCTCTAAATTGGGCGGGTTTTAGGGGCTGTGGGGTCCACTGAAGGCCTACAGGGCCGCCAAGTAGCCGGCCAAGGGCCCATTCGACGTGCGGCAGCAAGGCCGCCGGGGCGGAGTGTAAATACACCATGCCCTGCGTGCGAATTTCGATCATTTTGCCTCCAACCTAGGTACGTCTTCCCCAACGACCTGTGCAGCAAGGCAGGGCACTAGATTACGCCCGCAGTCGCTTAAATGTCAAAGGCCGATCTTTCAATCGACCTCTGAACCCGAAATCTCTCAGTTACTTGACAGGGGTAATCTTCACGACGTCCCAGTCAGAACCACTCTCGATGTTCGAGATTATCCATGAGCCCACCCTGAGAGAATCACCGGCTTTAAGTGGGGCATCTGAGAATAGGGCATCTACAGATCCAGGTTTTCTAACAATTTTTAGTGGTCCTTGTCCGCTAAAGATCTTTGTATCGATTGTGTAGACGAGGAGTCCATTCGAGGTGGATGACGCCTTTGAATCATGACGGGTATTCCTTCTTGATTCCACAGCAATCGCCTCAGTCTCTGAGGTTCGAATAACGAGCAGCTGAGGCACGGAGCCAGCTTTTGAAACTGCCTCCAGCTGAGCTGAAGCTTCAACGCCTTCTCTGGCGCACAGCACCTTGGAGTCAGGGAGAAAATCAATTAGCCATCTGCTCCACGCCGTCCACTCCCGTGAGTTTCCGGGAGCAAAGTTCATGTTGTCAAAGTTGCCCATGAACTTGAACTGGTCTTCGTATTTCATGCCAGGCTTCCAGCCATACCAGTAGTAGTCATGCAATCCGAGCAAGTGTCCAATCTCATGAGAGAGCAACAGGTGGCCCTCTGGGAATCGCATGTCACCACCGACAAGCGTTGCTCGATAGACGCGACCCTCATTGGTCTTGAATGGATCGCTGCTCGAAAGCATCAGCGCTGGTGACACGTCTGAAAGTTCTCGCGGAGTATTCGGCGGAAGCACGGCGACGACGAAGTCAACTCCCGTGAAGTCAATCTGCCTATCGACTAGAGAGATAGCCTCTTGAACAAGCGGAACCGTGCTGCCACCAGCTGATCGTGTGACTCGGTAATCGGCAAGTTTTTTGCTCATTCGACTGTAACTCTCGGTGGTTCTCCACTCAAACTTGACAGTTCCGTTTGACATGTCGGCCAAAAACTTTGACACACCATCTGTCCAGAAGACCCTGTCGTCACTCGGCTTTCCTGTTGCTACAACGTCTGCGAAATCGATGTAAATCAGTTGAACAACAAGCGTCGACCCAGTGCGTTTCATCTGACTGTGTTGAGGAAAGCCGGCTTTTGTGAACGATTGCGAGGTGTCTTGAATGCGACAGGCTTCGGCCGGGGCAAAAGCAGGAATCGGCGATAGAGGCGATGTTGGGTTGAGCACCGGCGCTGGTTTCGGAGCAACGTATTTGGCCCAAACCAGCTTTGACTTCGTCTTCTTCTGTTGGGCCTTGGTTGCCGTCTTGCAAACTAAGGGCACCTTCGCAACAACAACTCGTTGACCAGATTTAGAGCACGCTTGACCAAGCTTCGGTGATGCCGAATAGGCAACCGGAGACACCAAGCCAATCAGGGCAAGTGCAAGCAGAACCGCAAGCCACTTCTTCATATAAGAACCCTATTTCATCGCCTAACAAGACACGTAACGCACAAGGACAGCGGAAAAAGCGCAGAGGCCGATCTTTCGACCGGCCTCTGGCTTTGAATAGCTTTACTGCTTGTGGGCAACCCAGGTGCTCAATGCGGGCACTGAAACCGTGGTGACTCCCCTAAGCGTGGTGATTGTGGCCTCAGAGGCACGAGAGCCCGACACTACAACGTTCCAGTCACCGCTCGAAGGCAAAGTAATTGTTCTGGCCGTAGTTGACGGGTTGTGAGCAACCACAATTGTGTTCCAGCTGTCGCCAACAGCCTTGCCGTCTAACGAGTATGCGATCACAGGCTCGTCAACATTCAAGAACTTTAGGTTCGCCTTTACAGCGGCCGCGGTATCCATTCTGAATGCTGGGTGCGCCTTGCGAATTGCAATTAGCCCCTTGTAGTAGTTGACGCTGACGATGTTGGTCGCGCGCGAGTTCCACTTAAGAGAGTTCACCGCGTCACTCGACTTGTAACTGTTTTCGTCGCCCAACTTGGTTCTCAAGAACTCCTGGCCGGCCTGAATAAACGGCATGCCCTGAGCAAGCATGATCACTGATGTCGAAAGTCGGTGGAAGCTCGCTAGTTGAGCTTCACTTGAACCACGCTTGCTGGCCTTGAGTTTGTCATAGAGCGTCAGGTTGTCATGCGCCTCGACATAGTTCACCGACTGACCCGGGTCAATCGTGGTCCATCGCCCATTCACGAACCGATCGAAAACGATGTTTCCAACGATTCCAGCCTTCACTGAACCGATTGAGGCATACTTTCCAGTTGCCCAACCGCGGTCGCCCGAGTCAAAGACAGAGCCCTTGATTCCGTCACGAACCTCGTCGTTGAACATCGCGATTCCAGGCAATGAAAGCGCATTGATTTGAGCGGCTTTCTGGTTGTCAGGAATCATTTCGCCCATGTTCCAACCCTCACCCAGAACGATGATGGTCGGGTCGATCTTGTTTAGTTCGGCACGAACCTGCTGCATGGTTGTGATGTCGTGAATACCCATGAGGTCGAATCGGTAGCCATCGAGGTTGTATTCGGTTGCCCAATACTTAACCGAATCGACGATGAACTTGCGAACCATCGAACGCTCAGAAGCTGTTTCGTTTCCTACACCAGTTCCGTTTGCATACTCACCCGATGTGGTTTTTCTGAAGAAGTAGCCCGGAACGAGCTGCTCTTGGCTGAACGAGTTTGCATCCCAAACGTGGTTGTAGACAACATCCATGATTACTCGGATGTCGTTGTCGTGCAGCGACTGAATCATGGTCTTCAACTCCATGATTCGGTTGACCGGGTCTGCCGGCTTAGTTGAGTATGAGCCCTCTGGAACGTTGAAGTTCTTCGGGTCATAACCCCAGTTGAATGAAGGCCTAGCTTCTGTAACCGAGGCATAGTCATAGATCGGCAAGAACTGAATGTGGCTGATGCCCATTTCCTTGATTGCTGAAATACCCGAAGGGTTCTTGGTCTTAACGACCGTCTTCTTCTTGGTGCGCTTGTTTGTCACAACCTGAGTGGTTGTTGTGTTGTAGTCGGTAAAGGCTAAGAACTTGCCTCGGTGAGCCACTGGAATTCCACTATTTGAGTCGATTGACAGATCGCGCACGTGGGTCTCATAAATCACAGCGTCGGTCGGCTTGCCAGAGAAAGCTGGCTTGTTGGCCGCACCGGGAGTCCATCGAGCCGGATTGGTGCG
>JACCDJ010988150.1_pt1 | contig 12465 bp, 22 predicted proteins | sample 7444481 | NCBI WGS metagenome assembly JACCDJ01 (sample SAMN15323435, study PRJNA562643) | freshwater metagenome | isolation source: river surface water | place: USA:Blue River Watershed | collected 2017-08-15 | reverse complement strand
TGGATCGTTCGTGGACGAGTGCCGCGCCGACTGGGAGGGCGGGCGGGTGCGCTACGTTCACCTGCCCGGAAAGCGCAACGGGTGGGTCGTGCGCGTCACCGACTCGCGCGGGCAGCGCGACCTCGACCTTCGCACGGAGGAGCGCGCCACGCACGAGGCGACCGTGCAGTCCGCAGCGCGTAAGGCCGCGAACGCGGTCTACGAGGGGAGGCTCGCGCAAGGCGCCCACGTAGTCTCGACGGGCCGCGCCTACGAGACGTGCGAGGGGCAGAACGGCGGACGATTCCGCCTCGCTTCGTGGGTCACCGACGAAGACTCGGCGTGGATCAGCGCCCCCGGCGTTGCGCGGCGCGCGGGCATCGCCCTCGACGCGCTCCACTTCGCCGCGGAGAACGCTCCGTTCGAGCGGCTGGCGGTCGGCGGCGATACCGTCGGAGACGCGGGTGAGACGGTCCACGTCGGCTACTCGTGGATCACTCCCGCGCGTTACGTCGGGGCGTCGCGATACGATGCGCTCGACGAAGAGGCGTACGCGGAGGCTCAGTCGCGCGGCGTAGCCGTGTGGGTGCACCGATGCTCCCGTGATGGCGACTCGCTCGGGTGGCGCTCGCGGGCCGAGCCCCGCGCCACCGAAGCGACGAACGCCGCTCACGAGGAGTAGCGAACGTCGGCCTTGCAACCGTGGGGCCGTGCGTGCGACACTCGCCGCACGATGCCCACCATCCGACTCACGCCGCCCCTCCGCGTGCCTCCCCGTATCGTTCGTGCCGCAGGCAACGTCCCCGCCGCTGGTGTCGTGCCCACGTCGGGAACTTCGCCCGAAGCGATCCCTGCGGGTCGCATCGCGTTCGAGACGCACATCCTGATCGCCCACACCGCGCCCACACTCGACACCGCGGCGTTCCCCTCGCGGTTCGTCACGTCGCTCTACGAACAGTCGGTCACGAAGGCATCGACCGTCGCGGGTGACGTGGCAATCGCAACTGCGGCGCCGACGCAGGCCGAGTCGGCGGCGGTGCGCGCGACGCTGCCGACCGTGCTCTCGATCAGTTCCGACGCCTCGTCGCGGTGGAATAACGCGCGGTGGATCAACATCCGCGGGGCGTTCAACGCGACTCGCCCGTGGACGCTCTCGGGTCTCAACCTCGCCATCGCCGACGCGCTCACGAACAGCATCGCGTGGAACGAGACCGAAGCCCGACGCCGACTGAGCCCGCTCACGATTCCCGAAGACGGCGATTTCACGCAACTGGTCGCCGCGCTGAACGCATCGAACGCCTGCGGTGGCCGACGCACGTACGGCAACGTGATCGCAGCTGCGTGTACCCGATGGACCGCGCTCGCCGCAACCGTCACGCCGCAGCCGACGCGTGAGGGGCCGGTATCCGTGGCGCTCCCGCAGTGCCGCACGGTGACCGAAGACGGTTTCTGGCTTCGCCCGACGCCCACGTTCGCTCGCACTGGCCCGAAGTTCCCCGCGAACACGCCGGTCGAACTTCTGGAACGCACCGAGGCCGTGCAGGGCGTGTATCGCCTGTTCCGCGTCGCCGTCGCGAACCCGAACCGAAGCGCCCCCTCGCCGTACCTCACCGGCTACGCCGCGCTCCGTGCCGCCGACCTCGCCCGCTCTACCTGCGCGCAGTCCGTTCCGAACGGCGTGCTCACGAACACCTACAGCCGCCAGTCGGGCGGCGCCTGAAAACCGCACGTTCGCGACGTTCGGCGTGAATACGAACAGTCGTCCGAACGTAACGGTTGCAAATCGTCGCGGCGTTGTGCGAGACTCCCACCTCGGAGCAACCCATGCCGTCAATTCGCACAACCACCGTCGCAGTTCCGCCCGCCCGCACCATCGTCGTGCGCTCGGCTGGCGCCGTTCCCGCCCCCGGTAGCGTGCCCACGTCGGGTTCTCCCGGCGCCAGCGGCACCGCGGGCCGCATCGCGTTCCACGCGAACGTGCTCGTCGCGGGGTACGTCCCCGAACTCGCGCGCGGATCGTTCCCGCAGCGACTCGCCGAGACGATCGCGGAGCTCATCCCGAACAGCGGCGCGAACAGCGCCGACATCGGAATCGGCATGGCCTCGGTCACGAACGCCGACGAACTCGCGAACATCGGGCGGTCGTTCCCGAACCGAACCGGCGCGTGGATCTCCGTCGATGGCGCCTTCACCGCCTACGGCGCGTGGCAACTCGCGAACCTGAACCGCGCGATCGCGCGGGCGCTCTCGAACAGCATCACGTTCCCGCGCCTGAACGCCGCGGTGCCCGATCCCGGTGCATCCGACCCGCGTCTGCCCGCGCGTGACCCGAACTCGAACGGCACCGCAGGCGCCCCCCTCCTCGACGCCTTCAATCGTCCCCGCGCCTGCGACGGCGCGCGTGACTTCACGAAGGTCTACGCCGCCGCCTGCACGCGGTGGGCGCCCATCGCGCAGAACGCGCTCCCCGGCTCGACTCCCGGTGCCTCGACGCAACCGCAGGGCACGCCCACGCAGATCGCGCAGTCGCCGAGCGAGCCCGCGCTGTGTTCGTTCCCCGCGGTCGCGCGCTTCTGGCTCCGCCCGAGCGCGACGTTCGAGCGCACCGGACCCGAACTGCCCGCGGGCACTCGCGTCGACCTGATGGACGTGACCTCGCAGACGCAGGGCACGCTCCGCCTGTACGACGTTCGTGTCGCTGCGACGCAGAGCGTCGCTGCTGCGCGCCAGTACGCCGGTCGCCGTGGGTGGGCCGCGATGAGCGCCGCCGACGTGGCCTCCTGCGCCAGCGTGATCGCCGCCCGCGACGCCGCGAAGCGCGCGGGAGGGACCACGCCGAAGCCCGGTTCGACTCCCGGTTCGAGCACCGGCAACACCGCGATCACCACCACGACGCCCGCCACGCCCGCGAAGCGCCCCGAGTCGACCATGCGTGAGGGTCAGGTCGTGACGACGCGCCCCGCCACCCCCGGTGCTCCGGTCGTGCCTCCGCCCCCCGCATCGTCGAAGACCCCGTACATCGTCGGCGGCGCCCTCGTGGTGACCGCGGGCATCATGTACTGGAAGCGCGACGCGCTCCGCAAGATGTTCAAGTAAGGTCACAACGTTTCTTCGCGGCGCACCCATCGGAGCGATCCGGTGGGTTGCGCTGCCACCCCGAAAGGTCCGACGATGAGCGAAGTCGATCCCTCCTGCGGTTGCCCGATCACGAAGGCGAAGAAGGCGCGCGAAGAAGCCGCTCGCATCGCCGCCGCTGGCGTTCCCGGTGACGCGGGGCCTTCGGGCGACGCGCCGGTCACGCCGATCGACGTGGCTGCGACGCCGATCACGCCGCCGCCCGTGATGACGCCCATCGGGCCGCGCCCGACGAACGCGATCCAGCAGTGCCGCACGGTGACGACCGACGGCTTCTGGCTGCGTCCGACGCCGACGTTCGCGCACCACTACCCGCCGCGCACGGAGGTGATCGTGCTCGATCGCCAGCCGTTCCAGAGCGGCATCTACACGCTGTTCCGCATCCGTGTGGTGAACCCCGTGGCGGGTGAGCCCGCCGAAGGTTTCGCTGCGATGCGCCTCGCCGACCTCGCCACGTCGTCGTGCCAGTGGGCGGGCGCTGACAACCATATCGCAGGGCCGAACGCGGTCCTGTTGAAGACGTACGGCGGAAAGGCTCCGTAACCATGCCTGCGAACCAGCAGCGCGAGATCACCTACTCGCTTCAAGGCGGCGTCCCGCTTTACGTGGTCGGCTCGGTGAGTGGTGCCGTAGGCGACTTCGCGCTCAACGGCGCGCAAGGAATCAGTCTGGCGGTGAACGCCTCCGCGCTGACGTCGCCGACCACGATCAACTTCTACATCAAGACCACGGCCCTCGGAACCGCCACGTTTCTCGGCGCGTTCATCGTCGCTGCGGGCGCGGTGGAGACGATCGTGACGCAGCCGTCGTTCGGCCCACTCGTCGCCTACGCAGTGCAGATCACGGCGACGACAGGCGGCTTCGGCGGCGACCTCATCGTGAGCGCGCGGGCTCAGTAGCGAACCCGTCGACCCACCGCTGCAACGCCTCCGGGTCTTCTGCGTCGAGCCTCGCGCGAAGGGTGCCCTCGGCGTACTCCATCTGCGCGTACGCCGCGGCCTTCTCTCCGAGCATCACCACGCGAGCGTGGCCCCACCACGACGTTTCGTCGATCGGCTCGCCCTCCGCGTCGAGCGCCGACCACACGTTCTCCGGCACGAGCCGGATCGCGTCGGCGTGCGGACCGAGCGCGTCGGCGACACGCAAGCACGCCGCGCCGAGTTCGCCGTACTCCTCCTCGCTCGCCGCCGCCCACGCTCGGTCGAGCACGATCGCAGCGCGGAGCACCACGGGCGCGAGCACGAGGATTTCTTCGCGCAGGTTCTCATCGTACGTCGGGCCGTCGGCGTCGCCGCGAATCCACGTAGCGCCGTAGCGCATCGCCTCGACGCAGTGATCGCGCGTCAGGAACTCCGCCACGTCGAACGCCGCGCGGCGGTGCCCCAGCGCGACACGTTCGAGGAGCACGTCAAGGCACGGCGCGAGACGCGGCGCGGGGGTCACTGCGCGCCCTCGGTGGCGTCGAGCGCGTCGCCCACTACCAGTCCCACCACGTCGTGGGGCGTCTGCCACGCCACCGCGCGAAGCAGTTCGTCGCTGGCGATCGCTTCGGCGACGGCGTGCCGCATGAACAGCGGACGTGCGGCACGGATGCGATCGCAGAGCGCGCGAACGATCGTAAGCAGCGGACGGTGAGCGTCGCGAAGCATGAGCGCCTCAACGATCGTTTCCAATTCCACCACGTTTTCGAGGAACTCCACCGCGTTCTCCTCGGTGAGCGCCGCGTCGTAGACGCCATCGCTGTACGCGAGGGACTCCGCTCCGAGCGTGGCGATCACGTCGGAGGGGAGGCCGAGAACCCACGAGCGCCAGCGGTCGTACGGCATCGACGCGAGCACGGCGGGGTCGAGCAACTGCTCGGTCGTGAGCTTCCACGGATGCGCAGGCGACCAGAAGCGCGCGGCGGTGCCGTACGAGGCAACCGTGCGGAGAACGCTGCCGCACAGCCCGCCGTGGTCGTACAGCGCCAGGAGGAACTCGGGCACCTCGTGGCCCGCGAAAATGCCGGTCGGCCGCTCGATCGCGAGCGGGGCCGTGGGGTTGAACGCCGCTACGGCGGCGGCGCTCGGAGAAACGGGTTCGTCGGTGTGCATGGTGATCCTCTTACGTCGTGAGTCGCGAGTTTCTAACAAACAATCGCCGCCGAAAAGGTCACGAGCTACTTTTGGGAGCGAGCGCGTCGGCGTAGGCTTGACACCACCACGCGCCTCCGCACTCGGGCAGGAGTTCCCACCCCGCGAGTTCGCGCCACACGTCTTCGCCTGCGAGCAACGCGGCGTCTTCGTAGCCTTCCATCTTCGCTTCAGTCTCCGCGATGGCGGCGATGAGCCTGTTCTCGTCGCGATCGAACACTCCGAACAGGGCGACGTTGCACACGCCGATCGCGCGCACTACGGCGGGCACGATCTGCGTGGCGCTGTAGTCGAGCCACTCGTCGGCCGCCGACGTGCCTCGCACCATCGCTGCGGCGTGACGAAGCACCGCGACCACGGGCTCGGTCGCGCAGAACTGCGCGAGGTTCACGAAGTCGTCGCATCGCCCGCTCTCTCGGGCAATGCGGGTGAGCTCGACAATGGCGACGGCGTGCGAAACGCACGGCGCGTTGGTTCCGGTGTTCATGGTGAGCCTCGTACGGTTCCGGTTGCGGCGTTCTTACGGCGCGTCGCCGATTTACGGCGCCTCGTAGACGAACAGCGGGTCAACCATGCGGGCCAGTTCCACCACCGCGGCGATGTTCGCCGACGCGCGGTCGATGCCGATCGCTCGCACGAGGCGCACGGGGCCATCGCCCGAGCCCCGCACGTAGTACCCCACGTCGCAGTTCGCGGCGCGCTCGCGGTCGGCGGGCAACCCCTCGTAGCCCTCCGTGACGAAGCCGTCGCCGACGATGCCGCAGTGCGCGAGCACCATCGCCACGGTGCGCAGGATATCGTACGAGTAGGGCCGCACGTCGCGCCTGTAGCGCGTCGGGAGGCGCAGTGTTTCGGGTGTGAGGTTCATCACTTCTTCTCCTCGCCGCGCAGTCGCGCGAGCATCGCCCGCATGTACTCGCGGTCCGCTTCGGTGATCGTTCGCGGTGGCGCGAGTCGCACCGCGTCGTTCCACCGGCCGCACGTCTTGCACACCGTATTGAGCGACGCCAGCGCGGCGCCGCAACCATCGCACGGGAACGTCACGCGGGCACCGCGCAGCGCGGGCCGAACTCAGTTCGCACGGTGTACGGCCCCTCGCACCAGTAGCGTCGGTTGGCCGCGCCGCGGTCACGGCATACGCTGCGACGCTCACGCTCGAACCCGGACGCCGCGGGCCAGTAGAATTCAGCGCAGTTGTTCATGGTGCCACCTTCTACGTCTCGCCCCGCTCGCTTCTTTACGCGGCGCCGTCGGTTTTCGCGAAGCGCCTTCGTGGTAGCGGTTCCGCGAGAATCGGCGGGGCGGCGGTAAGGTCCGTCGGGCGACGAGCGTAGGAGGGGCGCCATGAACACCGAGAAACTCCGCGCCGCCTACGCTGCCGCCACCATCGCCCACGAGAACGCCGCCCGCGCAGCGTACCGCGCCGAGGTGCAGGGCTCCCGCACGGTGGGCCTCGCGCGGCTCCGTGAGCGCCGTGCGTGGCAGAAGGCTTGCGATGCCCGCGCCGCGTACGAAGCCTCGAAGGTCGCATGAAGAACACCGCGGCGAGAACCGTAGAAGGAAACACCATGAACACCATCGAGTCCGGCACACTCGTCCGCCACGCCCCCTCCGGCGAGGTCGGGCGCATCGGCAACCGCGGCGCTCGCGGCGTGTGGCTCGGCGACGTGAACGGCTACGGTCACTACGTCTACGCGAGCGACTGCACGCCCCTCACTGGCGCGGAACTCGCCGCAGCGGAGAAGCGTTTCGGCGAGAAGTGATCGGGCGGCGTAAAGAAGTGGCGAGCGACGGGCGTAAGAGAATCACCATGAAGCAACGCATCATCGACTCGACGAGCGGCGACGAAGTGACCGGGCGAACCGGCCGGTTCACAACCACGGAGTTTCGCCGCGGCGATATCGAGCCGCAGACCGTCTACGAGGGAGTGCGTGGGGCGAAGGCGTCGGGTCGCGGCAAGCGCGCGCTCGTGACAGCGCTGCGGAGCGCCGCCGCGCAGGAGGAAACGGCGAAGCGCGGGAGTTGGCTCACCGTCGTTTCGCTGTACGACCACCGCACCCGCATGTGGTGGCCCTGCCGCCTCGCGGAGTGATTACGCCTTGAGGATCGTGTCGAGGAACGACTTGAGATGCGCGACCGATTGCATCATTGCGGGGAGGTCGATCGTCTTGCCGTCGGCTTCCGCGGCGACCACCGATTGAATTACCGCTTCGAGCATCGCCGAGTTGCGCGCCTCCGATGCGCGTTGCGCTTCGCGGAGCACATCACGATCGTTCTGACGCACCGCCTGATCGAACGCGATGCGTGCAGTCTCGCGCTCGACTTCGCGCTGCACCTCGATGCGACGTTCGTCGCGAGCCTCGCGCTCGCGCATCAGTCGCATTTCCTCCGTCTTGAGCATCGCGGAGTGCTCCATCTCACGCAGCCTCATCGCGCTGCGCATGAAGAACACGATCGAGCGCAGGCGCATCGATTCGTCCTTCCACGGTTCGCTGGCAGCGGCGCAGGCGAAGCAGATCATATCCGTGGCTTCGGGGACCGATGCGCGGGGTTGCTCGCGAACGTTCGCGGCTGGGGCAGGCGTGGTGGCGGCGGGCTTCTCTTCGGGCGTGTTGTCGCTCATGCCAGCAACCGATAACCACGCTCCGTGCCGTTGTCACTGGCGAAGCGTGCCGGAACCGTCGCCCCCGACGTACTCCGCGAGCAAGCGCACCGCCCGCTCCGCAGCGTCGGCGATGGTGGCCTCCCGGTCGCGCGCCGTGGCCCGCTGCGCCGATACCTCCCGCAAGCGCACCGCGGCGTCGCAGAAGTGGCCGATCGCCTCCGCGCGTGCCTTGTCGTCCGACCACGCACACGCGGCGAGACGTTCTGCCTGCGCGAGAAGCCACTCCGACGAACAGCGACGTGATGCCATGCTGGCATACTACGTGCGGACGGTTGCGTTGTCACGCACTGCGTTACGAACGCCTAGAGTTTCGCGGGATCGACGCGGAGTTTCTGCGCGATTTCGCCGAGGCGCTCGGAGTTCGTAAGGTCCGTTGACCAGTCGTCGCGGAGGATCTTGCGGACCTTGAGGTACTCCTCGGAGCGGCGCCCCTTCGCGTCGGCAGTGTGGTGGAACGAGTGGTCGACGTGCTTGTAGGGGTACACTGCGATGAACGTTTCGTACGAGAGCACGCCGCTGATCCCGTCGAGGGTGTAGTGGCGCCCGTCGAGCGCGCGAAACAGCTTCGCGTCGGGGTCGTCGTGCTTCAGATCGCGGATGCCGTTCTTCTGAGACTTGCGCTTGAGTGCCATGACGCGAGGTTGCCCGATAATCCGCCGCACGGCAATAGCGTTAGGCGAAGGAAATCTTGCCTCGCCTCGCAAGAACCACTCGTGAGTGAGCGTATGAGCCTCCATGCAACACAACATCGGTGACGCGCAGTGGTGCTGGGAACACGTCTACGCCGGGTTCGCGACCGCAGAAGAGGCGTGGCGCGTTCTGGTCGGGTTGCTCGCGCAGGAGGGGTTCCTCTTCGGACGCGTCTACGGCGGCGAGTGGGACGAAACCGATCGCTTCGGCACGGTGACTCACCGCAGTGCGTGGCGTGTTCAGGCAGTCGAAGAGGACGGTGGCCCGGTCTGCAACCTGCCGGACGTGAACCGCCGCGTGCTCCTGCCGAGCACCGTCGCCTCCGCCAACTTCGACGCCAGCATCGAGCATCCCCGTCGATGGTACACGCGGGCGAACATCCCCGCGCGGACTCCCGCTTGCGTGGGGCAGAAGTAACGGCGACGAAATCGGCGGGGAGCCGTAAGAACACCGGAGCGACGGACGTAAGAGGGAGCACCATGATCGAAGTACGCACCGAACGCCGCACCCTCTCGAAGCACCGCTCGCTCCTGCACGCTATGGCGAGCGCCCGCAAGTGGTCGCGGCACACCAACACGCAGCCGCGCATCGCCATTCCCGAGCCCCGGTTCTCGGCGATGCTCGCGAGCGGCGAAATCTACGAGACCGCTGGCGGCGAGTTCATCGACAGCAGCCGCCAGTGGGTTATCGAGCGGGCGTGACCGACGTACCGAGGAACACACCATGCGAACACCCGATCAAGAATCGGCAATCGAAGCGGCGTCCGCGCGATGCTCCGCGAGAATTCGTGAACTCAGGCAAGCGGACCTAGACGCATTTCTCCGACGCACACAACCCGGAGGTGCCGCCGCATACGCCGCGGCGCGCGACGCCTGCGACCGCGGGAGCAAACTGGCCTTCGACGAACTCGACGCCGTGATGGCGGCGAACGGAGGCTACGACGAAGGACCGTGACAAATCGGAGTGGCGACGTAAAGAACCGCGCCGCGACGGGCGTAGAAGTGGGCATGAACCACTCGACGAACCGTTCGCGCCGCGCCCCCGCTTTCGACTCCGAGCGCCAGTGGCTCGTGGCTCACGGGCATATTGTCGAAGGACTCGACTGCCGCGAGTTCTCGCAACACTGCTGCGAGCGGGCCGCGGAGGAGCGCCGCCGATACCTGTACGCCAGCGGGTGCCTCAACATCACCATCGAGCGCCAGCGGGCCATCCCCACGAAGGGCGCGAACGGCGGGTGGCGGGTCGATCCCGGAGCGCAGCCGAAGCACAACTGCTCGCTCGCTCCCCTGATCGACGTTGACGAGTGGCACCTGTACGCCACGGACAACACCTGAACGCCACGCGGCGCACGCAACAGCCTCCCCTGCACAAGCACGGGAGGCTTGCCGCGTTGAAGGGACCACCGATGAACACCACCAGCATTTCCACTGATCGCCCCGCCCTCGCCGCGGTTCTCGCCACCGTACACCAGCACGAAGAAGACGCCGACGTGGCGCTCGCCCGCCTCACCGCCGCGGGCCTCTACCCGTGGGCGACCGACGACGAGTACGCCCCGCACTGGTTCTGCAAGCGATGCGCGGGCACTGGCGCCTTCTCGGTGCCCGGTCTCGGCACGCACCCGTGCCGCTACGGCGTCGGGCACCTCACGCGGCCCCTGCGGGTCACGAACGTCGTCGCCGTGGCGTCGCTCGGCGTCGCTGCGCTCGTCACCGCTCACGATCACGCGAACGAAATCGTCGGCGGCGATGTTCGCATCGTGTGGCGCGTCGTGGACGCCGACGAGTTGCTCCGACCCGCCACGGAGGAGCGCGTCTACCGCGATGGCAACACGAGCATCGCCTACGTGGTAGCGCACGAGGCGTCGGGCAACCCGAGCGCTTCGCCGCTGCACTACGGCCACGGCGAAGCGTGGCCCGAGGCGTTCCCGTGGCTCGGACTCAGCGGGGATCACGTCGCCCGCAACTCGTGGCGTTCGCTTCGCTCGCTCGCGCTGTACGGCTTCCACGTCGTCAACGTGGCGGAGCGCGAAGTGACGCTCGCGGTAGTGACGCCGTGAGCAAGCGCGCCGACCCTCCCGTGCCCGCCGCCCTCGCGCCGCACGTCGCTGCGCTGCGCGAGTTCATCCTGCCAGCGGCAAGCGCGGCGCGGGCGAAGGAACTCGACGCGATCGGCGAGGAACGCAACCTCACGCGAGCGGAGCGGCGCGAACTCGTGGCGATCTACGACGATGCCAGCGACCGCGCCGACAACGCGGGCCGCTGGATCGGTTCGCGACTCTGTGAGGGGCTCCTCGCGTCGCAGACGGCCTACCTGCGGGCGCTCGTGGCGATCGACCCGCCGCGCGGCAAGAAAACGGTCGCCGCGGGTAAAGAACCGGCGACGCCGCGACGTAAGAGAGCGTGATGAAAACGCGAGACACGGTGCAATCACTCTCCGTCACGCGCGGTTCCGCGACGGTCACCATCGCCGTCGACTACGGCGCGAGCCCGCCGCGCGTAACCGTGCAGTGCCACCTTCGCAGCGCCGATGGCGGCGTGACACCGTGCCACCGCCACGAAATCCTACCCGCGAGCGACGGACTGCCCGCGCGGTGGGATAGCGACGGCGGGCAAGACGAGGAGTCGGGTCGCATCCCGTTCGGGTCGGTGGCGTGGCGCGACGCGAACGATGCGGAGTTCGACGTATTCTGCGCCGCGAGGCGCCGATGGCGCGTGTTCTACCGCCGCGTGGTCGGCATCGAACAATCGAGGGGGTGGCGCCACCGCGACGACCGTAACGGCAACCCTATCGCACCTACGAGGCAATCATGATCGACCCGAAGCAAGACCGTTCCTCACTCATGGTTTTTGGTGACCACGGGCGAGTTTGACGCTGTGCCGCCGCGAGCGCGGTAGTGAGCATCGGGCGCATCGGTAGCGCTCCCACAAGCACGACCCCCGGCACTGGACCCGCCGTACCGAAGTGGTGTGCCACTTCGGGCGGCGAAGTATCGCGCTCGGAGAATCGCTCGCACGTCGGCCACGCTGGTATCGAGAGTGATCTGTTGATCGTAGGAACGTCCTACCAGACCCATCCCACCTACGCAGTCGGCGTGCGAAACTCTGCCACAACCCGTGCAGCGGAACTGGCCCGCGACACGATTGCGACGTGAAACGTGATGACACGACGGACACTCCTGAGAAGTGTACGCCGGGTTGGTAAACAGCGTGTCGACCTTGCGGGCGAACGAGCGGCCCGCCTCCTTGTAGGCGAAGCGACGGCTACCGCGAACGCCCATCAAGTCGAGCGCCTCCAGCACGATCAGGTGGCCGGGGTAGTCGCGGATCACTTCGTTGACCGCGCGCCCGACGAAACTCTTCACCATGCCGGAGAGGCGCGCTTCGAGCGCGTCGAGACGCTTCGAGTTCTCCCGCAAGCCCTGCCGAAATCGGTTGCTGCGAACGCTCTTGATCGTGGCCCACAAGGCGTCGTAGAGGGGCACGCCGCGGGCACCGTAGTGCCGGTCGTCGCTGGTGACCAGTAACTCGCGCTTGCCCACGTCGACTCCGACGCGCGGGGCGTCGGGAGGCAACTTCACAACGGGCTGCACGTACTCGGTGAACTGGAACGTCCACCGTCCGTCGCGACGTTTGCGGACGAGCACCGTCTTCGCGAGCGGAGTCTTACCGTCTAGCGACGGGTGCCCCGCCAGCGGGATCGTAACGCGCTTGTACGGGGTGAGCGTCGATACGGTGACCCACCAACCACCGAGGCCACCGGCATCGTCGGGCGAACCGTACGTGACGCACATTTCGGAGAGCATCATGCCGGAGTTGCCGAACGTGGGGCGCTTGCCGCTCACGTCGGCATCCCACACCCACGACC
>JACCDJ010855730.1_pt1 | contig 12467 bp, 10 predicted proteins | sample 7444481 | NCBI WGS metagenome assembly JACCDJ01 (sample SAMN15323435, study PRJNA562643) | freshwater metagenome | isolation source: river surface water | place: USA:Blue River Watershed | collected 2017-08-15 | reverse complement strand
GCACCAGCACCGGCTCATCATCGCTGTCCCATAGGAAGCGTTCCAGCTTGCCCAGGGTCTCGGCAGTGGGGTTCCAGTCCGGCTCGGTGCAGTCGCGCAGGGTGTTGGCATGAAGCCCGGCAGCCCGGGCCAATCCGGCGCGCGACATGCCCCCGTCAGTGACGAGTCGGCGGACGCGATCGATGAGATTTGCTGACATGCGGCTCGCCTATCACATCGCAATGTGATGGAACAGGGAAATCACATCGGGTGTGATTCAGTCGCCCTTGAACACCGGTTTGCGCTTTTCGAGGAAGGCGTTGACGGCCTCTTCGTGGTCGCTGGTGGCATGGGCCACAGCCTGCATTGCCGCGGACATTTCCAGCACCGTTGCCAGATCGGAACGGCGGGCTTCCCACAGCAGGCGCTTGGTCATGCGCACGGCATGCGGCGGGTTTGCGGCCACCTTGGCTGCCAGTGCGCGGGCGGCATCAAGCAATTCGCCATCGGGCACGACGCGCGACACGAGCCCGCAAGCCAGCGCTTCGGCGGCATCAAGCATATCGCCGGTCAGCGACATTTCGGCGGCCTTGGCAAAGCCGATAACGCGCTGCAGCAGCCAGGCGCCACCGTCGCCAGGAATGATGCCCAGTTTGACAAAGCTCTCGGCGAACTTGGCACTTTCACCGGCAATGCGCAGGTCGCACATGCAAGCCAGGTCGAGCCCAGCGCCGATCGCCGGGCCGTTCACCGCCGCGATCACTGGCACTTCGAGTGCTGCGAAGGCGAGCGGGAGGCGTTGGATGCCGCGCTTGTAATTGCCGCGCGTACCGGCCGGGAAACCCGCGTTAAGGCCGCCACCGCCGGGCTTCATCGCGTTGATGTCGCCACCCGAGGAGAAGGCCTTGCCCGCACCGGTCAGGATCGCGACGCGGACCTTGGGGTTTGCCTCCATCGCCGCCAGCGTGTCACACAGGCCGTTGACCACGTCGTCGCCGGAAATCGGGTTGCGCATTTCCGGGCGGTTCAACGTGATCGTGGCGATGCCGGTGTCATCCAGGTCAAACAGGACGGCGGGTTCCATCGGGGTCTCCTCTAAGTCTTCGCCATTGCCTTGCGGCGATCACGGCGGTTTGTCCACCACACGATGACCAGCGCCGTGCCTAGCGCAAGGGGGATGGCCGATTCCTTGGCGCCGCCCAATTCGCGCACCGCCTCCAGGATGGGGAGGTGCACGGCAAATAGCGGGAACGAGATCGCGGCGGACAGCCAGCCAAGCCAGGTTTGCTTGGTGATGGCCGTCGCAGCGGAGATGATCAGCGGGCAAAGCGCCATGACGAAGGCCAGATCAAACGACCAGTCCCGCCAGCCAAGATACCAGCCCCCAATAATCGCCATCGGCATTCCACCAAGGACAAGCGCTGCGGGTAGCGCGACCAGCACGCGTTCCTGCCGCCAGCGCCAGAGGGTGATGCCCAGGCAATAGGCAAAGAACACCCTGGGGATCGCCGCCCATACGTGACCCGGCCGGGCGCCTAGGTCGAGCGATCCCCAGGCAAGCGCAACCCAGGTGGTCAAAGCTCCAAGCAGCACCGTCAGCAGCGTTAGCATCCTGTTGGACAGGTGGCGCAACGCGAAGACATGGCTGGCATTTGCAACCAGTTCGGCAAAGATTGTCCAGGCTGGGATATTCAGCGCGAACAGCAGATTGCCGACCGGCCAGGGGAGCAGCGCGAAATTGGCGATCAGGGCGGGCAGGAACGGCCACCATTCGCCGCCCGCGCGGATCCACAGGTAGGGAATGCCGATCAGCGACCCCAAGGCAACCATGCCCCAAAAGCGACGATAGCGGGCAACCATAAAGCGCTGCGGTGCAAGGCCTGCAGTCAGCCGCGGTTCGGTAATCCGCGCCATCAGGAATCCTGATAGCATCAGGAAAAAATCAACCCCCAGATACCCCTTGGAAAAGGGGGCGAGGCCATGAAATACCGCATTGGCATGGAGGCCCATGACCAGTAGCGCGGCGATCCCGCGCAGCGCATCAAGCCCGGCGAGCCGCGGGGCGGTGCTCATGCCCAGATCCGCTCGATGAACCAGAAGCTGGCGACCGCGCCGATCAGATAGGTGCTGGCAATGATCGCCGGGCGCCTCGCCTTAGGCGCGAAGCGGGCGAGGGCGGCCAGCACGGCCATCGTCGCGGCGATGATCATCAGTTGCCCGGCTTCCACGCCCAGGTTGAAGGTGAGCAGGGCCACCGGCACATCCGTTTCAGGCAGGCCGATCTCGCGCAGGGCACCGGCAAAGCCAAAGCCGTGCAACAGGCCGAACAGGAAGGCCACGACCCAGGGCACCCGTTCCGACAAGCGCGGTTCGCCGGGCTTGGCTTTCACGATTTCGACCGCCAGGAACACGATTGACAGGGCGATGCTGGCTTCGACCGGCGCCTGCGGCAGGCCGAACAGACCGAGTGTTGTCCCGGCAAGGGTGATCGAGTGCGCCAGGGTAAAGGCCGTTGCCGCCGCCACCACCGCTCGCCCGCGTTGCAGCAGCAGGACCAGGGCGATGACGAAAAGCAAGTGATCAAATCCGGCAAGGATGTGTTCCACCCCGATCACGAAATAGGTCCGCGCCACCTGCCAGCCGTCGGGCACCGTGCTGACGGTGTAGCTGCTGTTGCCGGGGATTAGCCGTTCAGTTTGGACCGGCCGACCTAGTGGTGCAACGCGGAGCAGGGCATCGGTTGAACCCGGCTCCATGCCCTTCAGGCCGACCGTCGCGCCCGCTAGCGGCTTGCTGCAAGTAACCTTGCCGGTCGCCACCACCGCTGGCCCGGACAGGCGCGGGGTATCGAGTTTGAGGTTGCAGAAATCCGGCAGCAGTGGCTCGGCCCGGGTCGCCAGCCCGCCCAGAATCGGCGCCTTCCAGACCAGTTTCCACTCGGATTGGGTCTGCTGGCTCAGCTCAAGATAACCTGGTCGCAGCTCGTCTGCCGAAGCGGGAATCGCAACGGCCAGCGCAAGCAGGGCCAGCAGCATGCGAACAAGCGTCATTACTTCGGCCGCTCAATTACAACATCATAGCCCTTTAGCAGGCTGTTCAGGTTGTCTTCCTCCGCCTTTTGCACTGCCGCGCTGCGCCAGTCGTTCTCAAGCCGCTGGCGAATGTCTTCAAGCTTGGGGCGGGGCGGCTGCTCGCGGCGTTCAATCTTGATGACGTGCAGGCCGAACCCCGAAACGATCGGGCCCGTCCATTGTCCGACCGGTGCCTTGCTCAGGCCATCGGCGAAGTCGTCGCCAAATTGGGTGGCGATATCCAGCAGCGGGGCCGCATCCAGACGTGCGGGTAGGGGGATTGGCTGCGCCAGCAGGGCCGGCGCTGCACCCGCTTGAGCCGTGTTCAGTGCTGAGCGGATTGCTGCGCGCAAGGCCGGACTGTCCGCGCCGAGGTAGCGCTGCTCCAGCGTGTAGCGGGGCGGTTCCCCGTAACGTGCCGGGTCCTTGTCGAGCAGCGCCTGCAATTGGCTGTCACTCGGCTTGGTCGCTTCCGCTTCGGCTCCGGCGATGGCCAGCATCTTGTTGCGCAGCCGTTTCTTGACGACATCATCATCGCGATCCAGCCCAAGCCGCAATGCCTCTCGGTAATAGACTTCGCCGCGGACATAGTCGCGGATCAGCCCATCGAGTTCTTCGTCGGTCGGCGGTCTCCGGAATGACTGGACATAGCCATTGACCAGCCCTGTGACGACCGCCTCATTGACCACGATCCGGCGTTCACCAGCGTCTGGCGCACGACCGGACAGAGCGAGAAAAACCAGCGCCCCTGCCGCAAGAAAGTGCACCAGGGGTTCGCGCAGCAGGGCTGCTGCGCGTGTGCGCCAGACGGTCATGCCTGCTCCTTACGACTTAGCCGGATTGTACCAGATCGCCGAGGTATAGGCGCGTTCCTGTTGCTTGACCTGCACTTCGGGCGGCAGCTTCAGCTTGAAACGCACGGCATCGTAAGCCGTCCAGCGTGGGGTCGGGATTTCAAGCACGCGCAGGTAATAGAACGAGCGCACTGCCGGATCGAATTCCGGATCGGTCCACACGGTCGCCAGGTTGGCCGCGCCGATTGTGTTCTTGTAAGTGGCAGTCGCCAGGTCGATCGTGTCCCCCACAGCCGGCAGCTTGCCGCCAGCCAGCTTGCGCTTGGCCGGATCGCTCCACACGACGTTGAAGACCTTTTCGTGGCTCTTGCCGGCCTTGTCGACCCAACCCTTGACCACCTGAACGCGATCAAGGTTCGCGCCAATCGGGTCCTTCAGGGCCGAAACGATGAAGCTGGGCGCGCCCTTCTTGCCGCCTGAAAGTTCGCCGCCCATCGGCACGCCACGCTTGTAGCCGGCCTGAACCCAGTTGCCCTTCAGGTCATCAGCCTTGAAATCCCAACCGCCAAAAAAGCGGACAGTCATGCGCGGGCCGGTGCTGGCATAGACTTCGCGCCGCTCCATCGCGTCGAAGATTGCGGCGCGGGTGTTGGCCTTCGCCCAGACCGCGGCATAGCCGCTGGCCAGGTAGTGCCAGCCAAACCGACCCTTGCGGGTACCCAGGTTCTGTTCCTGCATCGCACGCTTGGGGTTCGGCTCGTTGCCGGTGTGCTTGCCAAAGAACTGGTTATCGTCGGCGGTCGAGAGGCCGGTGTGCGTATCGGTCGAGCCGATTACCCCGAACTTATAGGGGTTCACGCCCATCTGCGATTCCAGCAGCAGGCCGCGCTTCAAGGCTTCGCGAACATATTCACCGGCATACATGCTCGGCGTCTTGTTCTGGTTGCCCAGCAGGTTGTTCATATCCCAACCGGCCACACCAAAGCCGGCGAATTCATCGTTGGGAGAGAGGAAGGGGTGCGCCTCGCTGTCGCCCTTGATCTGGGTAATTTCCACCACCGGTTCCAGCTTGGCGCGACGCTTGGCATAGGCCGCCGTCATCGGCCCGCCGCCGGGCTGGGTCAGTTCGAACATCAGGCCGTTGGAAAGGTTCGAATTGTGCGGGATCGCCAACACCCGACCGCCGGTCGATTTCTCATAGGCTTCCATGAAGTTCCAGATCTCGTCCGGGGTCGCCTTGTAGGTCGGGTCAATCGGTGAAATCTTGCCAACCTTGTCGGCGCCGTCGCGGAAAATCACGTTGCGGTGCAGGTTGTTGCCGCCCTGCATCAAGGTGTATTCAAAGCCGTGGAAGGCAGTAAACTTGCCGGGCTCGTTATACTCCTCGATGGTCTTCATGTTTGATTTCCAGACCGACTTGGTGCGTTCGGCGGCATCAGACTGGTTGAGCATGGCCTCGGGCAGATCATTGCGGCCACGGGCATCCAGCAGTTCGGCCATGGCACGCTGCGAGCCTTCGGGACCTTCATGCATCATGTCGTACCAACGCCGCATCCGGGCATCGGTGATCAGCAGACGCGGTGCGTCGTACAGTGCCTTCGTCGCCCCCAGACCCTCTGCGTGGTCGGTGATGACCATGAAGTCGAGCGGACGGGGCAGCTTGGCCTTTACGCCGGTGGTCGAGGTGACTTCCTCACCCCGGGCAAAGCGCAGCGCGTCTTCCGGCGTCAGGCGCACGCCAAAGCCGAAGGCGTCAACCGAGTTGGCGGTGTGCACGTGGGTATCGCCCCACAGCACCTTCTCCGGATATTCGGTTTCCTTGATCTCGGCATCGCTCTTGCTGAAAGCGTGCTTGACCTGATCGCAGCCGGCCATCAGCCCGCTCGTGCCCAGCAGCAGCGCTGCCAGCATCATCTTCCGACGCATAATCCCCTCCGCATGCAAATTCGGTTTTGCTTTGCAATGCACCATGCCATTTCGGAGCGGTGCGTCAATCCCAGGTTACACCAAGGGCCCAGGATTGCGGAATGCAATGTGATGTAAGGAGGGGTGGTGGACGCACTAGGGCTCGAACCTAGGACCCGCTGATTAAGAGTCAGCTGCTCTACCAACTGAGCTATGCGTCCACACGGGCGGTACTCCGCGAAGTCCCGAATCGTCGGGAGCGCTCCCTATAGCGGCTGTTTCGCCGGTGAAAAGGGGGCAAGTCGGCTTTTTCTAACTGGCAATGCTGTTGCTGCGTCGGCTCCAGCGATCAACGGCCATAATCGTGCCCAGGCAGATCATGTTGGTCATCATCGAGGAACCGCCATGGCTCATGAAGGGCAGTGGGATGCCTACCACCGGTGCAAGGCCCACCACCATCAGCAAGTTGATGGCAACATAAAAGAATACGGTACAGGTCATGCCGGCGGCCAGCAGGCGCGAGAACCGATCCGGCGCATTCTGCGCCACGCGCCAGCCCCAGCGCAGGATCAGCATGAAGATGAACAGCACGAACAACGCACCGACCAGGCCCCATTCCTCGCCCATGGTCGCAAAGACAAAGTCGGTGTGGGCTTCGGGCAAATACTCCAGATGGCTTTGCGAGCCATTGCCGAAGCCTTTGCCGAACAGGCCGCCAGAGCCGATCGCAATCTTTGATTGGGAAATGTGATAGCCGGAACCCAGCGGATCCCCTTCCGGGTCCAGAAACACCAAGACGCGCTTGCGCTGATAGTCGTGCAACAGGGTGAAAAAGGCGATTGGCGCAGCGACTATCCCGGCGGCGCCAGCGCCGACGAACCACTTCATCGGCAAGCCGGCCATGAACATCACGGCTACTGCCCCAAAGGTAATCGCCAGGCCCGTGCCTAGGTCCGGTTGCAGCATGACCAGCAGCGCCGGGACCCCCAGCAAGCCCAGCGCCGGGATCAGCGAACGCCAGTTGTGCGTCATGGCTGGCGGCAGAGTGTCATAGAACCGGGCATAGGCCAGGACGATCGCCGGCTTCATCATTTCCGATGGCTGCAATTGCATGAAGCCAAGGTTGAGCCAGCGTTGGCTGCCTCCACCGACAGCGCCGATCAGGTCGACCAGCATCAGCAGGACAACCAACGCGCCATAGGCCGGGTACGCGGCCATCCTGAACAGTGATTGCGGCAGGCGGGCAATGACCATGGCCATGGCCAGGAACACGCCAAAGCGGATAAGGTGCTGCAGCGCCCAGGGCTGGAAGCTGCCGCCCGCCGCCGAATAGAGCACGGCCGAACCAAAGGTGGTCAGCACCACCAGCGGCAGGATGATGCCCCAGGGTTGCCGCTCGATGGCGGCCGGGATGACACCGGCCCTCATTGTGGCGCACTCGCTGGCGCTGCCGGGGCAGGCGTGGTTTGGCTGGCCGCGGCGGCTCCGGCGTCCTCTGGACGTGGTGCAGCGGCTTCGGTCTGTTCGGGCACTGGGCGGGCACCGGCCGCCGCTGCCGCGGCATCGGCGCTTTCGACCGGGTTTTCCTCGGCCGGCTTGGGCGCACTGGTGCCATACTTGGCTTCGTAGGCACCATAACGCGCGGCCATCCGCTGTTGCGGGGTGCCACCCCAGCCGGCTTCCATCTCCAGCAGGACCGCCATGGCTTTGGCCGGATCGAACAGGAAGGTCATGACGTCACGCGCAATCGGATAGGCGGCCGACGATCCGCCGCCGTGTTCGATGACCACGGCGCAGGCATAGCGCGGATTGTCAAACGGGGCGAAGGAGATGAAGTGGCCGTGGTCGCGATACTTCCACGGGCCCGACTTGCCGTTTGACAGGTGCAGACCAACCACCTGGGCGGTCCCGGTTTTTCCCGAGATCTGGATGTCAGGGAAGGGCAGCCGCGCCCGGCCGGCCGTGCCCGGTCCGTTGACCACGTCGAACATGGCCTTGTGGACATAGGCCAGATGCTCCGGGTTGAAGCCCATCGAGGGCACTGCCGGTGCCTTGCGATCCAGCAACAGCCGCGGCTGCAACTGCTTGCCGCTGGCAATCCGCGCGGCCATCACCGCTTGCTGGAGCGGATTGACGAGCATGTACCCCTGACCGATCGTGGCGTTTACCGTGTCGAAGACAGCCCAGGGCTTGCTGTACTTTCGCATTTTCCAGGCGGCATCGGGAACCGTGCCATAGGATTGGCCGACCACCGGTAGGTCGAATTTCTGGCCAAGCCCAAGGCGGCGGGCCATGGCGGCGATCGGGTCCATCCCGATCCGCTGGGCGAAGTGATAGAAGTAAACGTCGCAGGACTGATAAATGCCCTTGGCCATATTGACCTGACCGTGGCCCTTGCGGTTCCAGCAGCCGAACACCCGGTTGCCCACCCGCAGGCCCCCGCCGCAGAATACGCTTTCATCCGGGTCGAGCCCGGCTTCAAGGAACGACAGCGCCACCATCGGCTTTACGGTTGAACCGGGCGGATAGAGCCCACGTAGCACCTTGTTGCGCAGCGGGACGTGGTCATCCTCGGACAGCATCTTCCATTCGATGCGGCCGATCCCATCGGAAAAGCTGTTGGGATCATAACTCGGCATCGATGCCATCGCGAGTATATCGCCCGTCAGGCAATCCATCACCACAACTGAACCGGATTCCAGCCCCAGGCGGCGGGCGGCATAATCCTGCAACGGGGCGTTGATCGCCAGATGCAGAGGCTGGCCCGGCACGTCCTCGCGCATTTCGAGGTCGCGGACCACCTTGCCACTGGCAGTCACCTCGACCCGCCGCGCGCCGGGTGTCCCGCGCAGGATCGTCTCGAACCGCTTTTCCAGCCCGTCCTTGCCGATCTTGAAGCCCGGCGTGACCAGCAGCGGGTTCCGTTCCTTTTCGTAATCCTCGGCTGATGCGGGGCCGACATAGCCGATCAGGTGCCCAACCGATGGCCCTGTCGGATACCAGCGTGAGAAGCTGCGCTGTGCCAGCACGCCTGGCAGGTCCGGCAGGCGGACCGAGATCGCGGCAAAACTGTCCCAATCGAGCCCAGCGGCGACTTCGACAGGCTGGAACCCGCGCGCCTTTTCCAGCTTGTCCTTGAGGTCTTTGATCCGCACATCGTTGAGCTTGAGCAGGCGGCCAAGCTCGCTCAGCGTACGTTCGGGATCGACCAGGCGATCGGGGATCAGGTCAACGCGGAAGTCTGCCCGATTGGCCGCAATCGGCGCGCCATTGCGATCCAGAATGGCGCCGCGGCGGGGCGAAATGAGCGTTAGGTTGACCCGGTTGCTTTCCGAGGCGAGCGTGTATTTCTTGTTCTGCGCAAGGCTGATCCAGGCCACCCGGCCTGCCAGCAGCACGCCCACCGCCGCCTGTAACCCGCCGATCAACATGGCCCGCCGATCATAGGCGTTCTTCAGTGTGCCCGAGCTGACGTGCTGGCTCGATCCTATCAGCATCAGACCACCCGGATCGGAATGAGCCGCAGCCGATCAAACAGACCAACGAAGCGGACGGCGAGGGGATAAGCCAGGATTGAAAGGCCAATCTGTGGCAACATGGCCAGCAGCAGGTCCGGCTGCCGGTGGACCCCGGCAAACCATGCGGCCATCAACAGGTACCCGGTGATTACGGCGGATGCCACCAGCCAATTCTGTAGGAAGCCGCGCCACGGAAAGCGGGTTTCGACGTAGTCCATACCGATCGAGGCAACCGACCACAGCACCATCGCGGAACCCAGCGGCTGTCCGCTAAACAGATCATCGAACAGGCCGAGCGGCAGGCCGGCCCAGACCGGGAAAACCCCCGGCCGCAGATGCAACCACCCCAGCAGGAACAGAAAGCCCAGCGGCGGCAGTATCGGAGCTGACGCAATGACTGGCGAAGCCGGGCTGAGGCTGCCGAACATTACCAGAATCCACGGAAGCGAAAGCGCAAGCACGGGGGAGGGGGCCCGATTGATCCGGGGGCGCGTGATGTCCTTCAGCTGTTCCGGGATCGGAACCGGCATCATTTGGCTCCGGCGGGTGCGGGGGGTGGGGCTGCCAGCTGTTGCGCTGCGGTGCCTTCCTCCCACAGGGGCTGAACCTGCACAAATTCGGTCGTGCCGGGATCGCTGAGTGCACGGGCAATTGCTCCGTCACGGTTCACGCGGGTCACCACGGCAATAGCCGTTCCGGGCCAGTACAAGCCGCCAGAGCCGGACGTCACGAAGGCGTCACCAATCTTCAGCGGGTTGGTCCCAAGGTTGATCAGCCGCAATTGGATCGTGCCGTCGCCCCGGCCGGTTGCAAATGCGGGAACGCCATCGCTAGCCCGCCGAACCGGCACGACACTCTCGGTGTCGGTGATCAGCAGCACGCGGGCCGTGCGCTCACCTGTCTCCAGCACCCGGCCAACCAGGCCCAACGGGGATCGCACCGGCATTCCCACCGTAACGCCCTGGTTTCGGCCAGCGCTGAGCAAGGCGAAGCGGCGGGTGCTTGCTGCGGTTGATCCGATCAGTCTGGCCACGGTGATCGGCTTGGGCTCGGTATCCTTGATATCCAGCAGGGCCTTGAGGCGCCGGTTCTCATCCTTGAGTGCCGCAACTTCAGCCAGCCGGACCCGCGCTTCCGCCAGCTCCTGTTCGTTACGGGCAACGCGCGCGCCATAGGTGAAATAGCCCTGCAGCGCCGCCCAGACCCCGCGCCCCTCGCTGCGGCTGGCGGCGGCCGCCTCGGCTGCCGGTGCCACAACATCGGTTGCGCCGCTGCGCCAGGCTGAGAAGGCGCCGGCATTGCCCGTCGAGACCAGCAGAACTCCGACACCCACGGCTACGCCCAAAAAGGCGATCACGTAGCCCAGAAATGTCGAGTACTGCGCCCTGCGGGAACTGCCGGGGCGCCGGTTCGACGACGGCGCCATCAGGTGCCTACTCCCCTTAAGTGGCCGATCAGGCCGTCATCAACACGCCGCGATAGATCGGATCTTCCATCGCCCGGCCGGTGCCCAGCGCAACGCAGGACAGCGGATCTTCGGCGATCGAGACCGGCAGGCCGGTTTCTTCGCGCAGGTAATCGTCCAGGCCCTGGATCAGCGCGCCGCCGCCGGTCAGCACGATGCCCTGGTCGACAATGTCGGCCGCGAGTTCGGGCGCGGTGTTTTCCAGCGCGATGCGCACGCCTTCGATAATCGCGCCGATCGGTTCGGACAGGGCTTCGGCGATGTTCGCCTGGGTGATGGTGATTTCCTTGGGCACGCCGTTCACCAGGTCGCGGCCCTTGATCTGGATCGTTTCGCCGATCCCGTCGGTCGGGACCATGGCAACGCCATAGTCCTTCTTGATCCGCTCTGCCGTGGCTTCACCGATCAGCAGGTTGTGGTGACGGCGGACGTAGGAAACGATCGCTTCGTCCATCTTGTCCCCGCCAACGCGGACCGAAGTGGTATAGGCCAGGCCGCGCAGCGAGAGCACGGCGACTTCGGTCGTGCCACCACCAATGTCGACCACCATCGAGCCGACCGGTTCGGTCACGGGCATGTCCGCGCCAATTGCCGCGGCCATCGGTTCAAGGATCAGGTAAACCTGGCTGGCGCCGGCATTGCTGGCGGCATCGCGGATCGCGCGGCGTTCGACCGAGGTCGAGCCCGAAGGCACGCAGATCACGCTTTCCGGCGGCGAGAACATGCTGGTGCGCTTGCCGTTCACCTTGCGGATGAAGTGCTTGATCATTTCTTCCGCGATTTCGATGTCGGCGATAACGCCGTCGCGCAGCGGGCGGATCGCTTCGATGCTGTCCGGGGTCTTGCCCATCATCATCTTGGCATCGTCGCCCACGGCCTTGACCCGCTTGATCCCGTTGATCGTCTCAATCGCAACCACCGAGGGTTCGTTCAGCACGACGCCACGATCCTGCACATAGACCAGCGTGTTCGCGGTCCCGAGGTCGATTGCCATGTTTTGCGAGCCAAACTTGAAGAATCGGGACAGGAACGAAGCCATTGAAAATTCCGTATTGTTTCTAGCCATTTACTGCGTAAGCCGCAGGAGTCAAAGGCCAGAGGGTTGGCGTGAATCGCGGCTCATTACCGCAAGGGGCGACCAAAGGCCAAAAATTTGTCTGAAAGTAGGGGATTGCCGATGCGCTTCCGTCTCGAAATCGGTGCGGTTCATCGCTAGAGCGGGGAACCAATGCCCGTGATCCGCCGCCTGCCCGAGAATCTCGTGAACCGCATCGCTGCGGGTGAAGTGGTTGAGCGTCCCGCTGCCGCGCTGAAAGAGCTGGTCGAAAACGCCATCGATGCCGGCGCGACGAGCATCGCCGTCCGCCTGGTCGAGGGCGGTCTGGGTTTGATCGAAGTGACCGACGACGGTTGCGGCATGACCCCGGATGACATGGCCCTGGCGCTGGAACGCCATGCCACGTCAAAGTTGCCCGACGAAGCGATAGAACTTGTTGCCACGCTGGGTTTTCGGGGTGAGGCGCTGCCCTCAATCGCCAGCGTTGCCCGTTTTGCCATGGAAAGCCGGGTGCGCGGGGCCGATAGCGGATGGCAGAAGGTTGTCGACCACGGCCAGCAAGTGGCTGACGGTCCCGCCGCCCTGCCACCGGGCACGCGCATCCGGGTCGAGGACCTGTTCGGCAAGATCCCGGCGCGGCGCAAGTTCCTCCGCTCGCCGCGCAGCGAATACGCTGCT
>JACCDJ010489275.1_pt1 | contig 12468 bp, 11 predicted proteins | sample 7444481 | NCBI WGS metagenome assembly JACCDJ01 (sample SAMN15323435, study PRJNA562643) | freshwater metagenome | isolation source: river surface water | place: USA:Blue River Watershed | collected 2017-08-15 | reverse complement strand
GGTGGTGTGATCGATCATCGGGGCGGGATAATCGTGGGTGTTGAACTCAGGAACCCAACGGCGGATGTAGTGATGTTGGGGATCAAATTTTTCGGTTTGATTGTAGGGATTGAAAATCCTAAAATAAGGAGCGGCATCGCATCCACTGCCCGCTGCCCATTGCCATCCGCCTACATTGCTGGCCAAATCGAAGTCTAACAACTTGGCGGCAAAATATCGCTCTCCCCAGCGCCAGTCCAATAATAAATGTTTGGTTAAAAAACTCGCTACCACCATCCGCACTCTGTTGTGCATGAAGCCGGTGGCATTCAACTCGCGCATCCCTGCATCCACAATGGGATAACCGGTTTTTCCTTCACACCATTTTTTAAAATCTTCCTCGTCCTTCCTCCACTCGATGGCATCGTATTGCGGCTTAAAGGCTTGGTCCACGGAATGCGGAAAGTGAAACAAGATCATCTGATAAAAATCTCGCCAAATCAACTCATTCAACCATTTCTCATTCCATGCCATTCCCAGCCGCACCGCTTCTCGGATGCTGATGGTACCAAATCGCAAATGCACACTCCATCGTGTAGTGCCGGCCATGGAAGGAATATCACGGGTTTCATGATAGTGCTGTATGATTTGTTGCGGGACTTCACTAGAAGGGATTTCGAGCGTACTCCGCTCAAAATGCATTTCGGAAAGCGGAATGATCACGCTCTTCTCCATGGGACTTAATCCCGCTGCGCGATAGGCCAATGGCTCTGGCAATCCTACCTCCTTCAATCGCAATTTCCACTTGCGGCTGTAGGGAGTGTACACCGTATAGGGCTTGCCATCGTCTTTCACCACCTCTGATTTCTCAAAGACAACATGATCCTCGTAGGTTTTTAAGACAACGCCCTTTTCTTTCCATATCTCATACAACTGCCCATCCCGCTGCCGAGCATAGGGCTCGTAATCCCGGTTGAAAAACACCTCTTTCACCTCAAACTCTTCCATCAACTGTTCCCATGCCTCGACTGGGGAGCTATAAAAAAAACGAATCCCACTGCCCTGCGCTTGCAATGCCTGGTGCATAGAATTGAGGGCATCATGGATGAAAGTGACCCTTCCATCCGTTCTATCTTCTAAACGTTGGAGGATATTGGAATCAAAAATAAAAATCGGCAGCACGGGCCAATCGGATTGCGTAGCATGAGCGAAAGCTGTATTATCGTGCAGGCGCAAATCGCGGCGAAACCAATGCACCGCTATGGGGGATTTCTTCATGGATTCAATTGTTTTTTAAGACAACTTTCTAGATCCGAATATTGAAAAGTAAATCCAGTGTCCATTATTTTCTTTGCACTGATGCGCTGTGAATTCAGCACCATTGAAGCCATCTCGCCAAAAATAATTTTCAATACCCAGGTGGGGGCGTTGGGCAAAATCATGGGCCGATGCAATGCTTTGCAAAGTGTTTGGGTAAAGACTTTATTGGTAACAGGATGCGGGGCTACCGCGTTGTACACTCCATGGACATTTTCGTTTTTCAAGGCCCAAACGATCATATTGCTCAAATCACCTCGATCGATCCAACTCATCCATTGCTCTCCCTTTCCCAAAGCCGATCCCAATCCCCATTTGAACAAGGGAATCATCTTTTGCAATGCCCCCGATTGGGCATGCATCACCACCCCGATGCGGAGGACAACCACGCGTGTGGTAACCGCTAAACTTCCGAGTATCGAATCCTCCCAATCCTGCGTCAAATCAGCCAAAAAGCCATTTCCCTTGGGAGATTGCTCATCCTGCCATTCCAGAGAGGAGCGATAAATGCCAATGGCACTGGCATTGATCCAAACTTTGGGCTGAGCTCCCATTTTTTTCAATTGAAACAACAAAGTGGTAGCAGCCGTCATGCGGGAGCTGCGCATCTCACGCTTGTTTTCTTCAGACCATGGATTAGACACTGAGTATCCCGCCAGGTTGATCACCGCCTCTGGGGATTCCAATCCCTCCACCTCCATTTCACCCAATTGAGGATGCCAACGCTTATCACGCGCATGCCGGACGGATCGGGTGAAATTGACCACCTTATATCCTTCTGCTTCCAACTGCTCTATCAGTAGCGACCCCACATTGCCCGATCCTCCTGTTATCCATATACTCATGATCGAATAACCACTGAATGAAGCGAATGTTCACTTATTGTACATCAAGGTAAAATCCGTGTAATACGATGCTGCACTGACATTGTTCACAGCGCCATTGGACAGGGCATACCATTGTACTTGACCGTTGTACAATCCATACAAATTACCGGTGGCATGATTCCACTCCAATTGAACAGGCATCACCCCTGGCCACTGGCGGAGCACATTGCCATCGCCATCCCACACCATCAAGCCCATGTCGGTACTCAGCGCAAGGCGATTGGGCTGGGCATCACAAGCAAAAAAATTAGTTGCGTTGAACGTATAAAAGTTAGACCAATTGATGTTGAGCATGGTATTCAAATCAAACAACAACAGCTCCACACCCGTCAAGCGCTGCACCACCAACACCAATTGCTCCTCCAACACCGCCATGTCCAACACCTCCTCCCCATGCACCCAGGTATGCAAGAGCTGACCGGTGGTAGGATGAAAAAACAATACCCGCTCCGGTGCACCCGGCCCCTCACTCTCCACTATCACCAAATCCTCCGTTAATGCCAATTGCGTGGGAGCAGCGGCTGAAAAATCAGCCCCGATGGTCCCCTGTGGATGGAAGCGCCGTACGTGACCGTCCGCGCAGGCAGCCCAAATACCTTGGCGTTGAGGATCAACAGCCGCATCCGTAAAAAAATCCGAAGTGATAAAAGTGGGAATCGCTTGATCTGTCAAGAGCATTCCATTGCTCGCTGACCATTGATATTGACTAGCATCCTCTCCGGAGGTCCAAAACTGCTGTGAGTAAGGCTCAAACAATACCTGCTCCCGGCTTCCTAAAAAATACAACAAGGATCCCAAGGTACCATTGCTGCTCAGGGTGTCTATGATCGCGCCAGCAAACCCATTGTTATCGAGCGCTGCAATGCCTGTGGATTGTAAAGACAATCCGTTGACGGTATATGTGACAAAATCCGTGGACACATGCGTTCCATCATTCAGGAAAGCTTTCACCACATAAGTACCCGAAGGCAGATAACGATCGTTGATGACAATGGCAAAAGTAGCGCGAGTAGAAGAGGCGCCGCTGAGCTGTCGCGCATCGCTGGTAAGCCAAGACTTTTGTTGCAAATCCTGCACACGCACTGTGACGGATTGCAAACCAAAATCATCTTGAGCCCCTCCCTCCACTTCCACCCAAATGGTATCGCCAAAAGACAATATGGAAGAGGCATTGAGCGAGATGATACTGACCTCAGGGGGCGTTTCGTCCTTTTTTTTACATGAAAAAATCACCAAGATGAAGAGCCCAAAAATGAATTTTCTCATTGTCCAAATATAAGTTGAAAACTTCTGTTTTATTCACAACTTTTACCTCGCCATCCCAATGATAGCAAAGCATCGCGCGATGGAAAAAGTTTTCCATATTCCCCCCTTGCAAATTGTCAATAGAATTTGAGGAAATTTGGAGGACGGTAAAGATATTTTTGTCCTCCACATTATACAACGATGAACGAAAAAGCCAACAAAGCCAGAAAGAAAATAGCCAACGCCCAGGCCGTAACCCAACAATTATTAGGTACCGAAATGGGTCGTATAGCGCCCAACGCCAAGGAATTGGAAGTGGCGGTTTTGGGTGCCATTATGCTGGACCAAGCTGCGGTAAATGCGGTGATTGATATTTTAAAGCCCACGAGTTTTTACGATCCTCGACATCATTTGATCTTCCTTTCCATTTTGGATTTGTTTTCCAAAGGCGAACCCATTGATATTTTGACCGTGGTACAAAACCTGCGCAAGGAAGGTACCTTAGAAGCAGCGGGTGGGGCGCAATATGTTTCTATGCTCACCAACCAAGTGGCATCCTCTGCCAACATTGAAACCCACGCGCGGGTGATTTCACAGAAATTCATACAACGCGAGTTGATTCGCATTTCTGGCAAGATCATTCAAGACGCGTATGAAGAGACCACCGATGTTTTTGATTTATTGGATGAAGCCGAGGCAAGTTTGTTTGGCGTGGCAGAAGGCAATATTCGCAAGAACTATGATAAGATGAGCCAATTGATCAAATTGGCCTTGGATGAGATTGACAAAGCGCAAAAAAACAAATCCGGAGTAACAGGAGTTCCTTCTGGATTTACGGCATTGGACAAAGTCACCAACGGATGGCAGCGCTCGGATATGATTGTGATTGCGGCGCGTCCTGCAATGGGTAAAACGGCCTTTGTACTTTCCATGGCCCGAAACATGGCCGTTGATTTTAAACAACCCGTGGCGATTTTCTCATTGGAGATGTCCAGCTTACAGCTCGTACAGCGTTTGATTTCCAGCGAGACCGAGATTGAGGCCGATAAATTAAGACGAGGTCAATTGGCGGAGCATGAGTTGCACCAATTGCACCAGCGCATTTCGCGTATCACCGATGCGCCCTTATTCATTGATGACACCCCTGCCCTATCCGTATTTGAATTGCGCGCCAAGTGTCGCCGTTTGAAAGCGCAGCATGGCATACAGATGATCATCATCGATTATTTGCAATTGATGTCCGTAGGAGGAGGAGATTCCAAAGGCGGCAATAGAGAGCAAGAGATTTCCACCATCTCTCGATCCATCAAACAAATCGCCAAGGAATTGGATGTGCCTGTGATAGCGTTATCGCAGTTGTCGCGTCAAGTGGAGAGTCGTGCCGGCGACAAGCGTCCCGTGCTTTCCGACCTTCGAGAATCCGGAGCGATTGAGCAAGATGCCGATATTGTCGGATTTATTTATCGCCCTGAATATTATGGCATACTGACGGATGCCAACGGCAATTCCACCCACGGTCTGGCGCAGATTCTGATTGCCAAGCACCGAAATGGAGCCGTGACCGATGTTGATTTAGAGTTCAAAGGACATTTGGCCAAATTCACCAACCGAGACCATAGTTATTCCTCTGATTACGGACGAGACACCGTAGGTGCCAATACTTCCTTTGAGCAACGCGGAGCCACTACGATTACGATGAGCTCCAAACTGAATAACATGATGGACGATGATGAGCCCTTTGATTATGGCGGCCCCTCTTCCAATGACCCTGTTCCCTTTTAAGTGCCCGCATGTCCCTTTCCCTCTTGGAATATCATGAACGACTGCCAGAACATGATCGTGCCATTTGCGAGCGATTGCGGGCATTGATAACAGCAGGATTGCCAGATGCCGAGAACAAAGTGTGGCATGCACATCCCGTTTGGTTTTTGAAAGGCAATCCCATAGTGGGATACAGCAAACAGCAAAAAGGCATACGATTGATGTTTTGGAGTGGGGCAGATTTTGCGCCATCCCCCTTGGAAGTGACAAAAGGAAAATTCAAAGACGCTTCCATCTTTTATAAAACGGTAGAAGAGATTGATGATGCTGCGGTGCAATCATGGCTTGCCCAATCACGAGTGATCCAATGGGATTACAAAAATATTGTCCAAAGGAAGGGACAGTTGTTGCGGTTGGAGGTGGGGAAAGGCAGAGATGATTAAAAAAAGAAAAGTTGATTTTAAAGAGCCCGCGCCAGCGATAGTAGCGGCATCCTTGGGCGGGGCTGAGGGAACGCAGTGACCGTGAGCCCCGCCCAAGATAGAGCGGATAGCGCGGTGGCCACCGCAGAGCGCAGCGTTGCGGGGGACAGGCGCCCTATTGACCATTCATTTATTCATGAACTTCCGTTGAAAGTTAAACTTGGTGAATATTGCCAACATCCCGGGTGGTTGCATTTTGGAAAGCATGAAAATCACTATTTTCGCTACACAAATGAAAAATACACTTGCTCTGATTCTTTTGGCTTTATTGTCTTTCCAGACAACGCGCGCCAGTCAACTTTTGATACCGATGGACGAGCAACAAGCAGAACATCTCAAGGCCTATGGTATCGCCTATTGGAGTTTACAAAATGGAGTACCCATTGAATGGTTATTGAATTATCGAGGAGGGAGTTTTTTATGTCCTAACATTCCCACTTTATCCAAAGAATGCACCATCAGGGGCGTCACATTTGAGATCGTGGCCGATGCCCAGGCGCAACAAATCTATGCTCAGATAGCGGATCCTGAAGTGAATATGGAAAGAGTAAAATTGGAAGTAGCCCCCAAAATTGCGGTGTATACTCCAAAGGGGAAACAACCTTGGGATGACGCTGTGACGATGGTGCTCACCTATGCTGAAATTCCCTATACCGAAATTTATGATACCGAGGTGATACAGGGAGAGTTAGTGAAATACGACTGGCTGCATTTGCATCACGAAGACTTCACCGGACAATATGGCAAGTTTTATGGACAATATCGCAATGCCGCCTGGTATCAAGAAGAGGTAAGCAATCAACAAAATACCGCCTCGGCTTTGGGATTTTCCAAGGTGAGTGAAATGAAGCGTCAAGTTTCCATCAATATCCGAAACTTTGTTTTAGGGGGAGGATTTTTATTTACGATGTGCAGTGGCACCGACTCTTATGATATCGCGTTGGCGGCAGAGAATGTAGATATCTGTGAGTCGGTATTTGACGGAGATCCCAGCGATCCTCAAGCACAACAAAAATTGCAATTTCAGAATGGCTTTGCCTTTCAGGATTATCGAATCATCAAAGATCCGATGACTTATGAATTCAGCACCATTGATGCCACCGAGGAGCACAACAGAATGGGAGAAATCAACGATTTTTTTACACTCTTCGATTTTTCAGCCAAATGGGATATTGTACCCACCATCCTGACACAGAATCATACACAAGTGATCAAAGGATTTATGGGACAAACTACTGCCTTTAAAAATGATTACATCAAATCCAATGTAACGGTGATGGGACAAACGAAGAGTCTTGGTTCCGCCCGTTATATCCATGGGGAATTAGGACAAGGACAATGGACCTACTACGGAGGTCATGATCCCGAAGATTATCGGCACTTGGTGGGAGACCCCCCCACAGATTTAGCCCTCCACCCCAATTCACCTGGTTATCGACTCATCTTGAACAACATTTTGTTTCCTGCTGCGAAAAGAAAAAAACAAAAAACCTAATTACCTCTGTTACTTTTTTAAGGCAGGTTTCACCACTTCAAAGACATTGATAGACCGATTGCCCATTGGATCTTCCGCTACCACTTGCAGCTGAATCATCGGCTGGGTGAACACAAATTGAGGATCCAAATACACCAACTTGTTTTTGGCATCATAACCTAGCATGATCCATTGGCCATCCACAAAGCCATCTACCTTATTTATTCCACTCAAAGCGTCTTCAATAGAGGCGTAAAAAGCAGAGGAATGAATGGAAAATTCCTTGGGTAATACCCTATGATCCTTTCTTTCCACGACAGGGGGTATCGTATCCACTACGAGGTAATTGCGCCCAGGCCACTTCATCCTGGCGTTTCCTAAAGAATCCACTTTCTTCCAATCCCCCTTAGCTTCATGGTACCATCCCATTTTATCTTTCCATTCCTTTTTTGATTGAAGATGCCAGGTGGGCTTCTCCGCCCAAATAACATCCTGAGAAGTCCAACCTGCATAATAGATGCTATCACCCCTGAACAGGGTCTTGCCCTCTTCCCAATCCACTAAAGTATTTTCATACAAAGCGTTGGCGGGAATCCAAATGTCCACCCCTTTCCCTGTCAATGTATCTCCTTTGTCCCATAATATCAAAGTGCCTTTTGACATCTTTTGCTGTACCTCCTCTCTATTTTGAACATACGCATATACACAGGTAGCATTTCCCGTAAAATCGGTTACCATGACGGTTATGGCATGGACCAATGTATCTTTGATGGTAACGATTCCTCTTTTGTCGGTGTAAAGAAAATGATCTTCTGGAGCACCGGCGGGCAAATACCCTCTGTGAAATTGCGTTCCCTTTAATTTAGGGTGTCGCCATATATGGCTATTGACATGGTGCGTTTTGTTGAAATCAATGGAATCTATCTGCCATTCAGAAATAATATTTCCATCCAATAAAGTGATCATGTGCTGAATACCGCATTGATTATCGGCCGAGAGCACATAATCATACACTTCTATCCCAACACCAAAAACAGCTGCCACTTCGTACAATGAATCTTTGCCATATGCCTCACCCCCAAAATTAAAGTCCAAGCTCAAAGGTGTCTCTCCTGCTTCTTACGGAATCAACCACATCCTCTGAATCACGGGACGGGTGATGTCCGCCAATGTATATCCCAATAAGTGAGGGTCTAAAGGATGTTCCGTGAGGGAATTTCTGATTTCGAAATGAAGATGAGGACCTGCGCTAGAGCCACTGTTGCCTGACCATCCTACAACTTCCTGGCGTTTCACCCTGAATAGTCCCTTTGGCGTCGACAAATCCACCGCAAATTGCTTCAGTTGATATTGCTGCTCTCTGACCCATTGCGCCAGTTCGGGCTTAAAATCGCTCAAATGAGCATAAACAGAAGTGATGGACCATTGATCATGCGCCACATACACTGCAAGACCATAGCCGTCAGGAGCTACCTTCACCCTCACGATTTCTCCATCGGCAATGGCCAAAACTTTCAATTCCACTCTTTCATCAGTCTTCAGATCCCAGCCCGCGTGATAATGATTTTTCCGCAATTCTCCGAAACTCCCTGCCAAGTTCAAAGGAATTTCCAAGGGAGCTGATAAATCCTGAGGATATTGAGGAAATCCTTTTGCCATTGCCCAAGAGACGTTTAGCACTCCCAACAAAATGATCATCCACCGAAGAATCCCCATAACGATTTAAATTTCTTTGACCAATTTATGAAGATTCGCACGAAATGAATAAAAAGTAGTGCTCCGTTATCAAAAATTACAGATTCCCAATTACCTTTGAGCGTTCATTGATGAAAATAATTCATGAGTCAAGAAACTGTTATAGCACAAATCACCGCCAATATTCATCGCTTAGGTGAAGCGAAAAAAGAATTAGAGGCCACCATTGAGAAGCAGAGAAGTGAGCTTAGCTCCTTATATGCCATCAACAAAGAGATGCAACAGCAGATTAACGACTTACAAGAGAACCTTCTTCATCAGACGAACACACCTATTATGGAGGCAGATAGAACAGACGACAAAGCCGTTCAATCTCAGCAGAGGATCCATGAATTGGTGAAAGAGATAGACGAATGTATTGCCTTATTGAAACAGTAACATGAGCACCATTTCGATAAAAGTTCAGATAGCGGGACGTCAATATCCCTTGAGCATTCAACCGGAAGAAGAAACGCTCATAAGGGCCACTGAATCAAAAATAGCGGCAAACATCCAAGCATTTCAGGACAAATACGGGGTGCAAGACCCACAGGACTTGTTGGCTATGACCTTGCTACAAGTGGCTACACAAGTTCATCAACAAGCGGAAAAACTTACTATTCCAGCGCAAGATACCTTGACCCCTGAATTGGAAACACTTAACACTTTAGTGGAGAGTTACTTGAAATAAATGTCTGTCCCTTTTATTATCTCTGCAAAACCTTTTGAATGCAAAAGGAAAAAACAGTTTTACTTACTAAATAATAAAAAAACATGGACATCATGATTTTAGTGGGAGTATTGGGAGGCCTTGTGGTGGGATTTGCCGGCGCATGGTTCATTACCAATAATCTCCTCAAAACCAGAAAAGAAGGTATCCTCTCCGAAGCGATGAAGGAAGGAGAAACCATCAAAGAAAAAAAGATTCTTCAAGCCAAAGAAAGGTTTTTAGAGTTAAAATCCCAGCATGAAAAAGAAGTGCATGAGCGCAACAATAAAGTGAAGCAGGGGGAAGACAGAATCAGAAACAAAGAGAAAGAACTTTCTCAGCAGTCAGAACAACTCAAGAAAAAGGAAAAAGAAGTTGAGTCCCAAAAAGACAACTTGACCAAGTTGCAAGAGGTTACACAGAAAAAACAACAAGATTTAGAAAAGAATCATCAAAAGTCGGTGAGCTTATTGGAAGACATTAGCAAGATGTCCGCGGCCCAGGCTAAAGAAGCTTTGATGGCCCAGCTCAAAGAAGATGCACGCAATGCAGCCGCGGGTCAAATTCAAGCCATTGTGGATGAGGCAAAAGTGAAGGCCAATCAAGAGGCAAAGAAAATTGTGATTCAAACCATTCAGCGCACTGCCGTGGAGCATGCCGTTGAGAATAGTGTTTCCGTTTTCAATATCGAAAATGACGAAGTAAAAGGAAGAATCATCGGAAGGGAGGGACGAAATATCAGAGCACTCGAAGCGGCTACTGGTGTAGAAATCATTGTTGATGATACCCCAGAAGCGATTGTCCTTTCTTGCTTTGATCCAGTGAGACGAGAAATTGCCCGATTGTCCTTGCATCAATTGGTAACGGATGGAAGGATTCATCCCGCTCGAGTGGAAGAGGTTGTGGCGAAGGTTAAAAAGAACATTGAAGAGGAAATCATGGAAGTGGGAAAACGCACTTGCATTGACTTAGGTATTCATGGGTTGAACAGTGAGTTGATCAGAATGGTAGGAAGAATGAAGTACCGCTCTTCTTATGGTCAGAATCTCCTCCAACACTCCCGAGAAGTAGCCAATTTGTGCGCTACCATGGCCAGTGAATTAGGATTGAATCCAAAAGCTGCCAAGCGTGCAGGACTTTTACACGATATAGGAAAAGTTCCGGATGACGAGAGTGAATTGCCACATGCTATTTTAGGTATGAAACTGGCTGAAAAATATGGAGAAAAACCAGATGTGTGCAATGCCATTGGAGCTCACCATGATGAAGTAGAAATGAAATTCATGCTCTCTCCGATTGTCCAAATTTGCGATGCTATTAGCGGAGCAAGACCTGGTGCTAGAAGAGAAGTAGTAGAGGCCTACATCCAACGTTTGCGTGACCTAGAGAACATGGCTATGGAATATCCTGGTGTGAGTAAGTCCTTTGCTATTCAGGCAGGAAGAGAATTGCGTGTAATGGTAGAAGCAGACAAAGTCTCAGATGATCAAAGTGATGCTTTGGCCCTTTCATTGGCTAGCAGAATAGAAACGGAAATGACCTATCCAGGTCAAGTAAGAGTGACCGTTATCAGAGAAAAAAGAGCTGTCGGAGTTGCAAGATAATACAACTTTACATTTTAGAAAAAGGGAGCAGATGCTCCCTTTTTTTTTTGACCTTTATCATAATTAACAAAATAATATTTCTCATTTTTACTTTCCCCACTAAGTTCGCAGCCGTTTAGTGGAGTCATGAAAAAATTTAATCTTGCTATTGTTTTCACTTCCCTTATTGTAGGAGGGGGAATTACTTGGGGCATTGAACATTATGCCAATCATGGAATTATCCCATCAGAAGAGGCCACATGTTTGTACGAAATAAAAACAAACAACAACTTTCAATTCATCAAACCCCTTCAATTTGTGGATGCCCTATGTGAGAAAACAGAATTCCTTGAACTCAAATCACAATTATCCAACACCATCGATTCCCTTAAAGAGACAGGAGAAATAGAATCGGCTTCCTTGTACTTGAGAGAATTTGAAGAAGGAGGATGGATCAGTATTCATCCTGAAAATCACTATCATCCTGGGTCGTTGCTCAAATTAGGAGCTCTTTTCAATATCCTAAAACAAGCTGAGAGTGACACCAGCCTATTCAGTAAAAAATTAACTTTTCAAAAAACAAAAGAGAGAATCCCCACCCAAACCTACTCTTCACAATCTTTGGTAGAGGGAGCATCCTACAGTGTGGCTACCCTTTTGGATTATATGATTGCCTACTCCGACAATTACGCTACATCATTGCTCCATTCTATAATGAATTACCAAGAATACCTTCAAACCTTTATTCAACTCAACCTTCCTGAACCCAATGGCTCAGACCCCAACTATTCCGTTACGGCAGCCAATTTCTCCAACTTCTTCAAAGTACTTTACAATGGAACTTTTCTAAGCCCAATGATGTCCGAAAAGGCCATTGAAATATTGATGAAATGCGATTTTGATCAAGGTATGCAAGCCGGCTTACCGAAAGGAACCAAAATCGCTCACAAATTTGGTGAGTGGGGGAATCGAGAAGGTAGGCACGAACTCCATGAAATGGGAATCATCTATCTTGGTAGCAAACCCTATTTGTTAACCATTATGACCTCCGGCAAAGAGGTGGAAAAACTCAAACCTACATTGTCTATTTTGACCCATCAAACGCATCATTTTCTCAGAAAATTGAGCAGACAAGGTATTTAAGGGGGGACGCCTTTTACCGTCATACCTATAAATTATTCTATCCAAATGCCTTTCACTGATGAAATATGCAGTGTTAACAGTGCATCTGTTATGCACGCATAGTGGGGTTAACCTTTTTCCATTTGTTTTGCTTCATGAATCAACTTATCCCGTC
>JACCDJ011111783.1_pt1 | contig 12472 bp, 7 predicted proteins | sample 7444481 | NCBI WGS metagenome assembly JACCDJ01 (sample SAMN15323435, study PRJNA562643) | freshwater metagenome | isolation source: river surface water | place: USA:Blue River Watershed | collected 2017-08-15 | reverse complement strand
TCACTATTTTTTATACAATCCTAAACAGAGTCAAAAAGGTCTTTTCAAAGCCAATGGGGTAAATGTGTTTGAGAAACAGCCTAAAGGTTTTTTCAATCAATTACTGACCAATACCTGGCGACGACTAGGCATTGTACAAGATCTCAAAAAGGACCAAATTGACCTGTTTCATGGGCTATCAGGAGAAATACCTGTAGGCCTCAAAAAAAATGGCATTCGGTCTATTGTTACTATTCACGATCTGATTTTTTTGCGGTATCCGGAATACTATTCGTTTATTGACCGAGCCATCTATACCCGAAAATTTAAACATGCGGCAGAAGCTGCAGATCTGGTGGTTGCCATCAGTGAGCAAACCAAGCAAGATATTATTGATTTTTTAGGCATTGATTCGAAAAAAATCAAGGTGATTTACCAAGGGTGCCATGCAGCTTATAAACAAGCGTTCAGCGAAAGCGAGAAAGCTACTGTATTAAAAAAATACCAACTACCGGAGAAGTTAATTTTAAATGTAGGCACCATTGAGCCCCGTAAAAATGCCTGGAGCATTGTAAAAGCGATCCGAGATCTGGATATCCATTTGGTGTTAGTTGGCCGGGAAACGGCTTATGCCAAAAAGATTAGGGCATACCTGGCGCAAGAAAAGCTGGAACACAAGGTGAGCTTCTTAAAAGGTTTAACCAAAGAAGAACTTGCCATTTTCTATCAATCGGCTCAAGTGTTTGTTTACCCCTCTCGTTTTGAAGGATTTGGTATTCCAATTATCGAAGCTTTATTTTCCAAAACTCCGGTAATTACCAGTCGCGGGAGCTGTTTTCCCGAAGCTGGCGGAGCCGGTTCTACCTATATTGATCCAGACAATGTTGAGGAGTTGAAACAAGCCATCGAACAGGTGCTAAATCATCCCCACATTGCCAAAAAAATGGCTGATGATGGCTTTAGCTATGTCCAAAAATTCCAAGATCAATTCATAGCTGAAGAGTGGATGAAAACCTACAAACAAGTACTGAAGCACTAACTATGGCCTTGAGAGAAGAAATTGCTAAAGCAATAGAAGTATTAAAATCGGGTGGAACAATCCTGTACCCTACAGATACCATTTGGGGTATTGGCTGCGATGCGACCAATGAGCAGGCCGTGAAAAAAGTACAAGAACTTAAAGGGAGAATCGCTTCAAAAAGTTTGATTATACTGCTTGATAATGAAAATAAACTTGGCGGCTACGTTCGTGAAGTTCCGGAAATTGCTTACGATTTGATTGAATATGCCGAGAAACCCTTAACCATTATCTACTCCGGTGCTAAAAATTTAGCTCCGAATGTCATTAATGAAGATGGCAGCATAGGGATACGCATTGTTAAATATCCGTTTTGCGAACAGCTAATTCAACGATTCCGCCTGCCTATTGTTTCCACTTCAGCCAATACAAGTGGAAATCCGGCTCCTAAAAATTGTGCAGATATTGAAGAAGATGTTTTAAACGGAGTAGATTATGTAGTGAACTGGGAACAATACGACATGGCAGAAAAAACACCTTCAACCATTATGAAACTGGAACCCGACGGCAGGTTCTCTTTTATCCGTAAATAAATACTGTATTTGAAAATTCAAAAGAATATACGCTCTTTTGAATTGTTTTTGAAGATCTGAGGGGCAATGAAAAAACACCTACAACATCCCATTTTTAAGCATTTATCGTCATTGGCTACACAAAGTGGCGCAGAGATTTATGTTATTGGCGGTTACGTACGTGATATTTTTCTCAAGCGCAGCTCTAAAGATGTAGACATACTGGTAATTGGACAAGGTATAGAGTTTGCCGAGGCTGTTGGAAAAGCCCTCAAGTGCAAGGTATCGGTATTCAAAAACTTTGGCACTGCGATGCTGCGTTACCAAGATCTGGAAATAGAGTTTGTAGGCGCCCGAAAAGAATCGTATCGGTTTGACTCGCGGAAGCCGATTGTGGAAGACGGAACCTTGGCCGACGATCAGTTAAGGAGAGATTTTACCATCAATGCCCTAGCCATTAGTCTGAATAAGGCTAATTATGGCGAATTATTAGATCCTTTTCAGGGATTAACCGATCTGGAAAATCAACTGATCCGTACACCACAAAATCCAGCTGAAACCTTCTCAGACGACCCGCTTCGGATGATGCGTGCTATTCGCTTTGCTACACAACTCAATTTCCAAATTGATCCAATGGCCATCCAAGCCATCAAATCGCAGACAGAGCGCATTAAAATCGTTTCTCAGGAACGAATTAGCGACGAGTTGAACAAGATCATCTTGGCAGATAAACCTTCAATTGGGTTCAAGTATTTATTTGATACCGGATTATTAGCACTTATTTTTCCGCAAATGGCCAAACTCCATGGCGTGGAAACCATCAACGGAAAATCGCATAAGGATAATTTCTACCATACCTTGGAAGTGCTGGATAATATTTCACAAACCAGTGATGACCTTTGGCTACGCTGGGCTGCCATTTTGCACGATATTGCCAAACCCCCAACCAAACGCTTTGATCCCAATCATGGCTGGACTTTTCATGGACATGAAGATAAAGGAGCCCGAATGGTGCCTAAAATTTTCGCTCAGCTGAAACTGCCTCAGAATGAAAAAATGAAAATGGTGCAAAAGCTTGTACAATTACATCTGCGTCCTATCGTTTTAGCTCAGGATCAAATTACCGATTCGGCGGTACGCCGTTTGCTGTTCGAAGCAGGTGATGATATCGATTACTTAATGCTCTTGTGTCATGCCGACGTGACTACGAAGAACGAATATAAAATGAAGAAATACCGCCAGAATTTTGAGCGGGTGAAACAAAAATTGAAAGATGTGGAGGAGCGGGATCAGATTCGAAACTGGCAACCTCCGGTGAGTGGTAACGATATTATGAGTGCCTTCGGAATAAAAGAAGGTCGTGAAGTGGGCTTAATTAAAAATCAAATTAGAGAAGCTATTCTGGAGGGTGAGATCAAAAACTCCAGAGAAGAAGCGTTGAATTTTATGCTGAACAAAGGAATTGAGCTTGGTCTCAAACCCGTCAAAGACCTCAAGGTCTGAAACTTTATCAGCACGAAACTGTTATTCGATGCGCAATTAGTAATTTTGTGAACTAGTTTTTATCAATACATGGCCATTTACAGATTTAAAGTTTCATTTGAAGATTACGACGATGTGATTCGGGAGATCGATATCAAATCTAACCAAACATTTGAAGATTTACACCGAGCTATTCATGCCAGCACAGGTTACCCGGTAGAAGTTTCTTCCTCATTTTATGTGAGTAACGACTTCTGGAATAAGGGACAGGAAATTGCGTTTATGCCCACTGAAAGAAAGCTAGAACGAGGTGTGAGCTTGATGGACAAATCTAAGCTAAGCGGCTTTATCGATGATCCCCATCAAAAATTCTACTACACCTATAATTTTGATCGTCCATTCGATTTTCATGTGGAATTGATTAAAATCCTATTAAATGAAGATAACAACACCTACCCTGCTTTGGTAAAAAGTATCGGCACCGCTCCTAAAATACCCGGCAGTGTAGTTGTTCCTCAGGCGGGTACTACAACCAGCAAATTGGTAAATGATTTTGACTTCTTAGATGGCCTAGAGTTTGATCCTGAACAATTGGAAGATGTAGAAGATTTGGATGTAGACGAAATGAGCATCGACAATCCAGGAAAATCTAGCAGCGACGACACTCATCATGAGACGCAAGAGGAACACGAAGAAGACGATGAATTTATGGATGAATTCTCTGATAATGAGAATTACGATTCAGACGACTATCAACGAGACGATTATTAGTCTACAAAATGCCCACACTCCTCACGATTATTGGGCCTACGGCTGTTGGTAAAACCGAATTGGCCATTCAGTTGGCGCAACATTTCGATGCAGAGATTATTTCTGCCGATTCACGTCAGTTCTACCGAGAAATGAGTATTGGCACAGCCAAGCCCACAAAAAAGGAGCTGAATGCTGCAGTGCATCATTTTATCGACTCACACTCCGTAGCACAAGATTTTTCTGTAGGCGATTTTGAGAAACAAGGTATTGAGTTGCTTATTGAGCTGTTTAAGCGAAAAAACGTTGCAATTTTAGTAGGCGGATCTGGCTTGTACATTAACGCCATTACCCAAGGCTTTGATGCACTACCCAAAGCATCCCAAGAAGTTAGAGATCAGCTTAATCGGCGATTTGAAACGGAGGGTCTCGAGGTGCTGCAACACCAACTCCGCGAACTAGATCCAGATTATTTCTCATCGGTTGATACCCAAAACCCTCAACGCCTTATCAGAGCACTAGAGGTGTGTCTAAGCACTGGAAAAACCTTTTCTGAACTTAGAACAAAATCCATCAAGCAAAGGCCATTTGATATCGTAAAAATTGGCCTGAATATGGATCGGCAGAAACTCTACGACCGAATTAACCAACGCGTGGATTTGATGATGGATGCCGGACTCCTCGAAGAAGTCAGAACACTGCTACCCTACCGGGATAAAAACGCCCTGCGAACGGTAGGTTATCAAGAATTATACGACTATTTGGACGGAAAATGCAGTTTAGAACAAGCTGTTGAAAAAATAAAACAGAATACTCGGAACTTCGCAAAACGCCAGCTCACTTGGTTTAGAAGAGATACTGAGATCACTTGGTTTGAGCCTCAGCAAACCTCACTAATCATCCAAACCATTGAACAAAAAATGGCGGATAACAACTAACGACGAATCTTTGAGCCAAAATAATTAAAGAAGAGTACGATAAAAGACAGCGAAGTAAACGTCTGACAAATCACAATAAGTTTACCTGCATTAGTAACCGGATAGATATCACCATACCCAATTGTTGCTCCACTTACCGTACTGAAATAAATCGCATCGATATAATGATTAAGCGTTATATTAAGATAGTTCCCTCCTGAATAAATCACAGCAAAAGCCAAAATAACTTCCACGTAGTTGAAGAATAAGAGTAAAATTGAACGCTTATGCGCAGTTTCTTCCTCGTGTTCAGAAACATAAATCTTATTGAAGATATAAATCAATGTTTCTGCCAGCATATAAACGTTCAAAACTTGAAAAACAGGTATGGTATTACCACCATAAATCAAAATAAATAGCGGGAGTAACGTTTTTAAGTAAACATAAAATTCTCCTGTCAGTTTTGTGGCTAAGTACTCTCCTTTACCAAAGAGCCATTGAAGGTAAATACCAGGAAACAGTAATTTTGCAGAAATTAAGAACAGCCTGAAAACTCGTTCTATGCCAAAATCCTCATACAATTCGCCATGCCAAACCAGTTTAATCTTTTGGAGATGTTCCAGAAGACTATTTTGTACAGGAGCCCTGGATTTCGAATTGGGTTTACCTAAGATAAGTTTATTGAGTTGTGCTCTCATAACTAAGCTTGAGCAGTAGGTCCGCCAAAATTCATCGGAAAGCCCGGCGGCTCTTCATTAATTTTAATACGACCATTAATAGATTCAAACTTTTCGATATTGTCTTCTAAAGCTCTTAAAAAACGTTTGGCATGTTCCGGAGTTAAAATTACCCGAGATTTAACTTTTGCTTTAGGAACACCCGGCATTACCCGAATAAAATCTAAAACAAATTCACTATTTGAGTGAGTTATAATGGCCAGATTAGAATAAATACCTTCAGCCGTTTCTTCCGACAACTCGATATTTAATTGATTTTCGTTTTGCTCTTCCATAGTTTAAAAATAAAAAAGTCCGCTCGATAAAGAGAGGACTTTCAAAAAATTAGTTGATGATGTTATTTAAGCATAAAATTAACGATCATTAGTACAGAGGTAATAATTGCTAAAAACTGTACCAAACCAACCGTATAGACTGTTCGTAACAAATCAGATTTGACATTTGCCAAATCTTCTTTTAAAATGTAGATATCCTCCTTGACTCCAAAAACATCTTGCTTGGTAGCCAAAACATCTGTTTCTCTGTTCAATTCTGCTTTTACTTCTTCCTGAACAAAAGTAACTAAAGTTTGAGCTTCTTTTTCGCCCAGCTTATTTTTCAAAATCTGAAAAAGTTGTGTTTCTGTAACAACCATTGGTATAACTTTCTATAAAGTTACAAAAATAGCGTCAAACTAAAAAAGGTCCCTTAATCGAAATTAAGAGACCTTTCCGTATGATTAGGGTTAAAGCTTATGCTTCTTCCTCTACTTCTTCATTTTTAGAAGCCATCAGTTTGTCGTACTCTTCCTGAGAACCTACGATAATACGATCGTAGTCACGCAAACCGGTACCTGAAGGGATCAAGTGGCCAACAATTACGTTCTCTTTCAAGCCCAACAATTTATCTACCTTACCACTTATTGCTGCCTCATTCAACACTTTAGTAGTTTCCTGGAAGGAAGCTGCTGAGAAGAATGATTTAGTTCCCAATGAAGCACGGGTGATACCTTGCAAAATAGAGCTTGACGTAGCAGAAATTGCATCGCAAACCTCAACCAGTTTCATATCCTTACGTTTCAACTGTGAATTTTCGTCTCTCAGTTTACGTAATGATACAATCTGACCAGCTTTCAAGTTGGTAGAATCTCCTGGATCGGTAACTACTTTTTTGTCGAAAATAGCATCATTTTCTTCCATGAAATCCCAACGATCTACAGCTTCGTTTTCTAAGAAACGTGTATGTCCTGGATCCTCAATCAACACTTTCTGCATCATTTGGTGTACAATTACCTCAAAGTGCTTATCGTTGATTTTTACCCCTTGTAAACGGTAAACCTCTTGAATACCATTAACCAAGTACTCCTGAACAGCAGCTGGACCTTTAATGGCCAGAATATCTGCTGGAGAAATAGACCCATCTGATAATGGCATACCCGCTTTCACGAAGTCGTTATCTTGAACCAAGATGTGTTTAGACAATGGTACCAGGTATTTCTTCACTTGTCCGTCTTTAGACTCGATCGAAATTTCACGGTTACCACGTTTCACACCACCTAAGGTTACCACACCATCAATCTCGGTTACTACCGCAGGATTAGATGGGTTACGTGCTTCAAACAATTCGGTTACACGTGGTAAACCACCGGTAATATCTCGTGTTTTTCCAGTAGAACGAGGAATCTTCACAATGATTTGACCCGTTTGAACAGTATCGCCTTCGTCAACAGCAATGTGAGCACCTACCGGGATATTGTATCCTTTTACCAATACACCTTTCTTATCTGTGATTTGGATAACTGGGTTTTTGGTTTTATCACGGGTATCAATAATTACTTTTTCACGGTGACCAGTTTGCTCATCCGATTCTTCACGGAAGGTAACGCCTTCAATGATTGATTCAAATTGAACTTTACCGGCAAACTCAGAAATGATTACCGCATTGTATGGATCCCATGAACAGATACGATCGCCTTTAGCAACTTTTGCACCATCCTTAACGAATAAGTGCGCACCGTAAGGGATGTTATTGGTTACAATAACTTTACCTGTTTTTGGCTCTACAATACGGAATTCACCTGAACGACCCAATACTACATCCACTTTACCATCTTCGGTATCTAGGGTAACTGTTCTAACATTTTCAAACTCAATTACCCCTTCAAATTTCGCATTGATTTGCGATTCGGCAGCAATGTTAGACGCCGTACCACCCACGTGGAAGGTACGAAGTGTTAACTGTGTACCCGGCTCACCGATTGACTGAGCGGCAATTACACCGACAGCTTCACCGGCTTGAACACGCTTACCGGTTGATAAGTTACGTCCGTAGCAAAGTGCACAAACACCGCGTTTGCTTTCACAAGTTAATACCGAACGGATTTCGATACCTTCTAATGCAGAGTTTTCAACTTTATTAGCGATATCCTCGTCAATATCCTGACCAGAAGCAACGATTAAATCGCCACTTAGCGGATCAAATACATCGTGTAATGAGGTACGTCCTAAGATACGATCGTATAACGGTTCAACAACATCCTCGTTATCTTTCAGGGCTGTGGTGTAAATACCTCTTAAAGTACCACAGTCGGTTTCACCTACAATCATATCCTGAGCAACGTCATGTAAACGACGAGTCAAGTAACCCGCATCCGCAGTTTTCAAGGCCGTATCGGCCAAACCTTTACGGGCACCGTGGGTAGAAATGAAGTACTCTAATACCGATAAACCTTCTTTAAAGTTAGATAAGATCGGGTTTTCGATAATTTCACCACCTGAACCTGATTTTTGAGGCTTAGCCATCAAACCACGCATACCGCATAGCTGACGGATCTGCTCTTTCGAACCACGAGCTCCTGAATCCAACATCATATACACAGAGTTAAATCCTTGGTTATCGTTAGACAAGATATCCATTACGTTCGCCGTCAACTTGTTGTTGATACGAGTCCAGATATCGATAATTTGGTTGTAACGCTCGTTGTTGGTAATGAATCCCATGTTATAGTTATTCATTACTTCTTCTACTTCTTTAGAAGCCTGATCGATCAATTTCACTTTTTCGTCAGGAATATTCAAATCCTGTAAGTTGAACGATAAACCACCACGGAATGCCATTTGGAAACCTAATTCTTTGATATCATCCAAGAATTGGGCTGCACGAGCCATACCGGTTGTTTTTACTACCTCACCAATAATATCACGTAATGATTTTTTGGTTAATAGCTCGTTGATGTAACCCACTTCGGTTGGAACAACCTGGTTAAACAACACACGCCCCACAGTAGTTTCGATTAATTTATTTACAATAGATCCGTCTTTCTCTTTCACATTGGCTTTCACCTTAATGAAAGCATGCAGATCTACTTTTTTCTCATTGTAAGCAATGATTACCTCTTCGGCTGAATAGAAAGTTAAACCTTCCCCTTTAACTACACGGGTAGCATCGGTTTTACGGCCTTTAGTGGTATAATACAAACCCAAAACCATGTCCTGAGAAGGAACGGTAATTGGGGTACCGTTAGCAGGGTTCAAAATGTTGTGCGAAGCCAACATTAACATTTGAGCCTCCAAAATAGCGGCATTGCTCAATGGTAAGTGAACCGCCATCTGGTCACCGTCAAAGTCGGCGTTGAACGCGGTACATACCAATGGGTGCAATTGGATTGCCTTACCTTCTACCAGTTTTGGCTGGAAGGCTTGGATACCCAAACGGTGCAATGTTGGTGCACGGTTTAGTAATACCGGGTGTCCTTTAAGCACATTTTCCAGAATATCCCAAACGATAGGATCTTTACGATCTACAATCTTTTTGGCCGATTTTACAGTTTTTACAACTCCTCTTTCAATCATCTTACGGATGATGAACGGTTTGTACAACTCAGCAGCCATATCTTTTGGCAAACCGCACTCGTGTAATTTTAGGTTTGGACCAACCACAATTACCGAACGGGCTGAATAATCTACACGTTTACCTAATAAGTTTTGACGGAAACGGCCTTGTTTACCTTTCAGAATGTCTGAAAGTGATTTCAGGGCACGATTACCTTCGGTTTTAACCGCATTCACTTTACGTGAGTTATCGAATAAAGAGTCAACCGCCTCTTGTAACATCCGTTTTTCGTTACGTAAGATTACTTCTGGCGCTTTGATCTCGATTAATCGTTTTAAACGGTTATTACGAATGATTACTCGACGGTATAAATCGTTCAAGTCGGAAGTGGCAAAACGACCACCTTCCAATGGCACCAATGGACGTAATTCTGGTGGAATAACAGGTACGATTTTCACAATCATCCACTCTGGGCGGTTTTCAATGTGATCGTTCGCACTACGGAAAGATTCTACCACTTGTAGGCGCTTTAGAGCCTCGTTTTTACGTTGCTGAGAAGTTTCGTTAGCTGCTTGGTGACGTAAATCGTACGATAATTGATCTAAGTCTAAGCGGCCTAACAAGTCAACTAAGGCCTCAGCACCCATTTTAGCGACAAATTTATGAGGATCTTTATCGTCTAAATATTGATTTTCTTTTGGTAAGGTATCTAAGATATCCAGGTATTCTTCTTCGGTTAAGAAATCCATGGCTTGGATGCCATCTGCTTCTTTAACACCCGACTGGATAACTACATAACGCTCATAATAAATGATTAAATCAAGTTTTTTAGTAGGCAAGCCTAATAAATAACCGATTTTGTTCGGCAATGAACGGAAGTACCAGATATGTGCCACAGGAACAACCAAGTTGATGTGTCCCATACGCTCACGACGTACTTTTTTCTCGGTTACCTCCACACCGCAACGGTCGCAGACGATACCTTTGTAACGGATACGCTTGTATTTACCGCAATGGCACTCGTAATCCTTAACAGGACCGAAAATACGCTCGCAGAATAAACCATCACGTTCCGGCTTGTAGGTACGGTAGTTGATCGTTTCTGGTTTTAAAACTTCCCCGCTTGAACGCTCTAGAATTGATTCTGGAGATGCTAAGCTGATGGTAACTTGCGTAAAGTTACTTTTGATTTTATTATCCTTTTTGTAAGACATAGCTCTTTTATTTTGAGTACTTGGTATCAAGTAGTGAGTAGTTAGATGGCTAAACGCCCTAGTCTAAATACTCAATACTTCATACTCAATACTATTAGTCTAATGTGATATCTAAACCTAAACCTCTTAATTCGTGAACCAATACGTTGAATGATTCAGGAACAGATGGTGTTGGTAAGTTTTCACCTTTAACAATCGCTTCGTAAGTTTTGGCACGGCCAATTACATCATCAGATTTCACGGTTAAGATCTCCTGAAGGATGTTTGCAGCACCAAATGCCTCTAAGGCCCAAACCTCCATCTCACCAAAACGCTGACCACCAAACTGGGCTTTACCACCCAATGGCTGCTGTGTAATTAATGAGTATGGACCGATTGAACGGGCATGCATCTTATCGTCAACCATGTGACCTAATTTCAGCATGTAGATGATACCTACTGTAGTTGGCTGATCGAAGCGTTCACCGGTTAAACCATTGTGCAGGTAAGTTCTCCCTGAAGCTGGCAATCCGGCTTTAGCTACCCAGTCTTCCACTTCATGATGTGTTGCACCGTCAAAAATTGGAGTAGAGAACTTCATACCCAATTCTTTTCCAGCCCAACCCAATACTGTTTCGTAGATCTGACCCAAGTTCATACGTGAAGGCACCCCTAGTGGGTTCAATACGATATCAACCGGTGTACCATCCTCCAAGAACGGCATGTCCTCATCACGAACGATACGGGCTACAATACCTTTGTTACCGTGACGACCGGCCATTTTATCACCCACTTTCAACTTACGTTTCTTAGCGATGTAAACTTTAGCCATTTGCACGATACCTGAAGGAAGTTCGTCACCTACGGTAATCGCGAATTTCTCACGTTTGTAAGCACCTAATTCTTCATTCAGTTTAATATTGTAGTTGTGTAAAGCTTGCTTAATTAGCTCGTTTTTATCCTCATCGGTTGTCCATTTAGTTGGATTGATATTGGCAAAATCTAAATCGGCCAATACTTTCTGCGTAAATTTCACACCCTTGGCAACAAGCATATCTTTGTAAACATTGTACACTCCCTGAGAAGTTTTTCCGTTCACAATTGTGAATAGTTTTTCTACCAACTTATCACGCAAATCTTTAACTGCTTTATCGTGTTGTGCGTCTAATTTTTCAACCAATGCTTTTTCTTCAGCTTTGGTAGTCTTTTTAGCTCTTGAGAATAGTTTGGTATCGATTACCACACCATTGATAGAAGGAGGCGTTTTCAAAGATGCATCTTTCACATCACCTGCTTTATCACCAAAAATGGCTCTCAATAATTTCTCTTCTGGTGAAGGATCAGACTCTCCTTTTGGAGTAATTTTACCTATCAGGATGTCACCTTCTTTCACTTCTGCACCAACACGGATAACCCCGTTTTCATCTAAGTCTTTAGTAGCCTCTTCAGAAACGTTAGGGATATCTGGAGTTAATTCTTCTTCTCCACGTTTGGTATCGCGAACTTCGAGTTCGAATTCTTCAATGTGGATAGAAGTAAAGATATCTTGAGATACAACACGCTCAGAAATCACGATCGCATCCTCGAAGTTGTACCCTTGCCATGGCATGAAGGCCACTTTCAGGTTACGACCCAAGGCTAATTCGCCATTCTGAGTAGCATATCCTTCACAAAGTACTTGTCCTTTTTCTACTTTCTGACCCTTTTTAACAATAGGCTTCAAGTTGATACAGGTACTTTGGTTAGTTTTCTTGAATTTGATTAATGGATAAGATTTCACTTCACCATCGAAAGAAACCAACACATCATCAGCATTGCGCTCGTAGCGAATACGGATTTCGTTGGCATCTACGTATTCTACCACCCCATTGCCTTCGGCATTAATCAGGGTACGAGAATCACTGGCTACGCGGCCTTCCAAACCGGTACCTACAATTGGTGCTTCAGGGCGCAACAAAGGCACAGCCTGACGTTGCATGTTTGATCCCATTAACGCACGGTTCGCATCATCGTG
>JACCDJ011769018.1_pt1 | contig 12477 bp, 18 predicted proteins | sample 7444481 | NCBI WGS metagenome assembly JACCDJ01 (sample SAMN15323435, study PRJNA562643) | freshwater metagenome | isolation source: river surface water | place: USA:Blue River Watershed | collected 2017-08-15 | reverse complement strand
CTTCCACGTAGCAGTTCTCGGTAATCTCCAGACCATTCTGGTAGACGACAACGCTTGGAGCGTCTAGAGGGGCATAGTGAAGTTTAAAACGGTTGGTGCTGCCATCGGCCACAAACTGTGTGACGAACGACTTGCCCATGTCACCTAGTTCAAGGCGGACTCTACTGACGAGAGTATTGATGCTTGCCATACATCCTCCGAAATCTTCTCTACTAATGGTCGCTTATTTAACGACTAAATACAGGGTAAAAGGAAGCCCGTCCTGCTGGTGAGGAGGGCGGGACCAGCAGAACGGGCAACTTAGCGGAGAATTACTGACGCCAGGTGTAACCTAGGCGCTCAAGGTACACAGCGAGGTCACGAGGAACCGAGTACTTAACTCCAGCCTTAAAGGTGTAACTCTGCGGAGTACCGTTGATTACACCATAAGTCATGTCTTCAATGTCCGAGATAGTACGAATAACTACCTTGTCGTTGTTGACCGATACGCCGACTTCTTCAATCTCATCAATCAAGAGTGGAGCGTCTGGCTTCTTCGGGTCGAATACTGCTGTCTCTAGCAGTTCTGCCTCCTGAGCACGAGAAATAGAAATCTCGTCCTTACGCTTAGCAAGTTCTTCAGCGTTCTGCTTCGCAGCCATCTCTGCTGCTCGGCCTGTCATGTCCTGAGGACTAGTTGGTTTAGTTGCCACGATGTTTGTCTTCCTGTTTGGTTATTTGTTTATTTGTTTGTGTAGGGAGCGGGGCCGAAGCCCCGCCCCCTTCACGAGGGTTTGGCTATTAGTTGGTGTAAACCTTGTTGATAGCCTGGTCGGTGATGATACCTAGACCCCAGATTGAGTACCAAGCGAGAGCGTGCTCACGACCAAAGTCAAGAACACCACCATCACGAAGTTCAACTGGAAGCGAGATAGCGTGACCAAATGCGTTGTCACCAATCATAATCGATTCGTAGACTTCAGCAGCGTTGCCTGTGGCGTTGGTTAGGTAACCAGTTGCCTCAGTTGGGTTCTCTGGGTTACCACCCTGACCACGACCAGTGTTTGGAAGCACTGGAACCGAACCAGCGTTAGCAGGAGCGCCAACTAGGTCCGAGGTGGTGTAGCCAGCGTTAGCAGCCAACTTCTTGACCTGAGTGGTCTCGATGAATACGACGTCGTATAGACGACCGATTTCACCTAGCATGAAGTTACCTGGAGCAGCGTACTTGGTGACTTCAATGAACTCTGGGTTCGAGCGAAGGTCACGGCTCTGCTTAGGGTGGATGAACTGTACGTAGGTCTCACCAATACGAGGAATGTTCTTGCTCGCTAGAACAAGAGCCGAGTCCTTGATTGCACCAGTGGTCAACTTGAAGTTACCGTCAAGAGCAGCAATGCCCGAACCAACGGTACCTTCGTCGTAGTTGGTGAATGCTCCACCAGAGATGCCCGAACGGTCGTAACCGAAGGTTGCCGAGGTGGCAGCCGACAGGGTGTTACGTGCCTGGATGTCAAGGTACTGTGCCATGTGGCGACCTAGCAGACGCGAAGCCGATGCCATGATGTCGTCGAACGAGGCGTTGAGAAGCAGTTCAGAAACTGCAACTGCGTAGCCGTGCTCAGCAACGGTGATAGCAATCTGCTCTGCAGTCAGAGCGTTGGTGGTCATACGAACACCCTCGGTTAGTGGAGTTGGGTCCACCGAGAAGTTCTTGTAACGGAGGAAGTTAACACGTAGACCAGGGGCAACGCCAAGTTCAGTCTTCTTAACAGCGAACTGCTCGAAGCGTAGGATTGGCATGGCCTGGAATAGGATTTCCTTCGACCAGATGGTTTGAATAGCCTGCGATAGTTGGCTGTTCGAACCCGAGTAAGCGGTTGGAGCCGATGCGAGTTGGCTCGAACCTGTAATAGCAGATGCCATTAGGGTGTGTCCTTTCAGAGACGGTTATTTGGGAGGTTAGTTAAAAAGACCCTGACCTCGGTTGTTACTTGCCGAGCCAAGTAGTTTGGCACGGTGTTTTGCATACTCAGCCTGAGACATGTTAGCGATGGCTTCAGGGGTGAGGTTGCTTTGCGACGAGTCGTTGTCTAGGGGGCCGCTGGAAGGAATCGTAATGCGAGTTCCGACCATTTCCTTGCGAGTCTGCTGCGATGCTGCTGCAACCGATTCGAAGATTTTCTGAGAACGAGAGGTGAGGTCAGCGATGCTTTGCTCAATCTCATCCTTAGTGTTACCAGAAATCAGGTCAATAAGTTCTGGAACAATGTTGTTCCGCTCAGCCTCAAGACGCTGAGAGCGGTACTGCTGAAGTTCCTGGAATTTACGTTCCTGGTCAAGAAGAGCAAAAGCCTTCTCACGCTCGGCACGTTCAGACTCTAGTTGAGCCTGCCATTCCTGTTCCTTCTTAGCGAGTAAGTCACGAACCTCAAGTTCGGCTTCCTCCTGCTTTTTACGCTCAGCGGCTGCTTCAGCCTCACGGGCTGCACGGGCTGCTTTGCGCTCGGCTTCCTTAGCCTCTCGCTCCTGCTCCTTAGAACGGAGTAGAGCAAGTTCCTCCTGCAACTTCTCCATCTGAGGGTACAACTTAGCCTTCTCCTGTGCACGAGCCTTCTGAATTGCTTCAGCGACATCGGTGGTGTTTGGCAGTAGTTCTTCCTCAGCAGCGAATGCTTCAGGGGTTTCGGTAACTTCAGTTACCTCTGGGGTGTTTTCCAAATCAGCCATAAGGCTAACCTCTTTTCATCGTCGTGGTCGTTTTCCGTATGAGTGTCACATGACCTTGTCAGTTATTACATAACAAGTTTCACTGTATAAATGAACCTTGTCTCGGTAAAAGAAAAACTTTTACCTAATCTTTGTCGACTGTCCTACGGGTAGGAACTTGAGTGCCGTAGGCACCCTGCAACAAAGAATCTCTTATCTGGTCTTCAGCGGCCAGGTTCTGCATAGCGCTCTGGTCTTGTTCAGGTGTAGCGGAGCCTTGTGTACCGCCAACACCATCGCCTAGGACTTCTCCGTTACCCATCATCATTGGGTCCATAGGAGTAGCCGAACCATCAGGACCAACCATCATTCCAGTTAGGTCCATCAACTGCTTAGTAATCTGAGCCTTAACAAGGTTTACTGAGCCTTCGTGCTGAGCATCTTCGATAAGTTCCTGACGAATCTCTTCAAGTTTCTCTTCAGGGAACTCTTCGCCAAGGGCACGAAGTGCGCCTTCCTTAGACTCGAGACCCATCGACATCTTCTGCGCCAACTCGTTCAAGAGAACAATCTTGTCTAGAGGTAGCGGTGGTGGGAAGTGTGCGTAGGTTACGTAAGTTAGTGGGTCGTTAGGGTCCAGTTGAGTAAGTTGACCTTGGTCAATAGGTCCATCCTCGTCTGGGTTGTAAACGAAAGTCTGTGGCTCTTTAATGGCGAGGTTAAGGAGGATTAGTTCGTTAATCTCCTGCAGACCCTTACCGTACTGAGAAATCTTCTGCGAGTAGCGGTTCATCAAAGGCTGGAACTGAATCGAAAGCGCAACACCCGAAGTGTTCGAAATCGGCTGAACCTGACCCAAAGCAGTCTCTGGGATGTTCATGATTTCGTGCATCGAACGCTTCAACATCTCAAGGTACTGTAGAGCGCCCTGTAGACCTGCTCCACCGCCTTCTAGGTTGAATACCTGTGCATCCTTAGGTAGACCACCCCAAACCTTCTTAGCGCCCTTCTCGAGGTTCGAAGCCTTAGCACCAACGATAACTGTCACAGGGGCAGCGTGGTAGTTGATGATGTCGGCAACGTCAGTCGAGATTTCGTTGTACGAGCGGTTCAGGGTAATGATGTCCTGTGAATCCGACAGACCCCATGGCGAACCAGATACTGGAATGTTAGGGATGTGTACGACAGGAATCTTACCTAGTGGGTTTGGACGGCTGTCGATAAGTTCATCGTTGATGTACTCTTCGATAATGTCATCGGTAAGAATCTCAACATAAGTAAAGACCTGACGGGTTCCTTCTAGCGAGGTTCCCCAGAAGCGGTACTTCTGCTTAAATCTGAGTAGACGGCTACGGTCATGTGGGTGGAACTCTGGGAAAGCAAACGCCGAGTTCAAAGGTAGGATACGGACACGGCCTGGGTGTAGGCGACCAACGCTGTCTTCCCACGCCTCTTCGTAAGCGACCTTTACAAAGCAGTCTCCAGTGATGGAACCAAGTTGCCCCATCTCAAGTAGGACACGCTGCTTGTCGTTGTCAATCTCCCAGACTCTTTCAAGTCTGTTTGGGACGATAGCCCCAGTAGCCTTTGGGCTTCGGAAGTGAACTCCGTTACCAAAAGTAAATCTGTTTAGGTAGTCGGTAAATGCACGGTAGTAGTTAAACGACATCTGCATTTCGCCCTGCTCACGGCGGTAACCCCAGTGGTGACCAAGGTACATAGCCCAGTTGAGCGAGTAACGGTTTAGACGAGGACCGTGAACCTCAAACTCTTCGTCAGCGAGTTCTACCAGACCCAACGGAGAAATAGAGATTGTTAGGTCTGATGATGCCGCCCTATAAGAAGGAGCAGAAAAGTCAGCGAATGACATTACTTATCTCCATGTTTCTTCTTGCCCTCATCCTTTTTGTGGTCACGTGCATCGTGGTTATTGTGTGCACGCTTCTCTTTAAGTCTACGCTGATACATCTCTTGAAGTATGCGCTTACGTCGTGTGTGGTCATTGCTATCTTCAAACTTACCACCAAGTTCGATGTAGCGCTGGTGAACCCATGCACTAGCACCTGGAGATGGATAAGGATGATACTTCAGTTTAGCCTGAAAGATGACCATCGTCCAGAGTTTTTCATTTACTGGCTTTTCTGCCATTGATTAACTCCTACGATAACCGAAAGCCTTCCCCGCACAGAGAACTCATGTACGGGGAGGGCAAACGGAATTGACTAGTCCTGAACGACAGTTGGGTTCATACGCATGGTGCGTCCACCCGAAACCAACTTGGTCTCAACAACCTGCTCAGCGTTGTTCGAGAACGAACCGTGTGCAAACTCGCCAAGGAAGGTTGGGGCTTCAATCCATGCAGCCGAACCTACGTGGGCACGCTCTGAGAGAGTCTCAGCAGCGGTCTTCTGCCATACAGGTGCGTTGCGGTTTGGGCGACCAGGAGCAGCAGCGAAGCCGCTCATGATGCCGTTCTCGAAGTCGGTTGGAACGTCAGTGTCTGTTGCTACGCCTTCTTCAAAACGTAGTGGGCCACGACGCTCTAGGTTCTCGGCAATCTTGCGCTCGTAAACCTGTGGCGACTTCTCAGGGAACTGGGGTGCTGGGGCGATACCCATAGGTACTCCTTAAAGGTTGAAATGGAAAACTCGAGTATTTCCAGTTACTAGTTTCGCTATTTAGAGCCCGTATGTCTGGCTAAAAGAAAACATTGTTAGAAACTTCTACATTCGGCATAACAAGTTCTTGAGTCAAAGAACAAGCAATTGCCAACGAGTCAACGTAGTCGTCGTGGGCGTACGCCTCTTGAGGAGCGGAAACTAGGAAGTTTGGACCCTTGAACTGCACCTCAGCGTCAGTCATCTGCTGGTAGAACCGCTTCCAAATACGTAGGCGACGAGTCTTAGCATGTGCTGGGTAACTTAAGGAGCCACGCTGGATTAGTGCCTGCAGGTGCTTGAATCTCTTAGACTGCTCCGACTGACTCGAAGTAAGGGAGACAACCTCGGCACGAGGCATCAGCACCTTAAGTCGCTGCGCTACTGCGTCACCAACACCGTTGGCGTCGACACCAATAGCAAGGCAGTCATAGTTGCTGAGGAAGTTAACAATCTGGTAGTACTGCTCTTCCCAGTCGTCGCCTTGAAGTTCGAGCCAGTTAAGTACACGGTGGTCAAAATACCCAAACTCATCAGGGCGGTCCCAGTCAACCCACACTACAGTCACGATAGTGGAGTCCATCTTACGGGCAGGGTCAATACCAACCACCACAGGTGTCTGGTGCCACTGCTTCACAAGTTCCTGTGAAGTATCGCCCAGTTCATCCATGACGCTTGACGTAACGAACATGCCTCGCTCAAGAAGCCACTTGCAGTTGTACGACATCTGAAACTCGTCAGAGTCCTCGCCAATACGTAGCATCTCCTTGCGAATGTGCTTACCGTAGTTAGCGTTAACTTTCTCAACCTCTTTCCAGTCCCACTGGTAGTGGTTCTGCTTTGCTTTGCGCCCAGTTTGCTTACGCTTGTTCAACTGGATAGAGCGGTAAAAGTTATTCTTCGAAGTTGTTGGTGTGCCAGTCTTAACCATGGTTCCCGCATAGTACGCCATCATCGGAGCAATAGACTTGTCCACTACAAAGTCGTCCGCTTCCTGACACTCGTCAATAACGATAAGGTGGAACGACTTCGACTCAATCTTGGCTCGAGGGTTAGCAGTCATCATGGTCATGGTGGAACCAGACTTCTTCAGTTTGATGGTCTTAGTCACACCACCAATACGTGCGGCTTGGTCATCAATCTCAGGGTCGCCCAGAACCTCAAGGGCTCGTTCAGAGGTCAGACGGTTCACAGTTCTACCAAATAGAGTTTCAGCCTGACCCTCAGTAGGGGCAAACAACCCCACCCAAATGCCATCCTTAAAACGCCCCAATAGGTCTGGGTACAAGGTGGCAAGTCTAGGTAACAGCACCATCAGGGTGGCTACTGTGTCAGCGATAGTTTCGGACTTACCTGACTGACGTGCAGCCAGGGCAGTTATTTCGGAGCCGTCATTTACAATGACAGACTCCATAACTCTACGAGCCAAAGGCTTCTGGTACGGGTGCAGGTCGTGACCAACTAGAACAACCATGAAATCCATGATTTTGTCCACGAGCCTGTCTACAAAGTCTTGAGTAAGTTCGTCTACTTCTTCTGCAGCGTTGAGAAGGTCAATGTTGTCTTCTTCGTCATCGTGCTCCTCCTGATAAAACTCAGGGGTGATTTCCTCGAATTTCTCGTAAAACTCTTCTTCGGTCATTCCCTCGTTAGTCATTAGACCTCTTCTGTAGTTCACGGACAATCGCCAACAACGCTTCTGCGCCTAGTTCCGCCTCATACAAGGCGTTTGCGTTCTTGTCCCGCTGGTGGTGAGTAATCTCTTTACCGATTACGTATAGGGCGTTCTCCGCCCAAAGAATCAAATCATACGTCCCAATAGTCGAGACCCTCTTCTCGATTCGGGACTTTGGCTGGTTGCCATCCTTTTTCTTCCGAAAAATCTTCATCTGTTAGTACCCGTCCTTGCATAGCGGTATTGAGTGCGGTTTCTTCATCTGGTTGTGTTCCTGTCCATTTACCGATAACTAAAACTCGGTAAAACGGCAATCTAATCATAAGTGGTTTTGAAAGGCGGAAGGGGTATTCAATTTCTTGAGTTTCGCCACGTACAGCAAACTTCCACCCCCACTTGACTGGAAGTCTGAAGTATTGGACGAAGTGTTGTTTTCCGATGTTGTGGACCTTTGGCATTAATTAACTTGCTTTCCGATTACCTTTTGCCGATGGACGTGCTGCTGCTTTTCTAGCAGAAGTTCTAGGTTTATCTGACCTGACCCTGTTTCTAACTTCCATTGTACCCGCAGGCGACTTGCTTTGGAACAATGTAGCAGTTTGAGTAGTACGGCCCCTCTTAGGCTGACGGAAGGGCATGAGTTGGTTGGTACGGGCAACACGGTAAAGTGCGGCACGAATAGCGGGGTCGACGTTCTCCATGTCCCCAGCGTCGCCTCGAGGCTTGTTGACGAACAGGCCGTCACCAGACTGTGACTTACTGGCTTTGTTTAGCCATGGACGACCCTTTGAATACGAGGCGTGGAAGTTAGCCCACTCACCGTGGGTCACCTCGTAATAGTTGTAAAACGTGCCATCACGGAAAACTACGGTAAGAATACCCTTATCGCTCTCTGGGTAGTTAGGGTCTGGGCTGTATCCAGCGGCTACAGTTCTTGGTCTTTTGTAGTTTGTCGAAGAGGTTGGGATGTCCCACTGCACAACGTTGCGAGTAAAAGCGGACTCTGTGCCGTACTCGTCAGCCTGCGCCTGTGTGTAGTCTTGGCTACGGTCATACGACCTAGGGTTGTAAAACTGTCCTGAATCTTGGAACCCTTGTTCCTGGTCAGCAGCAGTGGTCTGGTCACTGTACACTCGACCAGCCAAACGGCCAGGAGTAGTTCTACGGTCTATAAACAACTGGGCAGGGTCACCCGTGAAGTATTTCATGAGTGCGGCAGTTTCACCACGAGAAGGGTATTTTGCGCCTCTAGGCACACCTTCATTCGCCATGACTCTCCTAAAAACAAATAGACCGTGCTACCAGTGTATCGGCAGCACGGTCTATTTAAGGGTTAATTAACTAGCGACAGCGTAAGCAACGATAGTGATAGCGTCGCCAACCTCAACCTCGTCAGCGCCTGCGGCAAGTGACTGGGTCTTGATAGTTCCAGCAACACCAACAACCGAAGCGGTCTGAGCCGAGAGGCTAACAGTTGTAGTCGCAGCGGTGTAAACGGTGAAGGTGTTGGTCGCCTTGTCAGTAACGGTGTAGGTGCCGTTAAGGACTGCGTCACTGTTAGTGAATCCAGATACGGTTACCTGTGCACCTACTGGGTAGGCTGCGCCTGCGCCAGATGCGGTGAACACTAGGTTGTTTGAGCCGTTTGAACGAGCAGCAGCAGTTACGGTCTTAGCAGCGTTAGTAGCAGCCGAACCAGCAGTAACAACAAGACCTGCATCCTCAAGGATGTCGGTTGCGTTAGCAGTGGTCTGACCAATTACGCTAGGAACGACGATGAAACCAGCGCCCTCTGCACCCTCAGTGTTAGGGGTGTAAAGTGGGTAGCCGTTCCAGCCTTCGTAAGCGATGCTGTGGTTGTCAAGAGTAGCGTCGAGTAGACCGCCGCCGTTCTCTTCACGGACGTCGTTTGGCTGTAGTGGGAAGTTGCCCCATACAAAGTCAACGACTACGTTACCTGCGTCATCAAGCAGGTTTCCGTTTTCATTTGTTGCCATGATTTTTTCTTTCTCTAGAGTTGTGTGTTACACATTCCCCGTGCACGGGGGAAACTTATTCTTCTTCTTCACAAGTGTGACTTAGTACGTCATCCTCGTAAAGAACGTCTTCGCAGTCTCGACAGCGAAACATGCGTACGTGGTCGTATGTTTCGTGTAGCGAGTCCACCCAGACTGAGTCTTCCGCACGAGGGTTTCGTGCAAAAATCTCTGGTGGGAATGGCCCCAATGTTCTCGAATAGCCGTTAGGAACGGCGTGTCCTTGTACTGCTTCTGTGCGGATGAGCCCCATTACTCCTCCGTTGCTGGTTCCTCTACAGGAGGCTCCTCAACAACTGGCTCCTCAACAACTGCCTTCTTCTTAGAAGGCTTTGGCTCTTCCACTACAGGTGCAGGCACGATTAGTGGAAGTTGACCTGCATTGCGCTTAGCAATCAGGAACTTAGGTAGGTGGCTCTGGCAGTAGTGGATGATGTACGAACTAGACACCTGGTAGGTGTATAGGGCGTCTCTGTTGCAGTTTACGCATTTAACCATGGTTACTTAACCACCTTTGCTGCTTTAGGGGCCTTAGGCGCTGCCGCCTTACGTCCAGCACCAGGCTTACCAGCAGCCGCCAAAGCCTCCGAAGGGGCTTCGCCTTCTGTAGGCATTGCAGGGAACTGTGCACTGCTGCGCTGAATGTCGAATCCTCCAGCAGGTTTTGCTGGCTTGCTACTTCCGCCCACCATCATTTCGTATTCCTTCTGTGAATCTGCCATGCTCTTTGCAGGTCCTGCGTTTTCAAACTGCTTGCTTGTGGCTGGGTGCAACTGTGCGGAACCGCCACTACCACCCTCAACGTTTGGGACAACTTCGCCAGACTTGGTTTCCGAAGGGCGGCGGGTGTAGTTGATGTCGCCGTAACGAACTTCAGTGTGGTCTGCGGCGTAGCCGTGAATCTTATCGGTCATGTCCGAAATGTGCTGACGGTGCTCACGCTCGTTCTGTAGAGCAAAAGCACCAGCGATAGCCTGAGCACGCACGTTAGCGATAGCAGCAACATGCTCGCTTGCGCTCTTGTTAATCTTTGCGCCTCCCTTAAGAAGGAGAGCACCAAGGCCGACGCCTACACTACTCATAAGAGTCCTATCTTCCTTTGTCGTCCAGACGTTGCTCGAGCGACTCAAATCGGTTATTACCTTCATCAAGTCTCGCAGTAATTTTGTCCTGTGTCTGTATAATCTGCTTCTGAGTATTTTCGATACGTTTGATGGCGTCTTTCATGGTTGAGCCACCATTGTGCTTCAACTCTCCATCAATGTTATTTAGCCGCTCCATAACGCCTGGGATACGGTCTCGACCAGGTGCGGCTTCTTCACCGAACCAGTCGGTGGTAAATCTATCAAGTGCGTTCAGCAAAGAACGGGTCTTGCGGATTACTGGAGTTATTAACTTCCATAACACGCCTAAAGCGCCTCCAACAGCGATAATAGCGGTCGCCCACATGAGGATAACGTTATCCACTTTATTTCCCTACTAGTCTTCCTCCACCAAAACCTTCCGAGTTTTGGCGTCCTGTGCGTGCATAGTGAAAAATTGATGCTGTCTCTTTCCCTTTAGGGAACTTTGCAAACGAAGCCCCTACCGCCATTTGCTGGGTCCGCCTAAGGGCAGCACCATTGTTAGGCAGTAGGGGCTTGCGTTCAAGCATTACTTAGCGTCTTCTCCAGGGGCAACAACGGCGTCGTCGTCGTCGTCGTCTTCGTTCAAGTCATCGTCTGAGTCCCAGTTGATGTCGTCGAAATCGAAGTTGCCGTCTTCCTTAACCTTGAGGGCTGCCTCTAGGTTTTCGTTACCGTCAGCGGCTTTAGCCACAGCGGCACGGAAGGCGTTAGCAATGTCTTGCTGGTTTAGGCTTCCAGACCAGGCGAGAGTTACACCAATCGTGGTTAGCACAACAGCAAATGCTGAGCCAACACCGATAAGCGAACCCAATACCCAGTCACCGTTGGTGGCGATTGCACCAACACCTGTACCTGCGAAGAAGGTTGCGAAAAGCAAGCCCACTGCACGTGCAAGTAGAGTTTTGATTAGTTCTTTCATTATTTGGTTCCTTCTGCAGGCTTTGCTGCTACTGGAGTTGAATTTTTCTTCCAAAGTTTGACTAGGTCAACCTTGTCTGCTGTTACTCCAAATACGCCCTTAACCTTGCGGCTGGCGGTTGCGTGAAGGTGGTTTCCGCTAGATGCGGAACCTGTGGTTCCTACGAGACCGATGGTCTCACCCACCTTGATTGGGTCACCAACCTTTAGGGTTGGAACCTTCTGTAGGTGGCAGTATCCGATGTACCAAATGTTGCCGTCTTTGTCCGCAACTGACTGAACGATTACGTTTCCCAAAATCTTCGATTCCCCAACGAACTTGATTCGTCCGTTACCTACTGCTGGAATCTTGGTCCCACCAGGCATAGCCCAGTCAGTACCAGAGTGTGGCTGCATTTTGTGTGCCTTGCGGTATGCACTCATTTCACCGTAGTGCTCGGTTACCTTCTTTTCAGGGAAGGGTAGTTTCCAAGGTGTAAAAGCCATGGTGTTCCTTTCAGGGTCATTACCTATTGTCGGTTATTCGTCACGATTTCGCAGTGGGAACGTAATCACCCAAAGCGCCATGGTGCCGATAATGCACCAACCAACAACTTCTTTAGCGGAACCTTCAAGGACCACCCAGGCAACGAACATACCTAGGAGGGTCCAGACTTGGCCCAGAATGTCATTTAGAAACTTTTTCATTTTGCGGTCTTTCTAGTAGGGGATGAACTAGCGGCAGCGGTCGCTGCGCCAGTGGCTGCTCCAGTGGCTGCCGATACAGCCGCTCCAACGGCTACAACAGCAGATACAACAATCTTTTTAGACTCCTCACGAACCTTAGGGCTCATGTCGGCACCGACGTTTCCAACAAAGTTAATTGCGTCAGTAAGTGCTACAGCAGCGTTTCCAAGCAAAGGGATAGCCGCCAAAGCGGGGTCTACCTCAATGTCATCAGCCTCTGCCGCAACCCACAATTGCTCCAAAGCCTGCTCATACTCAGGTGAGCCAGGCTCCGACATAGCGAGAGTCTCATACGCTACTTCTTGCAAAACTGCTACGTCTTCAGGAGTCAATGTGGTAGGGTCGATAGTAGACGGGTCTACCGTCGCAATAGGAGGAACTGATGGTTCGACAGGTATTTCGGGTTTTGGCGCTACTGGCGTCTCTACTGGTACTTCTGGTTGTGGACTTGTTTCTGGGGTATCTACTGGCTGCGGGACTTCTCCACCAGAACCCTGACCTGGGTCAACTGGTGATGGGTCTACTGGCGGTTCTGGGTCTACAGGCGGCTCTACTGGGGGCTCTGGGTCTACTGGGGGTACTACGGGGATAGTTCCTGTAGTTACTGATGCCACAGTCGAGTTAGGTGAGTACACCGCAAGAGTGTCGTT
>JACCDJ010496975.1_pt1 | contig 12483 bp, 6 predicted proteins | sample 7444481 | NCBI WGS metagenome assembly JACCDJ01 (sample SAMN15323435, study PRJNA562643) | freshwater metagenome | isolation source: river surface water | place: USA:Blue River Watershed | collected 2017-08-15 | reverse complement strand
AGCAACAAGGTGCGCGTGGGCCTGATGCTGCCCTACACCGGCACCTTCGGCCAGATCGGCGTGACCATCGAGAACGCGTTTCGCATGGCCCTGGACGAAAAAGGCGGCAAGCTCGGTGGCCGCGAGATCGAGTGGTTCAAGGTCGATGACGAATCCGAACCCTCCAAGGGCGTCGAGAACGCCCAGCGCCTGGTGCAGCGTGACAAGGTCGATGTCCTGATCGGCACCGTGCACTCGGGCGTGCAAATGGGCATCCACCGCGTCGTGCGCGAGGCCGGCGTGTTGAACCTGATTCCCAACGCCGGCGTGCACGCTGCCACCCGCGCGCTGTGCGCGCCCAACGTGTTTCGCACCTCCTTCTCCAACAGCCAGCCCACCATGGCGCTGGGCAAGCCGATGGTGGACAAGGGCCTGAAAAAAGCCGTCTGGATCACCTGGAAGTACGCCGCGGGCGACGAGGCCTTCGAGGGCTTCAAGGAGAGCTACACCAAGGCCGGCGGCACCATCGTCAAGGAGCTGAGCCTGCCCTTCCCCAACGTGGAGTTCCAGGCCCTGCTCACCGAGATCGCCTCGATCAAGCCCGACGCGGTGGCCTGCTTCTTCGCCGGCGGCGGCGCGGCCAAGTTCATTCGCGACTACGCCGCGGCGGGCCTGAAGGACCGTATCCCGTTGTGGGGTTCGGGCTTTCTCACCGAGGGCGTGCTCGATGCCGCGGGTGCGGCGGCCGAGGGCGTCATGACCACGCTGCATTACAGCGACTCGCTGGACACGGCCCGCAACAAGCAGTTCCGCCTGAACTACGCCAAGGGCTTTCGCATGCAGCCGGACGTCTACGCGGTGCAGGGCTACGACGCCGGCCTGCTGCTGGCGCAGGCGGCCGATGCGGTCAAGGGCGATCTAGGCAACAAGAAGGCGCTGTATGGCGCCCTGGAGAGCCAGACCATCGACAGCCCGCGCGGCAAGTGGACCATGAGCAAATCGCACAACCCGGTGCAGGACATGTACCTGCGCCGCGTCGAGAACAAGGAAAACAAGGTCCTGGGCATCGCCGCCAAGGCCCTGGCCGACTCCGGCGCCGGCTGCCGTATCGCCTGACCGCCGCGCCGTCCCTCTTGACCGCGCGCAGCGGACGAAGGGCGCTGGCGGTGCATGGGTTGGGACGGCGGCAAGCCACCTCAGGAATCAGGCTATAATCTGGGGCTTATTCCCCGATAGCTCAGTCGGTAGAGCGCCGGACTGTTAATCCGTAGGTCCCTGGTTCGAGCCCAGGTCGGGGAGCCAAAAAATCAAGGACTTAGCCTCGCGAGGGGCTAAGTCCTTTTGCTTGGGTGCTGCAAATTTGACACGAGGCTGCTCCCGCGCATCAACCCTGTGAACACAAGGTTCCGCCCGGAACGGGCGATATGAGAAGTTCCGGAAAATCCCGGGGATTCGATGTCAAGCCCGTGCCAGCGAGCCTGCCGCTCGGCTTGAGGATCCAAAAAGACAAGCTGGTCGCGCGAGCCTAAAACCCAGATCCCACCCAGATACCGGGCTCTCAGAAATCTAAGGCTGGCGATCGCAGCCCCCCACGATGCCGGGACATCCGGCTGCTTGAGCCAAGGGGGCGCAAAAGATTGGACGCATGCGCCGCGGGTCACATCCCAGACCTCCAGCACACCATTGGCTGCACACGAGATCAGCTGGCCGTCCGGCAGTGGCTGGACATCCTGGAGCCTACCGGCAGACCCGCGCATCGTTCCAAGCGGTGCGCCATCGTCGCCGCGCCACAGACGAAGGGTTTGGTCCTCCGACCAGGACACGATGTTCCCGTCCGGCAGCACCCAAAGCCCCTGCACTGCCCCCTCATGGCCTTCCAGGACGGCCATAAGAATTCCGCTCGTGGAATCCCACAGCCTTAGGGAGTGGTCGTCCGAGGGAAACAACGACGTGCTTCCTACGCACGACAAGATCCGTCCGTCCGGCAGGACGCGGACCAGACCCGGCGCGTCCGTATGCCCTTCGAGAATCGTCAGGAGCTCGCCATGGGCACTGTCCCACACCCGCAGGGTCGCATCGCCAGACCATGACAGCAAGCGACCATCGGGAAGAACCTGCGCGCTCTCCACATAGGACGAGTGGCCAGCCAAGACCGCCAGCGACGCGCCTGTCTGCCCATTCCAAAGCCGAAGGGTCGTGTCGCGAGACCATGACAGCAGGCGGCCATCAGGCAAGACAAGCGCGCCCCTCACATCCTTGGTGTGGCCTTCGAGCAGATGCAAGGGCCGCCCGGTCTGGCCATCCCACAAACGCAGCGTGCCATCGCCGGACCAGGACAGCACCCGGCCATCGGGAAGGTACTGGGCGGACCACACATAGTCCGTATGTCCCTCCAGGACGGCCAGAGGCGCCCCGCTCGCTCCATCCCAGAGCCGCAAGGTGCCATCCCGGGCCCATGACAACACGCGGTCTTCAGGCACCACCACGTACCCGCCCACATTGCCCCGATGGCCAATGGCCTCGGCCGATCCCGCAACGGCCTGGACATCCCAGAGGCGGATCGTCTTGTCCCCGGCCCACGAGGCGACGCGCTCCGCGCCGATCACTTGGGCCCCCACCACAGACTCCGTGTGGCCATCGAGCAAACCCAGGAGTTCACCGGTCGCCGGATCCCACAGCCGCAAGGGTCCGTCCGTCGACCACGACAGAACGCGGCCATCGGGCAACGCGGTCGCCCCCAGCCCACTGCCCTGGTGACCCTCCATCACCCGAAGCAGCGTGCCATTGGAGCCATCCCAAACGCGCAGCGTCAGGTCGTCAGACCAGGTGAGGATCTCACCGCCGGGAAGCGCCTGCGCCCCAGTCCCCCAATCGGTATGCCCCGCCATCGTGGCAACGGTCGCTCCCGTGTCAGCGTCCCAGAGTCTGACTGTGCCGTCGTTGGACCACGACAGGATGCGGCCGTCCTTCAAGACATTGGCGCCTCGGACCGACTTCGTGTGTCCCTCGAGCACCATCCGCTCGACCCCGCTGCGTCCATCCCACAGACGCAAGGTGCCATCTTCCGACCAAGACAAGATGCGACCATCGGGCATGAGATGGGCTCCGAGCACCGATTTGGCATGCCCCTTCAGCACCGCTTGCACGATACCGGTCTGCCCCTCCCATAGGCGCGAAGTGCCATCCTCCGACCACGACAGGATGCGACCATCGGGCAGGACACAGGCCCCGCTTACCGCCTGGACATGTCCCTCCAACACGATCGGCTCGAGCCCGCTCGGATCCCGCCACAGACGCAACGTGCAATCTGCCGACCACGACAGGATGCGACCATCGGGCAAGGCGAGCGCACCGTGAACGCTGTCGGTATGCGCCTGCAGAAAGGCAATGGGCGCACCGGTCTGAGCGTCCCATATCCGCAGGGTGTAGTCGACCTCGCCAGCCAGCTGCGGAAAATTTGTCGTGTCGTGTTTCAGAGACTGGCACCAAGACAGCACTCGCCCCTGCGGCATCAACGCTACGCCCTTGACTCCGTCGGCATGACCCTCCAGCACCGCCAGCGGAACCCCCGAATCGATATCCCACAGGCGCAGGGTGTGATCCTCGGACCACGTGAGCAAACGATTGTCTGCAAGCGTGCAGATGCCGTTGATCGAACGTGTGTGGCCCACCAGCGTGCGAAGCAGTGGACTGGGTTGAAACTTGGAAGCTCGCTGCAACTGGCGAGCCCACAGCCAGTCGCAGTGGTCGGTCGCCAGCCAATCATGGGCTGCCCGCGTCACGGCGCTGTCATCGGCTTGCTCGCTGGCGATTTGCAGCAGAATCTTGTGGGCAGGCCACGCAGCGTTACCTCGCCGCAGCAAATGGCCTTGGCCTTGAACGATTTCCCGCCACGCGCTGGTGATCACGCGAGAGTCCCCTGGCGCTGTCCAGGCCAGGAAGTCGTCCGCAAGGTCACGCGCCCTGTTGCAGGCACACTTACCCATGCAGAAACCGAAGTCAGTGATCAGGGCCTGCAATTGCCTCTGCTGGCCTGCCTGAGCCAACTGCCAAGGCTGCTCCATCACCCGCCGCAGCGCCGCGCTCACCTGCGTTCCACCCGCGTCAGTCACCTTAAACAGCGAGTGGTCGTTCGACGCTGTTGGACGCATCTCCAGCTCCATCGCATGGAACGTATCAGCCAGCACCCCATGGATATCCGCCCGGTCGGCGGCCGACTGGAGGTAGCGGCGACGAAGGGTATCGCCAAACTCCCGGTGGAACCACCGAAGAACAAGGGCGCCATCGACTTGGGCCTGGCCCATGTAGGGTTGCAAGTCGAAGAAAAGGCGCGACCAGAGGACAGGCGGAAGCAGTTTGTCATCCTCCCACTTGCGCTGGGTCTTCTCATTTTTTTGAAATTCTGCGCGCACCGCGCTGTCAGCGCCCAGTGCGCGCGCGAGCTCAACTTCCGACAGCCCCATTCGTCCCGCCGTGAGGTAGGCCAGAGCGCGATGGATGAACACAGGCGCATGGTTCTCGCGCTCAATCAGCCGCGAATCGATCAGGTCCTCGATCAGCTCCTGCACGGTGAGAGGCAAATCGCGCGGAGCTTCCCACGAGGACCAACTCGCCGCTTCTTCACTGGCCAGCTTGAGCCACAGCGCCGACCGGCTCGCATTGAATGCGGTCAGCACCGCTACTTCCTGCGCCTGCGTGAGACGTCGCCCGGTAGACGGCGCGATCCCGGCGTTGAACGACGCCGCTCGCTTGTCGGCGAGCCAGGCCGCCAGCATCGCCTCACCTTCGGCGGGTGACATGGGCGGCACCACGACGAGAGACTCTGCGTAGCGTCTACGAACCGACTGCTCGACGCTCGTGCCCGTGCGAGTGGACACGACCACGCGTACATGCGCAGGCAACACCTTGGGCAACCAGTCGAGCATCCACGCACTGTCACCCGGGTCGAGCTGGTCCAACGCGTCCAGATACAGGTGCAAGGGCCGCTGGGCGCTGGCATGGCCCAGCGCTGTCTGAAAGTCCTTGACCAGCGCCTTGGCGCTTTGAGCTGCAGACGGAGGTGGCTGGCGGTAGAGGCTGGCCAGGCTCGCGGTCAGGTCCGACAACAGTGTCACGAGTGATTCGGTTCCGGGCACGCCACCGATGTAGCGCTGAACGATCACAGCACCCGTGCGCACGGCCTGCCGGCGGTCCACCTGCGCGGCTCGTGCCAGCAGCGCGGACTTGCCACTGCCCCCCAGCCCCAGCAGGACCAGTGGTTCTCCAGGGCCCTGCGCCTTGGTGTAGCGGGCGATCCTGGCGGGTAGCGATCCCCGCCCGGCAAACACTCGCGCCCGCTCTGCACCGAAAGCCTGGTGCGCCTCCTCGATATCCCGTACTGCATCGATCTGCGGCAGGGATCGAAGCTCCGCCTCGATCAGCGCCGTCTGGTGCGCGAGGAAGGCCGCACAAAATCGCTGAAGGTAGTCCTTGTCCAGCGCGCCTTGGCAGCCGTGGTCATGCCAGCGCGTGTGCATCGTGTGGACGTGGTCTCCAAGCTGCTTGCGAAGTTGTCGCTCCAACGCGCGCAGACGAACCCGTGCGCCCGGAACCACGGACTCGCGCGTGCTGTCCCAGTCCAAATAATCCTTGGCCGAAACGGCGTTCGGCAGGCCTTCAATTTGCCGAACATAGACATGCACATGCTGCTCCGGTAGCAGATCACGACCCTGCGAATCTCGCCGGGACAGCGCACCGAGCACGATCTCCTGGTGGGTGGCAGAGGCAAAATACGGCAGCCTTGCGCTGCCACGAAACCCTCGCGCCGCGCGACGCAGCGCCTGCAGCAGCAGGGTTTCATGCGTGAAGGCTCGCCCCATGTCTTCGCTGCGGTCCACAAGGCAGTACACCGGTGGGATGGCGTTTTCATCGAGCCGATAACTCGCGCAGATCAAGCTCCAATCTTGAGCGCTCGCTGCAGACTGGAGACGGTTCCAGTGTGCCTGGACAATACGCGCCGGCACCGGCTCCCAGCCATACCGGTCCCCCAGCAGCACCGCGAAATTGGGTCGCGGCGAAAGTTGCTGGCAGCGCCGCACCTCCTCCAGGCAGATGCGCATCGTGTCGTGCTCGCGCTGGGCCTCTTCGGTGATGCCCCAGCGCAAATCCACCGCCTCGAAACGCGCACCGCGCTCGGCGCAATAGCGCTCGAGTTTCGGAAACACCTCTTTTTGCAGGGCCTCGCGCTCGGCGATGAAGTCACTGAACGTGGAGCTAACGAACAGCCGAAAGACGCGCGCATTCAACACAACTCACCTCCGCGGTGTGTAGGCCACCCCAGCCTTCGCCCCCTCACCCCTGTACTGGCAGCGGCCGCGCGTGCCACAACAAAAGGAATACCACCGCTGGCACACTCACTGCGGCCACCCAAGGGTTGGCAAAGATCAGTGATAAGGAAAACAAATTGAGCAGCACGAAGGCGGGTCGCCCCACCGGGCGCGCCACGAAGCCGGTATAGGCCGCGCCCAACCCCATCACCGCCACGATCGCGCACACGGCGGCCAGTAAAAAGCCCGCCCAATTGAATCCGACCAGCAAAAGCACTGGCGAATACACGAAGGCAAAGGGCACAAGCACCTTGCCCATGGAGAGCCGAAACGCTGTCAATCCCGTTGACATCGGCTCGCTGCGCGCAATACCAGCCGCAGCGAATGCAGCCAAGGCGACCGGAGGCGTCACATCGGCCAACACGCCGTAATAGAACACGAAGAAGTGAGTGGCCAACTGGGGCACCCCCAGTTGCGCCAGCGCCGGCGCGACGATCGCAGCCAAGATGATGTAGGTCGGCGTCGTGGGCACGCCGGAGCCCATGACGATGCAGGCAATCGCGGTAAAGGCCAGGCCAAACAAGATCGTGACCTGCTTCAACTCAAACCATCCAAACACGTCAAGTGTCATGAAGGTCTGTGCCGCCACGCCCGACAAATCCAGCACCCACGCCGAAAATTTGAATCCCATTCCGGTCAGCGTGGTAATCCCCAGCACAAAGCCCACGCAGGCGCAGGCTGCACCGATGCCCAGCGCCGACTTCGCCCCCATGTCCAAGCCTTGCAGCAAGGCGCGGGGTCCCACAGCGATACCACTCATGTTCTGCCCCAGCGGGCCAAGCAGCCGCGGAATCCAGGAGCAGGCCACCGTGAGTGTGATCCCCCAGAACGCCGCCAAGAAGGGCGTGTACTGCAGCAGAAGCAGCGTCACCATCACCACCAACGGAATGAAGAGATGCCATGAGCTGCCCAGCACCTTGCCCAAGGAAGGAATCTCGCTGGCGGGAATCCCCAGCAGCTTCAAGCGCTTGGACTCCAGATGCACCATGTACAGAATGGCAAAGTAATGTAGGGTGGCCGGCACGACGGCCACCAGGATCAGGTCGTTGTACGGGATGCCCAGGGTCTCGGCCATGATGAAGGCCGCTGCGCCCATGATCGGCGGCGTAATCTGGCCGCCACACGAAGCCGAGGCCTCCACCGCGCCAGCAAAGCGCGGAGAGAACCCCACCTTCTTCATCATCGGAATAGTCATCACCCCGGTGGTCACCGTGTTGGCAATCGCCGAGCCGGAAATCATCCCGAACAGCCCGGAGGACACCACGCTTACCTTGGCCGGCCCACCCGAATAGCGACCTGCCGCAATGGTGGCCAGATTCACGAACAACTGACCCAGTCCGGTCAGTTGCGCCATGATCCCGAACAGGACGAAGTGAAAGACGAAGGTCGCCACCACCCCCACGGGGATGCCGTAGATGCCTTCCGTGCCCTTGTACAGGTGCGCGACGATTCGCCCGATGCTGTAACCGCGATGGGCCAGACCGCCGGGCAACATCGGCCCCAGCAAGCCATACAAGATGGTCACGATTGCCAGCAAGGGCAAAAAGATGCCCATGGTGCGGCGCGTCGCCTCGATCACCATCGCGATCGCGATCACGCCCATCATCAGATCGATCGGCGTGTGCTGGCCAGGCCGCTGGATGTAGATCGAATCGAAAAACACCAGCAAATACAGCGAGAAGCTCGCGGCCAGAACCGCGAAGACCCAGTCGCGCCATGGAATGCTCTGATGGCTGCCGTCGTAGGCCTTGAGGGGCAACGACAGTCCGGCGATCGCCAGCAGCACGGTCACGAAGGCAGCCTTCGCCCCCAGGCTGACGGGCTCGGACAGGTTGTTCAGGAGGCTCAGCCCCATAAACAGGTAGAAGGCGACCAAGCCCAGCGAGACCGTCCATTCCCAATGCCCCGACAGGCGCCGCTGGCGCGGGAACACCAGGAAGCACAGACCCAGCACCACACTCAGGTGGATGGCGCGGTGAGCGATCTCGTTGTGCAAGCCAAAGCCTGCGGTGTAGTAATGCCAGGCGGACAAGCCGGCGGCCAGCACCATCACGATGCCAGCGCTCAGGCCGGCCAGTCGCCGAAAATTGGACTCGGGATCAAACTGCTCGATCAGGCGATCGACTTCTTCTTGTGTCGCACTCATGGGATAGCCTTAGTCGGCGCAGGGCAACCCTGCACCTGCATGTGTATGGATTGCGTGCTCAGGGACCCCAGCAGCATTTCTGTCTGTTGCGGCAAGCGAAGCCGCACGTGCTGAGCGGGCAAGGGCCGCACGACCAACGGATCGACCCGCCGCTGCAGCAACAGGCGCCAGCCTGCTCCTTCGCGCAGCAACACCTCGCCGGCAGCAGCTTGGGCTGGAAGGCCATACCCCTCCCCCTCGAAACGCTCTTCGACCAGCTGGGCGTACCACCCGGCCTCGCCCACACGCCAGTCATAGCGATCGATCACCGTCGTTCCCAGCACCGAGTGGGTAAACACGATCTCCATCGCGGGTTTGGCGGGGTCCAGGGGTAGCCGCTGCAGTGGCAGGCCGCTGCGGTGCTCGGACAACACCAGCTCGCACGCCGCGCCCCCCAGGGCAGCCGACAGCGCTAGCGCCGCGAGGGCGCTGCGCTGCCAGGGCCTCACTTGATCAGGCCCTTCTCCTTGAAGTAGCGCACCGCCCCAGGGTGCAGCGGCACGCCCGCCACCGCAGTGGCCGTCGCCAGGGTGATGTTCTTTCCCTGGACGTGGACCTGTCCCATGATGGCAGTGTTCTCGTACAGCGCCTTGGTCACTTCATACGCCACGTTCTCTGGAACTGCGTCGTGTGTGGCCCAGATCGCCATCACGGCGAGCGTAGGCACAGCGGCGGCCTGGCCGCGATAGGTGTTGGCGGGCAACTGCACCTGGGTGTAGTACGGCTGCTCCTTAAGCAGAGCGGCCACCTCGGGTCCCGCCAAGGGAATCACCTTGAGTGCATGACTCTGGGCAAAGTCCGTCACAGCGGCCACCGGCACGCCGGCAGTAATCAAGGTGGCGTGCAAGTTGCCGTCCTTGATCTTGTCCACCGCTTGCGAGAACGAGGAGCTGTCCTCCCGGACCTCATTGCGATTGATGCCATTGACACGCAACAGGTCGGTCACGAGCTGGTACTGGCCCGACCCGGGCGCGCCCGAGGAAATACTCTTGCCCTTGAGGTCCTTGACGCTATTGATGCCCGAATCAGCCCGTGTAATCAGTTGCACGGTCTCCGGATAGAGAGCGCCGAGTGCTCTCAGGTTCTTCAACCCTGCGCCCGCGAACTGGTTCTTGCCGTTGTATGCCGCATCCAGGATGTCTGCGGCCACGAAGGCCGATTCGATGTCACGGGTTCCCAGCAGCTTCGCATTGCCCACCGAGGCACCCGCAGCTTCTGCCGTGGCGGTGATCTTGCGACCGTCGACGCTGGCTTTGTTGGAAATCAGCTGGGCCAGCATGCCACCCAAGGGATAGTAGGTCCCGCCCGTGCCGCCGGTCGCGATACCGAAGAACACTCTTTGCTGGGCGATCGCAGCCCCGGAGATCACTGCGGCTGCAGCGACCAAGACCACAGCCATTCGTCGATTGAATTTCATCCGATGGTTCCTTGATTTAAAGATGGGGACCAAAATACCATAGCGACCCGGATTTCCCGGAACGCCAAAGACAAGCACGCACCGAAGTCTGAGGACGATTGCCCAGGCAGACAAGGGTGTTACCCCGTGTGTGATGTTCGCGGTCAACACCAGTGGCGCGCAGCGCTTTTAAATCGATGCAAAAGTATTCAAACAGGCCCTGGGACGCGATCGTGATCGGGGCTGGCGTGGTGGGCACGTCGGTCGCCTGGAACCTGGCCGCTCTGGGCTGCCAGCGCGTTCTTGTCCTGGAGCGTGACCAGATAGGCGCAGGCACCACCTCGCAATCGAGCGGCATCCTGCGCACGCACTATTCGGTCGCCCCCAACATGGAACTGGCCAGGCGCTCATGGTCGGTCTTTGAGCGCTTCGCCGAACACCTGCAGGACGACGAAGCCAGCGCGGGCCTCGTGCGATGCGGCTACCTCATTGCCGCACCGACAGGCCCCAAGCTCGAACCCCTGCGCGCGGCGCTGGCCTCGCAGCAAGACCTTGGCATCGAAGTGCGCCTGCTGACCCCGAAGGACGCTGCCGCCTGTCTGCCGATTGCGCACTTCGACGACGCGGCCCTCATCGGCTTTGAACCTGAGGCCGGCTTCGCCGATGCCTACCTCGTTGCCACCAGCTACGCGCGCGCCGCTCGCCGCCTGGGCGTGCAGTTTCGTGAAGGGGTGAGCGTTCAGGGCCTGTGGATTGAGGGCGGGCGGGTGCAAGGCGTGCATACCGCACAAGGCCTGGAGGCTACGGCCTGCGTGATCAGCACCCAGAATATCTGGACCCACGAACTGGCGCAGTGGACCGGAATCCAGGTGCCACTGACCGCGGATCGCCATCGCGTCATCGCCCTGCAGGGACCCCAGGACTACACCTACCAGATGCCCGTATACAAGGACTTGGGCTCGCCGGGCATGCTTTACTGCCGCAGCTATGGTGGACGTCAGATGCTGGTGAGCGAAGGCACTGCCGGCGAGACGCTGGCCACGCCGGACAACGAGCAGGGTGACATCCCCATGGACTACGTCGCGCAAGTGGGTGAACAAGTGGCACAGCGCTTTCCCTCCTTTGCCGAGGCCGGCCTGGCCTCAGCCTGGACGGGGGTCTATGACGTCACACCCGACTGGAACCCGGTGCTCGGATCGATCCCTGAGGTCGCGGGGCTGGTGATGGGCTTTGGCTTTTCCGGCCACGGCTTCAAGCTGTCGCCGGCGGTCGGACGGGTACTGGCGCAGCAAGCGCTGGGCCTGCCCACCGACGTCTGCCTGCAGCCCTACGCACTCGAGCGCTTTCGCAGCGGCCAGCTGCTGCAGGGGCGCTATGGGCAAGGCGCTGTGTCCTGAGGCCAGCACTGACTGACGAACCGGCACACAAAAGCCGATCACGTACGATACGCCCAGCACACACCCACACCCCGCCCCACGGCGGAACACCCAAGTCCACCCCATGGCATCCCTCTCCATCGTCTACATCGTCCTCGCCCTCGTGGTCATCGTCGCCCTGCGCGCCGCGGTCAAGATCGTTCCTCAGTCCGAAAACTGGCTCGTCGAGCGCCTGGGCAAGTACAACCGAACGCTCGAAGCGGGCTTTCACTTGCTGGTCCCCTTCCTGGAGACCATCCACCACAAGGTTCCCATCCAGGAACGACAGCTGCCGCCGCGCCCGATCAACGCCATCACCCTGGACAACGTCACCATCGCCATCTCGCTGGCGGTGCTCTATCGCATCGCTGACGCATCCAAGACCATGTATCGCATCGCCAATGTGGACGACGCGATCATGACCATCGTCAACGGCACTGTGCGCAGCGTCATCGGCAAGACCGACCTGGACGGTGTGCAATCGAACCGCCGCCACCTGTCCACCGAGATCGAGGAAGACCTCAAGGCCGTCTCCGACGAGTGGGGCATCGTCCTCACGCGCGTGGAGATCCTGGAAGTGGACGTCGACGCCGAAACGCGCCAGGCCATGCAGCTGCAGCTCAATGCCGAACGCAATCGCCGCGCGCTGGTGCGCGAAGCCGAGGGCAAGAAGCAAGCCACCGAGCTTGATGCCGATGCGCAGTTGTACGCCGCCCAGAAGCAGGCCGAGGCCATGAAGATCCGCGCCGACGCCGAGGCCTATGCCGTCAGCGCCGTCGCCCGCGCCATTGCCGCCGGTGGCGAGGCCGCAGTGGCCTTCGAGATCAAGAAGATCCAGGCCAATGCGGTGCAGGAGTTGTCCAAGGGCTCCAATTCCAAGCTGGTCCTGCTGCCCTCGGATGTCCTCGGGGGTCTCACCGGCGCTCTCGAACGCCTGGCCGGCAAATCCTGAGGCCTTGCATGGACGCCTACCAGATCTCCCTGCTGCTGGCCTTTGCCCTGGCCATCGCCGAGATGCTCACGCTCTCGTTCATTCTTCTGGGCTTTGGCGCCGGCATGCTCGTGGTTGCAGGGGCCCAATATGCGGGGGGCGGCTACAGCCTGAACCGCGACGTGCTGATCTTCGCCGTCGCCTCGGCGATT
>JACCDJ010438633.1_pt1 | contig 12488 bp, 10 predicted proteins | sample 7444481 | NCBI WGS metagenome assembly JACCDJ01 (sample SAMN15323435, study PRJNA562643) | freshwater metagenome | isolation source: river surface water | place: USA:Blue River Watershed | collected 2017-08-15 | reverse complement strand
TCTGCCGCAGCTACTAGTAATTCATCGGTGATTTTATGTGCGTTAGCATCCAATAATCCGCGGAAGATTCCAGGAAATGCCAGAACATTATTGATTTGATTTGGTTGATCGCTTCTACCAGTTGCGACAACTGCTGCATATTTCCGAGCAATCATCGGATCAATCTCAGGATCTGGATTAGCAAGCGCAAAAACAATGGAATTAATTGCCATCTGCTTGATATCTTCCTCTTTCAAGATATTTGCAGCACTTACACCAATAAATACATCGGCACCCTTCAAGGCCTCGATTAATGACCCACGGAATCCATGATTATCAATCCCATCAATTTCTGCGATTCCCTCACGATGAAACGCCAGAACATTTTCAGCGCCACTAACTGCTAATAGTTTTGCAATGGCAGTGCCTGCTGCACCTGCCCCACTGATAACAATCTTTACACTCTTCAAATCTTTTCGTACCAACTTCAAGGCATTCTTGAGCGCTGCAAGTACCACGATTGCAGTTCCGTGTTGATCATCATGAAAAACTGGTATATCAAGTAACTCACGAAGCTTTGCTTCGACCTCAAAACAACGTGGCGCAGAGATATCTTCTAAATTGATCCCACCATATACCGGTGCGATTAATTGCACGGTGCGCACAATTTCATCTACATCTTGGCTATCTATACAAACAGGCCATGCATCGACATCAGCAAATCTTTTAAAGAGCGCAGCTTTACCCTCCATTACCGGAAGCGCGGCAGCAGGTCCGATATTTCCAAGACCAAGCACGGCAGAACCATCTGTGACCACAGCAACGGTATTTCGCTTAATAGTTAATCGCCTAGCATCGGCTGGATCTGCTGCGATTGCTTGGCTGATTCGGGCTACACCTGGCGTATAGGCGCGCGATAGATCATCACGAGTTTTTAGGGGAACTTTAGGTGTAACTTCGATTTTTCCACCCAGATGAAGCAGAAAAGTGCGATCACTTACTTTCCGAACTTTTAAACCAGGGAATTTCTCGATCGCATCACAAATGTCCTTCGCATGATTTACATCTATGGTGTCGCAAGTTATGTCGACTACCACTAATTCAAGATTAGATTCAGTGACGTCAAGTGCGGTAATTGTTGCGCCAGCATTTGTGATTGCGGTAGTTGCTTGCGCAACTGGTTGGCGTTCTGGAGCACCTTCTACACGGATTGTTATTCCGTAACCAGGACTAGTTGAACTCATCAAACCACTCCGTAAAGTCGATCTCCAGCATCGCCAAGACCAGGGACGATGTAACCGTGCTCGTTTAATTTCTCATCAACTGCGCCAGTAACCAAATGAACATTGGTATTTGGAAATGCATCTTCTACAGCTTTAATTCCTTCAGGAGCTGCAATGATGCAGATAGCAATAATCTCAGTTGCACCCAAGTCCAATAAATATTGAATAGCTGCAATTAAGGTGCCGCCAGTTGCCAACATTGGATCCAGAATGAAGCACTGTCTTCCCTTTAAACCTTTTGGCAGACGATTTGCATATGTCGATGCCTTTAATGTCGTTTCATCACGAACCATGCCCAGAAAGCCAATCTCTGCATTTGGCATTAATTTGGTCATGCCTTCAAGCATTCCTAAACCAGCGCGAAGAATCGGGACCACGACTGGAGTTGGTTTTGACATTTCAACTCCGTTCATTGGCGCAACGGGGGTCTTAATTTGCTTTGGGCTTACTTTGATCTCGCGAGTTGCTTCATACGAAAGAAGTGTTACCAATTCCTCTACCAGATGGCGAAATGTGGGTGAATCAGTTTTTTCGTCTCGAAGCACCGTCAATTTATGCGCAATCAAGGGATGGTCAGCAACGTGGACTTTCATAATGCCTACCTTACAGGGCTTTCCATTGCTTCCAGATAGTGGAAAACTAGCGGGCAGAGGCGCTCCACACTGACAATCGGGGGAATGGGTGGTGACAATGAACTCAGATGTTGATTTCGCGGTCGCCGCTTGGCATGAAACCGACACTTGGAAGTTAGAGATTTTGTCAGACCCATATAACTTGGGTGCAATCATCAGTGAACTTAAGAGCCATCAAACTAATGGCGGAGCACTTGCGCTAATCGCGATTGATGAGGAATTTTTCATTTTGGTACGCGTTTTAGGAAAGCACATCAGTTTGTTTATCAGTGATGTTACTTGTGCACTTGATTATGAAGTTGCAAATGAATTCTTAGAAATATCAGATCTTCCAGCACCTGAATTTGATGACGAACCACTACCTGGTGGACACATGGATATCATTGCTGATCTTGGTATGGGCCATATGGAGCTAGAAGCGCTATGTGATGACACTGAACTATTTCCAGATGAACAACTTGAAGCAATTGCAAAGCGCTTAGGCTTCTCAGAGCAATTTGTAGAATTGTTAGAACTTTAAGAAAATTAATTAATGAATTATCAAGAAGCGATGGCGAAAGCCATTCAATTGGCACGCACCAGCATGGTTGATAGCGGAGATGTTCCAGTTGGCGCAATAGTCTTAAATCAAAATGATGAGGTTATTGCAACTGGTGTTAATCAACGCGAATTGATGTCAAACCCTGTGGCGCATGCAGAGATCGTTGCTTTACAAAAGGCAGCTAGTGCAATTGGGGATTGGCGTTTAGATACTTGTACTTTGGTAGTTACTTTAGAGCCATGTGCAATGTGCGCTGGCGCGATTGCCCAATCGAGGATCTCTAAATTGGTCTTTGGCGCATGGGATGAGAAGGCCGGAGCTGTTGGATCGCAATGGGATTTACTTAGAGACCCAAGGCAGATTTATAAGCCAGAGGTAGTTTCGGGAGTACTTGAAGCCGAATGCGCAGAGCTTTTGACGGATTTTTTTCGCAAGAAGCGTTAATTAATGAAGTAATTCATAATTCGGATTTAGGATCGTAAGTAATCCATCGATCTCGCCGACCATTCCTTCAGCGCGCAATTGCGCTCCAACATCTAGCCCGGCAAGCGACCTTCTACCTAAGAATTGCAGAGTAATTCCGCCAGTTTCATCCCACATCTCAACTTCTAGCATGGGAGCCTCATTTGTTGGAGAGGTACGAATCGCAGTAACTCGTCCTTGAACATGTGCTCGCTTTCGCCATACAACTTCTCCGATATTAATTACTTTTTCAGAGTAGTGGCTAACTGGCTCAAGATTTGCAGGTGGCACCATTCGTTTTGTTGGAGTCGCAACAGTTGTTGCAGCAGAAACCTTTGGCTTCTCTTTGTGAGCCCCATGCAAATCAAGCGGGCCTTCATCTAATAACTTGGCAACATCAAAAGGAATAATCGTCGCAACCACACGAGGAAGTTGCGAAATTGGGCTAGCGATTTGTTCTGCAGTTTGATCGTGCAGAATCTTGCCCAAAATTCTGGAGTATGAACGACGTGGCAATAAAAGAGTTAGCTCGTGATCGCCATCTGCTGTTGCACGAATTGCGTAATCTAAAGCGGCATTTGTTAATCGACGATCAGGGCAATCAATTAATTCAAGTGAAACATCGCTAAGTGCTGGCGTACTCTGCCAAGCACGCATGATTTCATCGGCACGTCGATCATCAATAACGAAGTGAACTGCGCTCAAAGTATGTGGATTTAGGCTTCGGGCGTAACGAACTGCCCCAACAGTTGCCAAATCAACGCTATCAACCAAAACGGTCACATCATGTCTAGTGATTGAAGTTGCCCGTGTAGATGCTTGCGCTAAAGAGAGTACTGCTTGTTCTTGCACATATCTCTTGTTTAAGCGAAGCAGCGAGATCACCAAAATTGGCGCCAAGACCAAGATGATCCAAGCGCCTTGATTAAATTTGACGATAGAGAAGATAATCACAACCGCTAAAGAAACGCCGCCTGCAATTCCGTTAATGATTAATTTGAGACGCCAATTTGAAGTTCGGTTCTTCTTAGCGTGGCGCGCCATACCAAAGCCCGCCATCGTAAAGCCTGTAAATACGCCAAGTGCATAGAAAGCAACTAGGTGCTCAACCGATGCACCAGTGGTTATCACAAAGATCGCTGCTCCAACTGCTAAAAAGATAATTCCATTTGAAAAAGCTAAACGATGGCCACGTTTGGTTAACCATTTCGGCAGGAATCCATCAGTTGCAACGAAGTTACATAGAAGTGGGAATGCAGAATATGTGGTGTTCGCGCCTGCAAAGAGAATTAAAGTGGTGGCAAACTGCACATATAAATACCAGAAGTTTCCGAATTGGCCTTCTCCCATAATTGATTTTGCGATCTGTGAGATCACGGTTGGAGAGCCAGATTCATATGGCAACGCATAGATTTTGTGAGCAAACCATGAGACACCGAGCACTAAAGAACCAAGCAAGGTGGACATAATGATCAGTGTTCGCTTGGCGTTTTTTGCTTCTGGTACCTGGAATAGCGCTACGCCGTCTGAGATCGCTTCAAGTCCGGTCAGCGATGAACCACCATTTGCAAAAGCCCTAAGCAAGATAAATATCGCAGCAGCGCTTATTAGACCCTGTTCCGTCCCAATCTTGATCGCACCTTCTTGATTTGTAGATAGCTGCTCAAGAGACCCATTGAATAATTTATATAAGCCAACTATGAACACAACATACATTCCAACAATAAATAGATAAGTTGGCGCTGCAAATGCTTTGCCGGCCTCTTTCACTCCGCGCAAATTTCCATAAGTTAAAAATGCAATCACGAAAAGAACCATTTGCACTTTGTATGGAGCTAAGTTTGGGAATGTGGAGATGATGGCAAGTACGCCAGCTGCAGCTTGAACTGCCAAGGTAACGATGTAATCAAGCATCAATGCAACTGCAGCCACAATTGATGCGGTCGGGCCAAAGTTATCTCTTGAAACAATGTATGCGCCACCAGTTTTGGTGTAAACATCAATTACGTTGGTGTAAGAGAGCGTAATGATTAACAAAATCAAGAGTACGACGAAAGTAAGTGGCATCAATAATGTAAAGGCCGCTAAACCAAATGCAGGAAGTAGCGCAACTAAAATCTGTTCAGAGCCATACGCGGATGATGAGATGCAATCAGAAGAGAGAATTCCTAGGGCGTAGCGCTTTTTCAAACGCTGATGACTTAAGGTATGGCGATTTAAAGCCCCGCCCAGAAGTCGCTTTTTGATTTTGTACGAGATTGGATCTTCGAGGTGTGCGTGATCCTGCAATGCGACCGGCGCAGGCGCGCCGTCGGTCCACGATTTGGCCACTAACTCTCCTAATTAACTATTCATAATTCTACTGGCGTTTTCAGGCGATAACCTCTAAAGGTATGCTCTTTTCGTGCGTACAGAGTTATTTATTGATGGCAAATGGGTTAAAGGAAGTTCAACCGCTCCTGTATATGACCCTGCAGACGGATCAGTAATTGCTGAGGTGCACTTAGCAAACGATGAGCTTTGCGAAGCTGCAGTAACTGCTGCACATAATGCTCAAGCTGATTGGGCAAAGACTGCACCACGAGTACGCGCCGAAATTTTGAGAAAAGCATACGAATTAATGGTTGCAGAATCTGAAACCATCGCAACTTTGATTTCTAAAGAAAATGGCAAAGCGATGCCAGATGCTCGTGGTGAAGCGCTCTATGCCGCTGAATTTTTTCGTTGGTTCTCTGAAGAAACGGTAAGGGTTGAAGGTGATTTCCGTAAATCACCAAGTGGTGACAAGCGAATTTTGGTAACACATCAACCAATCGGAGTCTCACTTTTAATTACTCCTTGGAATTTTCCCGCAGGTATGGCCACTAGAAAAATTGGTCCCGCCGTTGCGGCAGGTTGCACCATGATTTTAAAACCTGCAGGCGAGACACCACTTACTGCGCTACATATCGTGGACATTATGGAGCGAGCTGGACTTCCAAAAGGCGTACTTAATTTAATTTTGCCGGAGAAAACTGGCCCACAAATTTCAAAGATGTTGCACGATCCAAGAGTAAAAAATCTTTCATTTACAGGTTCGACTGAAGTTGGCAAGCATTTAATTAAAGAAGCCGCAGATCAAGTAATTCGCTGCTCAATGGAACTTGGTGGAAACGCGCCAGTAATTGTTTTGGATGATGCAAATATTGAAAAAGCAGTTGCTGGAATTATCTTGGCAAAAATGCGAAATGGTGGCGCAGCCTGCACCTCTGCAAATCGAATTTTCGTTCAAAAAGGAATTGCTGAAGACTTCATTGCTGCATTTACTAAAGCGATGGATGCCTTTGTCATGGGACGCGGCACAGACGAAGGTGTAACCCTTGGCGCTTATGTTTCCATTAAAGAGCGCGACAAAATTGCAGATTTAGTTGACGAAGCAATAAAGAATGGTGCTGCAGTTCGCACAGGTGGCAAGAAACCTGAAGGAAATGGCGCTTTTTATCCAGCAACAGTTATGACAGTGGATAAGTACAACTCGATTTTGAAACATGAAATCTTTGGCCCAGTTGCACCAATCGTGGTCTTCGATACCGACGAAGAGGGCATCGCACTTGCCAACGACACCGAATTTGGGTTGATTAGTTATGTATTTAGCGGAGAACTTGGTCGCGCAATTAGAACTGCAGAGGCGATGGAATCAGGAATGGTTGCTATCAATAAAGGTGTGATCAGCGATCCAGCTGCGCCATTTGGTGGAGTTAAGCAATCTGGTCTTGGCCGCGAAGGTGGCTTCGATGGCATTTACGAATTCCTCGAAACCAAATACATCGGTTTTGAACTTTAATTGTAAATTCAGCGTTTACTAAAGATGGCGGAGGCGTCCGAGCCATCTTCAAAGCAAGTTTTCTGCTTTAGTAACTTATTAACTTGGAACTACCTGCGCAGTGCAGATAGTCATTGGTTGCGACATGGCGGAGGTTGAGGGATTTGAACCCTCGATAGGTTTCCCTATACACGCTTTCCAAGCGTGCGCACTCGGCCGCTATGCGAAACCTCCAGATGCGGGTGCAATGTTATAGGCGCACAAACTATGATTCCGACCAGATCCTCCGCGCGACGTGCATCGCGCTGAACTCCCCCAGGGCAGGAATGCAGCAAGGGTAGGTGTGCTCTGGCGGGTGTGCGGAGGGTCCTTTATATAAAAACGACTTATATGAAGACAAGTAGTGAGACTCGATTAGCGGATGGAAGTTAGGTAATTACATGTCACTTGCTTTATATCGCAAGTATCGCCCATCCGTATTCGCAGATGTCATCGGTCAAGAACAAGTAACCGAACCACTAATGAATGCGCTTTCAAATAATCGCATACATCATGCTTATTTATTCTCAGGTCCACGCGGCTGCGGAAAGACATCCAGCGCTCGCATTATGGCGCGCAGTTTAAATTGTGAAAAAGGCCCAACTCCTACTCCGTGTGGTGAATGCCAATCTTGTAAAGATTTAGTAGCTAACGGACCTGGATCATTAGATGTAATTGAATTAGATGCCGCAACACATGGTTTGGTAGATGATGCACGTGATTTAAGAGATAAAGCATTCTTTGCGCCGGTTAATTCCAGATACAAAATTTACATAATTGACGAAGCGCATCAGCTTGGACCAGGCGCTGCAAACGCCTTACTTAAAGTAGTTGAAGAGCCACCACCACATGTGATCTTTATCTTTGCGACAACCGAACCAGATAAATTGATTGCGACTATCCGTTCGCGTACTCATCACTATCCATTTAGATTGGTTCCGCCAGGAGTGCTTGGTGAACATTTAGAGAAAGTTTGCAAAGCAGAAGGCGCGAAAGTCGCCAAGGGAGTAATTCCTTTAGTTGTGCGCGCATCTGGTGGATCTGTTCGTGATGCGCTTTCGGTACTTGGGCAATTATTAGCAGGTGCAGGATCTGACGGAGTTTCCTATGAGATTGCGATTCAGTTATTAGGTTTCACAGATAACGCACTCTTAGATGATGCAATTGATGCGCTTGCAGCTCGCGATGGTGGCACATTGTTTAAAACTATTGATCGAGTAATTGAGAGCGGACATGATCCAAGAAGATTTGCAACAGATTTACTAGAACGTCTTCGCGATTTGATGATTGTGGATGCACTTGGTGATGCCAACCCATCTGCAATTTTGCGTGAAGTTCCAGATGATCAACTTGAGAGAATGCGTTCTCAATCAAGACATATTGGTAGCGCAGGATTATCAAGGGCTGCAGATATCGCTGCTGAAGGTTTGACTCAGATGCGCGGTGCAACTGCGCCACGTTTAATGCTGGAATTAATCTGCGCCCGAATGTTGCTGCCAGTCGGAGATACATCTGAATCGGGAATGCTGGCACGAATCGAAAGGCTTGAGCGTGCAGAGTCGATCTCAGTTCCTGTAAGTCGTGCGTCAGTAATGTCCGAACCAAAGACAGAGAAGGCCAAGGCAGAGGTTCCGCCTAAAGTGGAGAGCGCCAAAGGCAAGTCGGTTGAAGCAGAACCTTCGGCGCAAAAATCTAGCGCCCCAACGAACAATAATTTCGATATAGCTGGGCTACGAAGGTTGTGGCCAGATGTGATTGAAGATGTAAAAAAGAAGCGTCGTTTGACTTGGTCTTTGCTTAGCGCAAGCGCACAGATAATCGCGATTGATGAATCAGCTATCACAATCGGCATTGTTAATGCTGGTGCGCGAGATTCATTCCTACGTTCTAATTCTGATGAGATTTTACGCCAGGCGTTTATAGATGTGGTTGGAATTGACCGAAAGATCGAAGCAATCATCGATCCATCAGTTGAGGGAACACCATTACAGAAAGCTGCGCCTTCAAAAGGCGAATCAATGGATGATCCTGATGGACCTTCAGGTGTGGCGCTGCTTGCACAAGAACTTGGTGCAGAAGTAATTAAGGTAGAAAATCATGGTGACTAAATTGCACTTCAAATTGATTACTTTTGATTTATCAACATTAGTAGATGTGAGTTACTAATGTACGAAGGCGCAATTCAAGATTTAATTGAAGCACTCGGTCGTTTGCCAGGTATTGGTCCAAAGAGCGCGCAGCGCATCGCCTTTCACATCTTGCAGACTGATTCCGAAGTTGCAGCTGCGTTGGTAGAAGCGATTCGAACTGTTCGCGAGCGCGTTAAATTCTGCGATGAATGCGGAAATGTTTCAGAAGATATGAAGTGCAAAATCTGCATGGACCCAAGACGTGATGGTTCAAATATATGCGTTGTCGAAGAGCCAAAAGATGTAATTGCTATCGAACGAACTAGAGAATTTCGCGGCAAGTACCATGTATTAGGTGGCGCAATCTCTCCGATTGACGGTATTGGCCCCGAACAACTTCGCGTTCGTGAATTGATGGCGCGACTTTCTGATTCAAATATTCAAGAGGTAATACTTGCAACCGATCCAAACCTGGAAGGCGAGGCGACTGCGACTTATTTAGCTCGCATGATCAAGCCGATGGGTATCAAGGTCAGTCGCTTGGCATCGGGACTTCCAGTTGGCGGCGATCTTGAGTATGCCGATGAGGTAACCCTGGGTCGCGCCTTTGAAGGGCGCCGCAATATAGATTAATCTCATATATTGATACAGCGCTTTGTATCATTATATGAGATATTCCCAAGCCAAGGTGCAAAGCCCCACGCTAGGCGGGGAGACTTCTGCCATGGGTCTAATAGTCCAGAAGTATGGTGGCTCCTCGGTCGCTGACGCTGAATCGATGAAGCGGGTCGCAAGTCGAATCGTCGCAACCAAGAAAGCTGGCCATCAAGTGGTGGTCGTGGTCTCTGCAATGGGCGATACCACCGATGAACTTATCGATTTAGCAAATCAAATTACCCCGATCCCCGAAGGTCGCGAATTAGATATGTTGCTAACTGCGGGTGAGCGAATTTCGATGGCGCTACTTGCGATGGCAATTAAAAATCTTGGACATGAAGCGCTTTCATTTACCGGATCTCAAGCAGGTGTAATCACTACAAGTACGCATGGTCGCGCTCGCATCATCGATGTAACGCCTTCAAGAATTCGTGAAGCTATTGATGGTGGCGCAATTGCAATCGTTGCAGGTTTCCAAGGAATTAGCCAAGATACAAAAGATGTAACCACTTTAGGTCGTGGCGGTTCGGATACCACTGCGGTTGCGCTAGCTGCAGCCCTTGAAGCAGATGTCTGCGAAATTTACACCGATGTTGACGGCGTCTTCTCTGCTGATCCGCGAGTTGTACCAAGTGCGCGAAAGCTAAAGACCGTTACATACGATGAAATGTTAGAGCTGGCAGCAGCAGGTGCAAAAGTTTTACATCTTCGTTGCGTTGAATATGCGCGACGTTTTGATTTACCAATTCACGTTCGATCAAGTTTTTCAAGTCATGAAGGAACCTGGGTAGTTAAAGACCACCCTGAAGGAGAAGACATGGAGCAAGCAATCATCTCTGGCATCGCACACGATAAGAGCGAAGCGAAGATCACTGTGGTTGGAGTGCCAGATAGAACTGGTGTCGCCGCCCGAATCTTTCAAGCAGTTGCAGATGCTGATATCAATATCGACATGATTGTGCAGAACGTATCTGCTGCCGCTACTGGCTTAACAGATATCTCTTTCACATTGCCAAAGACAGAGGGACAGAAAGCCACAACTATTCTGCAGAAGTTACAAGGCGAGATTGGTTTCCAATCCATCCAATTTGATGATCAAATCGGCAAATTATCATTGATTGGCGCTGGTATGCGCTCGCATCCTGGTGTGACTGCAACCTTCTTCGCAGCGATGGCAGATGCTGGCGTAAACATCGAGATGATTTCGACTTCTGAAATTCGTATCTCAATCGTCTGTCGCGTAAGTGATTTAGATAATGCAGTTCGTGCAGCACACACTGCTTTCGAACTGGATGCAGATGGCGAAGCAGTTGTATATGGAGGTACAGGTCGATGACTAAGAAAGTAGCCAAAAAGGCAACCAAAAATAAACTTCCTTCGCTAGCCGTAGTTGGTGCAACTGGCGCGGTTGGAACTGTGATGCTAGATATTCTTTCAAAACGAAAGAATGTTTATGGCGAAATTCGTTTGATTGCATCTGCTCGCTCAGCTGGCAAGAAGTTAATTTGTCGTGGCGAAGAACTAACAGTGGTTGCGTTATCACCTGAAGCATTCGATGGAATTGATATTGCGATGTTCGATGTTCCTGATGAGATCTCCGCAGAGTGGGCACCGATTGCAGCTGCACGCGGTGCGGTTGTTGTAGATAACTCAGGTGCATTTCGTATGGATAAAAAAGTTCCGTTGGTGGTTCCAGAGGTAAATCCAAAGGAAGCGAAGAATCGTCCAAAGGGAATTATTAGTAATCCAAATTGCACAACGCTTTCGATGATTGTTGCGATGGGTGCGTTAAATAAGAAGTTTGGTTTGAAGGAACTAGTTGTCTCGTCATATCAAGCAGCATCTGGCGCAGGACAACCTGGCATCGATGCGCTACAAGCACAGATTTCAGAAGTGGCTGGAAAGAACTTAGGTTCAGTTGCGGGCGATGTTAGAAAAGCAGTTAAGGATCTTGGTCCATTCCCGGCACCGCTTGCAATGAACGTAGTTCCTTGGGCTGGCTCACTAAAAGAAGAGGGATATTCCTCAGAGGAGCTAAAGGTTCGAAATGAATCTCGCAAAATTCTAGGAATGCCTAAATTAAAGGTCTCTGCAACCTGTGTTCGAGTGCCGGTGCTAACCACCCACTCATTAACAGTGCACGCTTCTTTCAAGAAGAAGGTAACTCGTAAGGCTGCGCAGACAGTTCTAAAGAGCGCAGCGGGTGTTGAGCTTTTGGATAACCCAGAGAAGAAGCAATTCCCAACTCCGGCTGATGTGGTCGGAACCGATCCAACCTGGGTTGGCCGAGTTCGCCAATCATTAGATGATCCGTACTCGATAGACCTATTCTTATGCGGCGATAATCTTCGCAAAGGCGCTGCGCTAAATACTGCACAGATCGCCGAATTAGTGGCGAAGGAGTTTCGTAAGTGAGCGATCTAAAATCGAAATTACAGAGCGATTTAAACGATGCCATCAAATCACGTAACACAGTGGTTGCGGAAACAATTCGTATGGTGCTTTCAGCAATTACCAACGAAGAGGTTGCCGGCAAAGAGAAGAAAGAACTCTCTGATGCTGAGGTCATCACAGTATTAACCCGTGAAGCCAAGAAGCGTCGCGAAGCTGCTGAAGCTTTCGAGCAAGGTGGACGCGCAGATAGAGCAGCTGCCGAACGTGCCGAGGGTGAAGTAATTGCAGGCTACCTACCTGAGCAATTATCAGAAGATGATTTAAATAAGTTAATCGCAGAAGCCATTGCCGCAGTCGGTGCAAGTGGCCCAGCAGACATGGGCAAGGTAATGGGCGCTTTAAAAGCTAAGGTTGCAGGAAAAGCAGATGGTGCATTGGTATCAACACTTGTAAAGGCGGCGCTAAACAAATGAGCGATCACAAAAAATATGAATATGTAACAGTTCCACTTCTAACTCACGCAACCAAGCAGATTCTTGATACTTGGGGATCTGAGGGCTGGGAATTAGT
>JACCDJ010928601.1_pt1 | contig 12493 bp, 10 predicted proteins | sample 7444481 | NCBI WGS metagenome assembly JACCDJ01 (sample SAMN15323435, study PRJNA562643) | freshwater metagenome | isolation source: river surface water | place: USA:Blue River Watershed | collected 2017-08-15 | reverse complement strand
TCTTTCTCCAGAACTCGAATTGCCACAAGAATTAGAAAAGAATGTAGCTATTATTGATTGGCCACTTCCTGAAAAAGAACATTTGAACGAAAAAATTGTCCAAATGCTAGACACTTTAAAATCTAGAAAAAGCACAAAATTAAAATTAGAGTATTCAAAAGAAGAGTTGGAGAACATTGTAGACTCATTACAGGGACTAACTTTAACTGAATGTGAGCAAGTTTGTGCATATAATTTTATCAAGAACAATGAATTAAATCCTGAAGAAATTATCAAACAAAAGAAAGATATCATAAGAAAGTCAGGATTATTAGATTGGATCGATGTTAATGCTGATTTAGATTCAGTTGGTGGCCTAGATGAACTTAAAAACTGGCTTAATACAAGAAAACGAGCATTTACACAAGAAGCTGTAGAATTTGGTTTACCTGAAAATCCTAAGGGCATATTGTTAGTTGGTGTTCAGGGAGCTGGTAAATCATTGTGTGCTAAGGCTGTTGCAAACTATTGGAATTTTCCCTTGCTAAGATTGGATATGGGTAAAATCTTTTCAGGTCTAGTAGGCTCATCAGAAAGTAATATGAGGCAGGTTTTTAAAGTTGCTGAAAGTGTAGCTCCTGCAATTTTATGGTGTGATGAAATTGATAAAGGAATGTCAGGCTCATCAAGTTCTTCAATGACAGATGGCGGAACAACTTCTAGAGTTATGGGTTCTTGGCTAACATGGATGCAAGAAAAGAAAAGCCCTGTATTCGTTGTTGCTACTGCCAATGATGTTTCCCAATTACCTCCTGAGCTTTTACGTAAAGGAAGATTCGATGAAATATTCTTTGTAGATCTTCCTGATGCATATGAAAGACAAGTTATTTTTGAAATTCATCTTAAAAAACGAAATAGAGAACCAAAAAATTTCGATGTGGTTAAACTAGTTGAAAAGACTGATGGATTTACTGGTGCTGAAATTGAAGCTTCTATTGTATCTGCTATGTATGAAGCATTTTATTATTCTAGAGAAATCAATAATAGTGATTTAGAAAAAGCTATTAAAGAAACTGTTCCTTTATCAAAAACTATGGCTGAATCAATAAATGCCTTAAGAAAATGGGCAAATAATAGAGCAAGGAATGCATCACAGAAATTCTAACGGTACAATAGGTGCATGAGTGCTAATTCCAATTTCCTGAAATCTTTAGGTGTTGATGTTGATTCAATTGATTCAAGAGCTTTAGAAGAACGTAAAAAAACTGGTAAGGGCTGTGTTGAATGCAGCTACCGTGGATATGCTCTTAATTCAGATGGTCAAGTTATTGTATGCTCTTGTGCTAAATCTAAGATGCTTAAAGAAATTTACATTAAATCAAATTTGCCTAGAAAATATTGGCACAAAACTATAGAAGACTGGAATATTCATGCTGATTCAAGTGGTAATTCTTTAGGATCTCAACAAATAACAAGTACAAATATCAAGAAGTTAGTTAAATTTTATTCTTCTAATTTATCAGTTATTGTTCAAGGTAAGAGTATCTACTTACAACATGATGGCAATGTAAAAAGCAAACTTCACTCTATTTTATTTACTGGTAATCAAGGTTCAGGTAAATCTTTTATTAATTCTGTAATTGCACAATCAGCTATTAATCAATCTTTGACAACAATGTACTATGAATGGTCTGACCTAGTTAGTCTCATGTCTGATTTTGACAACAGATCTGAAATTGATGATGTTAAAGATATTTTTGCCAACTATGAATTAGTATGTATTGATGGAGTAGAACATATTTCAAACAATAATCCATTCTTTAATCAATCTTTGGATAGAATATGTAAAGCTAGATTAAATTCTGGATATCCTACTGTAATTTCATCTAATGGAACTCACGACCAGATTTCAAAAGTATCTGGATGGACTTCACTTTTAGAAGAATGTTTGAATATAAAATTGCCGAGCGTACAAAAATGAATAAATTTGACCAACTTGAACTTGAAATCCTAGCCTTAGCACATCTTAAGTCTAGCGTAAAAACATATGATAAGTTTAATGAAAAATCAATTACAAGTAAGCATTTCTATTCTATGGATGTTGAAAGTAATAAATCATTTGTAAGAGCTATTTACAATATGATTTGTGCATATTATAAGAAGAACGATGTTTCTTCTTACACTGATTTTGTATTTCAACATAAACTAAATTCTAGCGGGGTTAGTGAGGCTGAACGTGCTAAATTTATGCTCTTATGGTCGGAGATTAATGATTGTGATGTAAATCCTGATGATCTTCCGCAATTAATTGAAGAAATAAAAAAGCGACAAGCGTTACGTATCATAAAACAACTTATGGATGATACTCATAACAATCTTGTCAGTAAGAATCTTGATGATACTTATAAATCAATTACAGAAGTAGTCGAACAATTAGATAAAGAACTTCATGACAGAGGTGGAGATGCTCATACATTAGATATTGCTGACTCCGCAGAATACTTTGAAATGGAGTATACCAAGAGAATTGAAAACCCTGAATTATATAAAGGTATCACTTGTGGCATCAAAGAGTTAGATTCTAAAACATTTGGATTTTTACCAGGACAGATTATTGTATTCTTGGCTCCGTCTTCTGGTGGTAAGAGTGTATTTATGCTCAATGCAGCGTTACATGCGAATGAAGTTGCTAAGAAAAATGTTCTGTACATGTCTTTTGAAATGAATTCTTGGCTTTGTTTGTTAAGGCATATTTCATTAAAGTTTGAAATTCCTTATGCACAAGTTAAAGATCAGCAACTTGATGCAGCTGAATTGAAGAAGGTTCTAAATGGGCTTAAATCAATGAAAGATGGACCATATTTTGAATACGATGTTAACATGGAAGATCCTACTCCAGAATATATAGACTCTAGAATCAAAGAGCTTATTAAAACTAAGGGCAAGCCAGATCTTCTTGTCGTAGACTATATTGGCAATATGACTGTCAGAAATGCTCCTAATGGTTCCAAGGATTGGGAAAACCAAACTAAGGCTGTTAATGAATTATTTAAGATGGCAAAGCGATATAGCATTCCAGTCATTACAGCTCAACAGATTAATAGAGAAACAATTCGTGATGCAAGAAAGCAAAAAGAAAATAAGAAATTTATGTCTTATGATCAGGCTGCTGCATCTGGAGGACAAGCTCTTTTGCACCTTTGTACCTATGCTGTAGCTATTGAACCTAATCGTGAAAAGAATTATTGTATTGTCCATCCTGTCAAAATGAGAGATGCATACTTCTTCCCATTTCCTATATCTTTAGATCCAGAATACAATAAAATCAGAGAAATGGATGAAAGAGAAAAAGAAACTATTATGGCTTTTCATGATTTATCTAATGGACAAAAAACTGATAAACCAATTGCTGAAATTAAGGCAACTAATATTATTGGAAGCTCAAAAGACGAAGATGATGATGACTTCACTCCTCTTGATACATCTTCTATTATCGATACAATGGATTTATCTGGTTGGAAATTATAATGGTTCAATACTCTCAAGAATACATTAAGGAAATACTAAAAGCTCTAGACTCTAGGGCTTTTTTGGAAAATGAATACGATATAGAATTTGTCGAGTCAGGAAATAACTGGCTAAATTGTTCATGTCCTTTTCCAGATCATAACGACAGGTCTCCATCTTTTGGCTACAATCTTGAATCTGATTATTTTAATTGTTTTGGATGTGGTGAAACTGGAAATTTAATTAATTTAGTTCAAAAGATTGAGTCTATTTCTTTTCCAGCTGCCATACAAAAGCTTTCAATATGTGCTGGTATATCTGATCAAGCCGAAGAATATGAGATGTCCTTAACTGTCAATAAAATCAGAAGCACAATTAACGATTACTTAAATAGAAGTTTTACGAGTGGATTAATTGGTGGTTTAAATAAAAATACATATCTTTTTGCTCTTACTGATAGAATTCATAAATATCAAATTAAATATCCCTTTTTAGATGATTTTTTTGAAAGGGTATATTTAGATGTAGATGATGCCTATAATATTAATGACACAGATAAACTTAATTTGATATGGAACAAAATTGGAGATAAGGTTAAAGAACATGCAAAAAGACATATGGGATAATAATATTCAAGTACCAAATATAGATGAGATTAAAGAAGCTTATAAAAATCCACCTGACTATATAGAAATGAATATCAGACTTAAGGGGAAATCAGCTCATAGATTTCATTTTGCTAAAACTCTTCTTTCAAGCGTATTTAAGGATTATAGTGAAGAAGAAATTATTGCGTATTTAGTTCGTCAGGGAGCAGAAAAAGAAATTGAAAAACTATCTCACATCTGGTCAAAAATTCAAGACTGATAATTTAATCTTTAATCCTGAATTAGTTTCTCATTTCTTAAAGACTGATTTAACGTCTCAATTTCTATTATGGACTATGCTAAGGAACATGGACATTACATCTGGTCAATTTCATATTAGTGCATTAAAAAGTCTAACTACAGAATATTTGGGTTTACAGTCTACTCATATTTACAAACTAATTGAAAAAGGCGAAGATGTTTTTTGGAATAGATCTAAAAAGGATAAGAAAATATTTTATATAGTCTCATTGAAAAAAGTTTGTGTCAATATTGAATTTAACATTAATAGATCTGAACCATTTGTAATTCCTATAAGCCTGTTTGATTCTCATGGCTACAAAAACACCAAAGATGTAAAGAATATAATGATAAGTTTAATTGCATCTAGATATGTTGACGAGAGGCCTATTAGCATTAAATCTTTATGTGAAAATACAGGACAATCTGAATCTACTGTAAGAAATGCCATAAGAGATTGCCCACATGTAAAAGTGCTAAAAAACATTAAGATTGAGCCTGTTTCAGAAGCATATCAAGCTCTTAGATTAGAGAACAAAGCAACATATTTATCTGGCAGCAATCTAATAACCCAACTACCTAATTCTTATCAATTTTTGGAGGCATATCGCTTACCTCTTAAAACTAGACCAAAAGAATTAAAAAAGCTCAATCCAAATTTTAGCTTGACAACTAAGTAAACTATCTCTATACTAATCATGAGTGTATGACTGTCTTTGACGGCGCTCTAAGGAATTTATAATGTGTAACAGTAAACAAGATTTTGTTCATTTACATGCCCATACTCACTTTTCGATTCAAGATGCTTTGCCATCTCCTCAAGCTTATGCAATAAAAGCTCGTGAAATGGGTTTTAAGGCTACGGCAATTACAGACCATGGCAAATTAGGTGGTGTCTGTGATTTTGTTGATGGATGTAGAACTACTTCTGTAGATTATCCAACTATTAAGCCCATCGTCGGTATTGAGGTCTATACTTGCCCAGACCGCTTTGATAGATCCAGAACAGAAGACAATAGAAGGCAGAAGCTTAATCATTTAACACTGCTTGCCCAAAATGAAACTGGATATAAGAATCTCCTTAGAATCACTGAATATGGGGCAGATCCTAACGCATTTTATTATTCTCCAAGAGTTGACTGGAGTGTTTTGGAAAAGCATTCAGAAGGTGTAATAGCTTTATCTGGTTGTCTTGCTAGTGAACTGTCTCAGGCATTAATTAAAGATGATGAAGAAGAGTCTAATAATGTTGTTAGTAAATTTAAGGATCTTTATGGTGATAGATACTTTATAGAACTTCAGTATCACGGCATTGAAGAACAGAAATCTAATTTACCAAAACTATTGAGACTTGCAAACAAATATGATGTAAAGTATGTTGCCTCTAATGACGTTCACTATTTAGATGCTCAAGATTGGAAGCTTCACGATATTTTAATTCAAATGAGGGATCTTCGTGAGGCTTCTTCTGGTGTTGCTAAAAAGAATGGTAAGAAAGAAGCTTATGGAAGTCATCAATTTTTCTTAAAATCTTTTGATGACATGATGAAGATATTTAATAAGAAACCAGAAGCTCTTTATAACACATTGGACTTAGCTGATTCTATTGAAGATTATTTTAAAATTGATGTTCCTCATCTTCTTCCTTCAGCAATTATTCCTAAAAATAATGAAGCTTTTAATAATTTTAAATCTAAGAATCTTCCATATCATAAGGACAATGAAGCTTATTTAGCATATCTTTCTCTTGCTGGACTTAAACGTGCTGGTCTTGATAAGAATTCAACTTACAAAGATAGATTGAAATATGAACTAAAGCAAATCTGGCATATGGGTGTGACTGATTACTTTTTGATTCAACGTGAACTTGTTGAATTCATGAAGGGTGATGAAATTCTTTTTGGCATTCGTGGTTCTGGTGTTGGATCATTAGTGAATTTTTGTCTTGAAGTTTGCCCCGTGGATCCAATTAAATGGGGATTATTATTTGAAAGATTTCTAAACCCAGGTCGTGGTACACAATATGAAATTGACTTCAAAGAATATTCATCTAAAGAATATATCAAGAATCATGGAATTGCTGATCAATCTTTAGCCTCATTGCGACTTAAAAAGATGACTGACCAATGGCTTCTTGATCATCCAGAATTTGCACATAAAGAACCTGAAATTGCTAAAGAATTATGGGTTTTAGAGAATCAAGGCTTATCTTCTTACATGTGCGAGATGATAGACAATAAAATAGAAGTTAAAGATAATATTGCTCAATCCTGGGTTGCTCTTGCTTCAGGTATGTCAAATCAAGCTCCTGAGGCAGATCTTAAAATTGCCAAAGTTGCTCCACTACCCGATGTAGATACCGATGTTGATGATTCTAAAAGAGACAGAATTATTAATTGGGCTAAGAATAGATTTGGTGAGGAAAATGTAGCTCAAATTGGAACATGGGGTACTTATAAGGCAAAAGCTGCTGTACTTAGTGCTCTGAAAACTTCTGAAAGATTTAACAACAAATTTGGTGCTAATGTCCATCAAGAAGCTTTGAAGATTACTGCTACAATTCCAAAAATGCCTGATACTACAATTGATTCAGCTCTGTTAGAATCACCTGAATTTAAATATTATTATAGTGTTTGGCGAGAAGAAATTGATACTGCTAAAAAACTTGTTGGTACTATTAGCAATTTTGGAATTCATGCTGCTGGTGTATTGATATCTAAGAATAGAATTTCTGAATCTACTCCTATTGAAAATTCTAAAGGCACAATTTGTTCTGCATTAGAGTGGAAGCATTGCGAAAGAGTTGGCCTAGTTAAATATGATTATCTTGGCTTGGCAAATTTAAGACAGATTGATTATGCATTTAAATTAATAGAGGAACGTCATGGCAAAAAACTTATTTTAAATGAAATACCTCTTGAAGATCCTTTGGTTTTTAAGAATATTTATGCCAAAGGTAAAACTTCATCTGTATTTCAATGTGCTTCAAAAGGTATGCAAGAATCGTTAAAAATAATTAATCCTACTTGCACGAACGACCTTATTGCTGTTGTTGCTCTGTTTCGCCCAGGTCCTAAAGATTATATTCCTGTTTATGCACAAGGTAAATCTAGACCTCATGAAATTAAATATGCTCATCCTATTATTGAAAAACATTTATCTGTGACATATGGAATTATGGTTTATCAAGAGCAAGCAATGGAAATGGCACGAGATATGGCTGGATTTAATTGGCTAGAGGTGGACAAACTACGTAAAGCAATCTCAAAGAAGTCAGGAAAAGATTTTGATGATGCATGTAATTTATTTAGGACAAAAGCTATCCAAAGAGAAATACCTGAGAAGGCTGTAGATGAAGTTTTGTCTCTTATGGAAAAGTTTGGAGGATATGCTTTTAACAAATCCCATGCTTGTACATACGCTATTCTGTCTTACTGGAATGCTTGGCTAAGACTTTATTATCCTAACGAATGGATGGCTTCAGCGATACATGTGGAAAAGGATGATGAGGATAAGCTTGCTATTTATAGGAGAGAATGTGCATTAGATGGCATTCAAATTTCTAAACCTTCTATCAATGAATCTGGAACAACAACATTAGTTAATACAAAGGGAGATATTATGCTTCCATTAACTTCGATCAAGGGCGTTGGAACTAGGGTCGATGATCTTATTAAATTACAGCCATTTGATAGTTTAGAAGACTTTGCTGCAAGAGCTCGACCTAATCGTGGTATGGTTAAGGCGCTTGCAGAGAATGGTGCTTTAGATTGTTTGTTGCAAGGCCAGAAGTTTTATGATATAGATAGTTTTCTAGATTTCTGGGATAGTGTTGTTGAAAAGAGAAATGAATTAGAAAAGCAAAAATTAAGAGATGCTAAAAGGAAATTTGTTTCTGCAGCACCGGAAATTCTAACTGATAAAACTGATGGTAAGATTATAAGACAATCGAAACCAGTTGAAAGAAAACTGAATTCATCCTCTAAGCTTTTTGATGATGATTTATTTGATTGAGGTAAATTATGGAAGATTTTGAAAACGATTTAGATAACGACTTTGAACAAGAATTATTATCAAAAAAAGATATCCTAAAGGGAGTTGAATTTGAATGGGCTGAAAATATGCCCACTATCGATTATTCTGCTCTGGATTTTTCAAAAGAAATTGGTAATAAGCTTAGAGGAATTACTGTTGAAGATTTTAAGGAAGAGTGTCAAGCTTGGTTTGATGCAATTAAGATGCTTCCTAGTTTTGATGAAGGACAAATTCGTAAAGAAATCAATTCTTGGGAACTTGACTTACCTCATCAAGATAATTATAATTTGGATTCTATCTATGTAACTTATGCAAATTTTGTGAGATATAGAAATAGAATTAGAGCATTTGTTGATATTGTAAATGCTCATACAGAGATTTTGACAAATGCTCAAAAAAATATTAAAGAGATGACTGTCAAATTAGCAGAAGGCGCAAAACATGATAAAGATGCTGTTGGTACTTTTTACACAAACAGACTTAGCATTGCTATCGCCCAAGCAAAAAGAGTAGCTACATTTTTAGATTACACCGTTAAAACAATTGAATTTAATTCTTTACAAATGGAACGGTTATATCGAGAGAGATTAGCTATTGCAAAGATTAATAATGGCATGTATAGTGAAGGTGCGAGCATTTCTTATGACCCCTCAACAAGGTCAATTGATGTTCCAAAAACACCTAGTAGAGAAGTAAGAATAAATAGTTTCAATTATAACTCAAAATAACTTGCAGTCTCTAATTAGTGTGGTATTATTAGTCGTTAGTGAAAAAGCCTAGCTTTTATTATTAGGAGAAAAAACAAATTATGTCGTATACTTTCAGCTCTGCCCGAGACATCATCGGAGAGCGCACTCAACAAACGTACAACAACTCGTCAAATGGTGGCACTTACAAGAAGGCCACGTTCGTAAACTTCTCTCTGTCAAAGACCTCTGAGTCGAAGATTACTCATAAGGTTCGTCTCGTAGGTCTTCCTTATGGTTTCGTTGAGTATGGCTCATATAAGTATGATGGTTCTGAGAAGGGAAAGACTGTTCTCACTCCATTTCCAGATGCTGAGTTTAACAACCGCATCACACGCATTGGTCATACTGACCCAAATCAGTGTCCATGGAAGAAGCTTGGGTATGTTGGCGTTCAAAAGTTTGCGCAAAACTGCTTCATTCGCAATGAAGATGGCACTTGGGAACTTGCAATCCTTACTAAAGGCAAGAGCGTATTTCGCCCAATTGCAGAGTGGGAAGTGAATCGTTATGATGAATCACTGGAGCTTGACGAGGATGAGCGTGAGGGCTTCTCTACCCTTGCTGGTGGTTATAATGCCCCTTGTTTCCGCATCACTGCCCGTAAGACTGGTCTTACTGGACCAAAATCTGTTGAATATAGTGTTAGTGCTGATTCTAAGGATTTGACTCTTACTCAAGAAATGCTAGCAGAGCTTAAGATGGCTGCATCAAATCTTTCAGATGATGATATTGTTCAGCGCCGTGCAGAATATAAAGTCTATCGTTCACACAATACATATCTTCCTGAATGGCAAGAGCATTTCGCATGGGGATACCAACTTGATAAGATGTTCAAGTTTACACCTGTCATGACTGAACCTGCTCCAGTTCGTGAGCCTTATAACTCAGAAGCATCTAAGCCAACTAAGGTTGTCGAAGAAGTTGTTGTTGAGAAGCCGGTGGCAAAGCCTAAGCCTCAACCTGTTGAGGAAACTGATTCTATTTCTGACGAAGGGATGGAGTGGGATTAAGAGTTAGCCCCTTAGGGGGCTAATTTAATTTAAACATTATGGAAAAAGTTAAATTAGATAATAATTCAAATGGTAAAGACCTTAAAAATCTTATTGCTTCTAAAATGAAAGCTCTTAAGATAAATGAAAAGGCTCTCTCAAGCGGTGAAACTGTTGAACCAAATTATATTCCAACAGGAGTCCCTGAAATTGATGCAATTCTAGCTCCTGGAATGGGATTGCCTGAAGGTATTGTGGTTGAATTTGCTGGAGAAACTCAATCGGGTAAAACTTGGTTAGCATATAAAGTAATTGCTGAAGCACAAAAGCTTGGAAAACAATGTGTCTTTATAAATGTTGAAGGGTCATATTTGGCACGTAGAGCAAAAATGTGCGGAGTAGACACAGAATCTTTATTGCTAATTGAAAATGTTGCAACTGCTGAATTATATGGCGAACTTGCTCTTGAAATTGCTCATAGTGGTCAAGCAGGAGTAATTGTAATTGACTCAATTACGGCTATGATTCCTTCGGTAGAACATGATAAGTCTTTGGAAGATGTCGCTACGATTGGAGCACATGCAAGATTTACAAAGCGATTTGTTCAAAAACTCGTTGCAGAATGTAATGCCACTGATACATTGGCAATTATCATCAATCAACTCTATATGGGTTCAGGTGCAATGCCAGGTTCTATGGTAAAGCAAGCTTCTGGTGGAAATGCTATGAGCTATTTCACTAGTGCAAGACTCTGGATTAATAAAATCAATGGAGCTGCTGGGAAAGTAACTCGAAAAGATGAAAATGGAGTCGATGAAGTAATTGGTGGAAAATCGGTATGTAGAGTAGAAAAGGCTCGATACTCTCAACCTGGAGTCTCTTGTGAGTTTAGAATTCTCTTTGGAGATGATGAAGCACCAAATCTTATTGATGAATTTATCTTTAAGGCAAAATCTAAGGGGTTTGAATACATCAAGGAAGTCAGGAAGAAGTTTAGTTATGTTCATCCTGATACCGGAGAAGTAATTGAGTCAAAGGATAAGTATGAATTTCTTGAGGCATTGATGGATCAACCAGCTCCGTCTAATAAGACAAGAAATGATAATTCTGCTACCGTATTTGAGTACATTTGTGGTAGGATTAAAATCTCTGGGGCTAATTACGCAAAGCTTGTTACTGACGTGCTTGAAGGGCCTACAGAACAAGAAGAGCAGACTGAGGAGTAAGATGATGCTCTCGAAAGAGAGCATTTTCTATTTATATAGATGGAAATTTTAGATAAATATAAACTATTTGCTAGCAATCTTGACATGAACAAAGAAGCTATTGAATACTTAATATCTAGGGGAATAAAAAAGGAATTATTCCATAAGTTCAACCTTGGTGTATGCAATCCTCAGGATGAACACTGGTTTCCTCTTATTAAGGGTCGAATTGTTTTATCTATCAAAGATTGTCACAATAGGCATGTAGCTTTTGCTGGAAGGCATTTTGACCCACTTAAAGAAGCCATGATTTCTGAAATTTGGAATGATCCATATTTATCTCCAAAAAAGAAAGAAGATAGAGTTAATAAATGGCTTAAAGGTAAATGGATAAATGAGTCTTATTCTAAATCAAACCATCTATATAATCTTAATAATGCTAAAACTTCAATAAAGAATAAAAATTACGTTGTAGTTGTTGAAGGATATTTTGACGCTATTATTCTTTCATCTTTAGGGATTGACAATGTAGTTGCTGTCTGTGGAACAAATTTATCAGAAGTTCACTTAGCTCTGATTTATCGTTACACAAGGAACATAGTATTAATGTTAGATTCTGATCAAGCTGGGATCTCGTCTTCTGAAAAACAAATCAAGAAAATTGAAGAGCATAAAATGAATTACTGCAATATACTGCTACCAGAGAATCTTGATCCAGATGAATTTGCTCTCGAATATGGATGTGACTTTCTTGAAAATTTGATCATTGATAGTTTAGAAAAAGGCCATAAAAAGGTCAAAATTGCATAGTTTAGGTTTAGGAATAAAGATATGAATACAGTTTGGAAATATATTGATTTTGATAAAGAAATAGCCTCAAATTTGGCTGATGAACTTGAAATTCCTTTGCCTGTAGCTAATATTATGGCATCTAGAAATATTCATACTCCAGAAGATGCCCATGAATATTTTGATGTAAATATTAAAAAAATGCATAACCCTTTTCTCTTGCCTGATATTAGAACTGCAATTGATAGATTGAATCAGGCTATTGATAACAAAGAAAAGATTTTTGTCTGGGGTGATTATGATGTTGATGGTGTTACTGCCACTGCTGTAGTTGTCACATCTTTAAATCTTCT
>JACCDJ010198568.1_pt1 | contig 12497 bp, 6 predicted proteins | sample 7444481 | NCBI WGS metagenome assembly JACCDJ01 (sample SAMN15323435, study PRJNA562643) | freshwater metagenome | isolation source: river surface water | place: USA:Blue River Watershed | collected 2017-08-15 | reverse complement strand
TTCCAATCCGATAAAGTAGGAGTATGTTAATTACAGAAAAATCAATACCTAAACTAATAGTTACAAAAAATAATATGATTAGATTATATAGATATTTTGCTATCGCCCTTATAGCATTATTTTCAAACGTTGCGTTAGGGCAGACAATTACATTGAAAAATCCTAAAAAGGTTTCTTGTTTTGGAGGTGATGATGGAATAATTAATGTCGAAGTAATTGGATTTTCACCAAATAAATACACGATTACTGGTCCAATTTCAGCGGTTATTAGTACTTCTGTAACTAATCCTATGGATTTAGTTGGATTACCAATTGGGTTGTATACAGTAGAAGCAACAGATGGTGGTAGTAATTCAATTAGTAGTACAGTTACGGTTGATCAAATAGCTACTTTGCAGATTGTTGGATATAAAGCAACGGATGTAACGTGCTTTTCAGGTACAGATGGAGTTGTCGATATTGATAACATAACAGGTGGAACAGGCCCTTTTCAATATAGTTTTCATAGCGGTTCATATGTTAATACCTCAAACTTTACTGGTCAAGCAGCGGGTACATATACAATATCTGTAAAAGATGCCAATGGATGTGTTGCGAATTCTAATGCTATCATAGGTACACCCGCCAAAATCACAAGCACTGCTTCTCAAACTAATGTTTTATGTAACGGAAAATCAACTGGGGCATTAAACATCACAGCAACCGGTGGTTCAGGTACATACTCAACTTATACTTGGACAAACACGCCAGCAGGATTTTCATCTACTTCAGAGGATTTAACGTTATTAGCCGCAGGTACATATAATGTAGAAATTGTAGATAATAAGGGATGCAAAGGAACTAGTACTTATACTATTACTGAACCCTCTGCAATTACTGCTACGCCAACAGCGAAAGATCTTAAGTGTTTTAATGATAATACCGGTGAAATAAGTCTATCGGTTAATGGAGGAACTCCAGGGTCAGGGTATACATATTTGTGGTCTGGACCAGGTAGTTTCACTTCAACAAATCAAAATGTAACTGGATTGGCTGCTGATAATACCTATTCAGTGAAAATTACGGATGCTAATTCTTGTGAATTGACATTAAGTTCTATAGTAGTTAAAGAACCTACTCTATTAGAAGCATCTGCTGTAGTTACAGATGTAGATTGTAACGGTGCACCAACCGGAGAAATTGCTTTAACCCCAACCGGAGGAACTATTAATTATTCGTTTGCTTGGACAGGTCCAGGCACATTTTCATCTACTTCGGAAGATTTAATAAGCTTAAATGCAGGCGATTATGAGGTTACGGTAACTGATAATAATGGTTGTACAGTAATAAGTAAAAGTACAGTCAAAGAGCCAACTAAATTAAGTATCAGCGAAGTAGTAACCGCTGTGGATTGTAATGGAGCAGCAACAGGTGAAATTGATGTAACTACTGCCGGTGGAACAACACCCTACGCATTCCAATGGGATGACGCTCCAATAAATTCTACAACAGAAGATTTAACAAGTTTAAAAGCAGGAGATTACGAAATTACTGTGGTTGACGATAATGGCTGTACGGAAATAAAAACTATTACTGTTTCAGAACCTTCAATTATCGGAATAACCGAAACACATATAGACAATTTATGTAATGGCGATGCCTTAGGAACTATCGATGTAACCGTTACAGGTGGTACAGTGGGTTCAAGTAGTGCTTATACGTTTGAATGGACACAAAGCGGAAATCCCGTGGCTATTACTGAAGATTTATCAAACTTATCAGCCGGAACTTATGATTTACAAGTAACCGACGATAATAGCTGTATTATGAATCTTTCGGTTGCTATCTCAGAACCAACCTTGATTTCAGCAAATGGTTTAGTGACCGATGCGAAATGTTATAAAGGCAATGATGGGGAGATTATTATGTCTATTTCGGGTGGAACTGTTGGTGGCTCAAGTAATTATGTAGTTAGCTGGACAGGTCCAAACTCTTATGTCTCATCAATACAAGATATCAATACTCTTTTTGCTGGTGACTACAATTATACCATAGTAGATGATAACAACTGCCAAATCACAGGGAAACTAACAGTAGGCGAACCTTCCGAGCTAGTCCTAACTACAACACCCAGCTCAATTTGTGATGGATCAGGTCAAATTACCTTTTCAGCAACCGGTGGAACTTCAGCAACTGGAGATTATACATTTGAAGTAGATGGTGTAACATCAACTAGTCCAGTAGTTAATCTCTTCGATAATGTTTACATCGTGAAAGCGATCGACGATAATGCCTGCGAGGATACTATTCATACAATAGTGAAACACGTAGACCCAATTCTGCCCACTGTAAAAACCCAGATGAAAGTGGTTTATCTTAACGCTTCAGGAAATGCTTCTATTACCACTGCAGACGTAGATAATGCTTCCACAGACAATTGCGGAGTTAAGTCGCTTTCTTTGGATAAACTAACCTTTGACTGCAGTAATGTTGGTCAAAATATCGTAACGTTAACAGTTACTGACATCAACGATAATATTAATTCTGATACCGTTAGTGTATTTGTTAGAGATACAATTTCTCCAACATTGTCCTTGGCGAGCACTCTTATTGCAATCGACACCTCCGGTAGTGCATATTTAACGGCAGGGTTGGTAATTACCTCAACAGCAGATAATTGCGGAGTAAAAGATACAGTATTGTCGAAAAGTGTATTTGGATTGGCCGATGTAGGAAATAATGTTATAGATGTTACAATTACCGATAAAAATGGCAACTCAACTAGTAAAAAAGTTACAGTAAATGTTTATATCGCAGATTCAGATAAAGATAGTATCCCTGATTATATCGAAAAGAATTTAGATACTGATGGTGATGGCACAATGAACTATCTCGATTTAGATTCTGATAATGATGCCATCTCAGATTTAGTTGAAAATGATAGCATGAAATCCTATACGGGTCAAGATTTTGACGGAGACGGTATACCCAATGCATTGGATTTAGATTCTGATGATGATGGTATTAATGATATCGTTGAAGTTGACTTGGGCGATATGGATGCGAATGGCAATGGCCAAACAGATAATCCTATCGTTGTTGGTCTACCAAACGATAAAGATGGCGATGGAATGCCGGATTACCTGGATTTGGATTCTGATGGCGATGGAATTTTTGATGTGGTTGAAAGCTTAGAGAAATATGTAGATGCTAACACAGACGGTAAAGTAGATGGTATAGATACCGACAATGATGGTATCAAAGATGCAGCCGATGGATTTAATGGCTGGGCCGATGCAAGCGACAAAAGACCTGCAAATAGCGATAACGATTTAACTGAAGATTGGAGAGATACCGATTCAGATAATGATCTAATTGCGGATGCAACAGAAAGTACTGTAGATACCGATGGTGATTTAACCCCTAATTATTTGGATACTGACTCTGATGATGATGGTATTAGTGATTTAATCGAAACGGCAACCGATTCGGACACAGACGGTAAAGGAAATTATATCGATACCGACTCCGATGAAGATGGTATTTTGGATAAAATAGAAGGAACCGCCGATCCCGATGGCGATACCAAAGGTAACTGGTTAGATGATGATAGTGATGGGGATGGAATTTCTGATAAAATTGAAACGGATTCTGACGCAGATAATGATACAAATCCAAATTATTTGGATACCGATTCTGATGGTGATGGTATATTAGATCAGGAAGAAGGAACCGCAGATCCAGACGGTGATTCTAAAGGCAATTGGTTGGATGACGATAGTGACGCAGATGGTATTTCTGATTTGAATGAAACCAACGCAGATTATGATGGCGATGGAATCAAAAATTATTTAGACGATGATAGCGATGATGATGAATTAAAGGATGCAGCCGAAGGTGAGTTAGATTTAGATAAAAATGGTAAAAAAGACTTCTTAGATCCTCAATATGTTATCCCAGAAGGTTTCTCACCTAACGGAGATGGTGTAAACGATATTTTCTATATCACTGGATTACGCGTGTACAAGGAAGCTCAGTTTATTGTAATCAATCAGTGGGGTCAAGTTGTTTTCGAATCTGATTTAGGATACGGAAATAATTGGGATGGCACATTTGGTGGTTCCGGTCTGAAGTTTGGAAGTGGTGTGGTTCCAGAAGGAATATATTATTTTGTCTTTAAACCAAATAAATTTAACATGCCGAATATAACAGGCAACATTTATATCAAACCATAATTCTCATAACAGGATGATTATCAATAAAGTAAAAACAATGAAATACGGACTAATACTGTTGTCACTAGTTGTAATATCTACGGCTACAGCGCAACAAGAACAAATGTATACCCATTACGATTTTAATTCCATGGCAATGAATCCAGGGTATACCGGTTCGAAAAGAACCTTGGTAGCCAATGCATTGTCTAGAACACAGTGGACGGAATTACCGGGTGCTCCAAGGTATCAAAATTTTGCCGTGCATTCCCCATTGGTAAACGACTTTGCCGTTGGACTGAATTTCCAAACCGGTAAAATTGGTAAATTTCAAGTGGCAAGTCCATTCAGTGAAACACAAATTGCAGGTAACATTGCTTATCATAAACAATTAGCAGAGGATTTAACCTTGTCCGTTGGTTTACGTTTAGGTGTTTATAACTACAAGGCGGAATTATCTAAAATTAAACTTAATAATGGAACGGATGTAGGGTTTACAAATAACGATTATTCGATTTCAAGTCCTATGACAGGTTTCGGCGCTTATTTGTATTCGTCCAAGTATTTCGTGGGAGTGAGTGCTCCGAGAATGGTGTTTGTAAATCCCGATGTTAGAAACAACTACAACGTGGAATATGCAGCTCAAGTTCACTATTATTTAACAGGTGGGGTTGTATTGGATGCAGGAACGGATTTAAAGATTAAACCCACAACCCAAATAAAATTTACGGATGGGACACCTGTTTTGGCAGATTTTAATGTTCATGCCATATACAAGGATAAATTTAGTCTAGGTGCTTTTTATCGTACTTCAAACACTGCTGGAATTATGGCAAATGCTATCGCAAACGATAACTTTACTATTTTCTATTCGTTTGATACAGTTTTAGGTGATATCGGGCAGTACGTTCGTGGATCACACGAGATTGGTGTTCAGTTTATGGTTCCCTATTATGAAAATAGTAAGGTTCGTGTTCCAAGGTATTTTTAATTAATTATTACATCAACAATGAAATTTTCGAAGTCATATTTAGCCTTAGTTGTTACTTTCTCCGCTGTTATAAACTTGTTTGGCCAAAAATCGTTGGTTAAGGCAGTTTATAATAACAATTATCCTAAAATTATTAATTTGAATGGGGGTAATGTAGAAGCAACTAAAAAGGATTACAACAATCAAAGAGCACTTGCTTTTTCATACTATCAAACAGATCAAGTATCTAAAGCAAATGAGTCTTATAGAATATTATTTAGCAAGTACGCTGGTCAGGTTGACGATAACGATCGTTTGTTCTATGCTTTGAATCAACGTAAAAGTAAAAATTATCGTTTTTCGGATAGTGTTTTGTTAGAGTTAAAAAACACTACCTATAAAGATAAACCATTCTTTGCGGAGCTTAGCTCAGAATTATTCGAGTTATTGCATGCGGAAGAAGAATATTGGTCAGAAAACAATTTCGATTCCTTCTTTGTAATTAAGCCGTTTGCTGCCAATTCTGTGGATGGCGAATTTGCATTAATACCGGATAAAAAAGGGAACGCTTATTTTTCGGCCCAAAAGCAAAGTGGGTTGAAATTGTCTCTGTCTGCTTGGACAGGTAAACCAAATTACGCAATATATTCTGCTAAATATGGAGATAGTAGCTATTCTATGTCTACTCGATCTACCGTAAATGATCCAAAATTGAATCAATATGTAAGTTACGTAGATATTAATACCGGCTGGATTTATATAACTCGAAATGCAAAGAAATTAAATAGCAAAAAGGAAAGAGTTTTGGAGATTTATGCTATAAGACAAAATCCAATTACCAAAGAATGGAAAGAAATTCCATTTCAGTTTAATAATTCCCAGTTTTCTGTTGCTAATTTGGTTATCTCCTCCGATAGAAAAAGAGTGGTTTTTGTATCCGATAATCCAGCAGGTTATGGCAAATCAGACTTATGGGAGGCTCCAATTATTCAAGATGATGAATTTGGATTGAAATTGGGTGAAATGGTTAATTTGGGTTCAGAAATTAATACTTCCTTGCGCGATAACTTTCCTGCTTTTAGTGATTCAGGAATTTTATATTTCTCCTCCGAAGGTCATTTGGGTTATGGTGGATTAGACTTGTTCTATTTTGATTCTGCTGTAGGCGTAATTAATATGGGCTTACCGGTAAATTCCAGTTACGATGATTTTAGTGCTCAGATTCATGATATTCAGAATTGGGGTACCATAACCTCGAATCGAAACGGGAATGATGATAATTATTTCTTTAGATGGTCTGAATTGTTAGAAGGATCTCAAGATGCCAATAATGAAATCGTGGCCCAATTGGTAGATGCAAAAACAGGCTTGCCAATAGCTAATGAATTGGTGGCATTTGACAATATCAACGATGCAGACCCAGCCATTAACCTCAAATCCGATGAACAAGGAATTGTGAAGTTCGATTATGAAATGCCTGAGGGTGAGAATTGTGTATTTCAAATGTCATCTCATCCTTGTGGATATCGTTATGCAATAGTAAAAGATACACTTAAGCAAGGTTCTGTTGGTGAAGATAACAAAATTAAAATAGCGGCAATTCCATACGCTGTAGGCGATGAACTTGGTTCATTATTTGATATCAAGCCCATTTATTTTGAAAAAGGAAAATCTGAAATGACTATAGCCTCGAAAATGGAGTTGGATAGATTAGTGGCTATACTTCAGGATAATCCAGGACTTTATGTTGAATTAGGTTCTCATACTGATTCCAGAGGAACTGCAGAGAACAATTTTACATTATCTCAATCGCGTGCAAAGGCATCATTCGATTATTTAATTTCTAGAGGCGTAAATGCATCCAGAATGGGATATCGTGGATATGGTGAAAGCAGATTGAAGAATGCATGCGCAGATGGCGTTAATTGCAACGAACAACAACATGCAGAAAATCGTAGAACAGAATATGTAGTTAAACGCATTGTTCCTTGCGCTGAAGCAGAAGTAGTTGCGGATAATTCTTCAGCAAGTTCCGATAAAACAGTTACCAATAACTCAAACAATAGTTCATCAGCAACAGGTGGTGGAAAAACAAATACAGGAAATACTGCCAAAAATAACACAAACAGTAATTCGTCTAACAGCAATACGAATGTCGCTGGAGCTGGTAAACCAAATAACACTTCACCTGGCAAAGGGTATGCTAGTAATTCAGCAGCAAATCAAGGACCTATGATTTGCGGTGATGCAGACGGAGATAATATTCCGGATTATTTGGATTCTGATTCTGATAACGACGGATTAAATGATGCAATTGAAGGTAAGGGTGATCCAGATAATGATGGTCTACCCAATTTTATCGATCGTGATAGCGATAACGACGGTATTCCGGATGCTGTTGAAAAAGCTACGGATGCAGATAGAGACGGTAAACCTAATTACATCGATTTAGATAGCGATGGCGATGGAATAGATGATTCGTACGAAGGCGTTGTAGATAGCGATGGCGATGGAGTAATGAACTTCTTAGATTCTGACTCTGATAATGACGGTATATCGGATCGTTATGACGGTGTGGAAGATTTCGATAACGATGGCACACCAAACTATTTGGATTTAGACAGTGACAACGATGGTATATCAGATAAATTGGAAGGTAGAATGGACATCGACAAAGATGGTAAGCCGAATTTCTTAGATTCGGATTCCGATGGCGATACTATTCCTGATTCCGTTGAAAGAGGGAATGGACAATCCCCTGTTGATACAGATAAAGATGGTAGACCTGATTATATCGATTACGATAGTGATGGAGATGGTATAGCAGATAAATTAGAAGCGCCGGCATGTTTGCCTTCAACAGCACCTACCGAAGTGCGATCTAATCCTGTTGTAACGAATAATTCACCGGTTAGATCAAATCCTACCAATAATAGTCCCGCTGCTGCCATTGCCGATTATAACGGAAAATTGGAATTCCGTGTTCAGTTTATCATTTCAAAACAACGTATGAATACCAAGGAATTTGCGGATAAAGGTGTAGGAAGCGTATTTGAGTATTCACAAGGCGGGTATTATAAATACACATCAGATAAAGTATTTAAATCCGAAGAAGAGGCAGCAAATGAGAAAGCGAGATTGCGTTCTTTAGGGTATCAAGATGCTTTTGTAGTGTTATTCCAAAATGGAATAAGAGTGAAATAAATCGCTTTAGTTTCATTTGATTTTAGAGATTCATATTTGATTATAGTAACAAGGGCGCCATATAGGCGCCCTTGTTTTTGTTATGGTAGATTTTAAAAGTTTACAAATTGAGAATGTTTGGCATTTATCAAGTGAATTCGACAACTATCTTACCGAAATATTCAATCTAATCCTCAATCAAATTCAATCCTTCCCATTATTTTTGAACGAATGAAACAAATGCGATTCCATGGTTTTGTGATTTTAGCTTACCTTCTTGCGGTTTGTTTTATTGTATTTCGGAATTTTTTTAGTCCATGGGGCGACATGTTTAATAATGGCGGACATTACTCCCATTATAATAATTATTTGATTTTTAGACAGTCCTTCGGACACTTACTAGATTCAATAAATTTATACATTACCTATCCAAAAGAATACTTCGATCTATTTAAATATCCGCCCTTTTTTGCCATGTTAATGGCACCGTTTTACTATATGCCCGTTTGGTTGGGTTATGGAGTTTGGACGGCTATAAATGTTTTTTTACCCCTAGTTGGATTAAGAAATTTAGGATTGCTAACTTCGAAACGAGGGTTAGTTTTGTCTTTAGTTATTTTATCGGAAGCTATCACCGCAGGACTTAATTCACAAAGTAATGGAATAGTAGTGGGGTTGCTTTTACTTTCTTTTAGTGCTGCGATTAAAGAAAAAACCTTGCAGTCGGTTTTATTTATATGGCTTTCGGCGTTCATAAAAATTTTTGGGGTTTTATTTTTCTTGGTTTTTTTATGTTTTCCAAAACAACTTAAGAAAGCTATTCCTCAGGCCTTGAGCTTATTGTTGGTCTTTGCACTTTTGCCTGCGGTGTTTGGAGGTATGGATGCATTGTTCCAACATTATCGAGATTGGCTTGTGTTACTGCAAAATGATTTCAGTATTCATGTGAAATATTCTGTAATGGGTTGGTTGAAGTCTTGGTTCAGTTTAGATTATACTAAGAATACAATAATTTTGATAGGTCTAGTCATCCAGATTTTGCCCTTACTGATTGTATACAAATCAACCAAGAATGCTTCGTTTTATTGGCCTTACGCACTATCAATCCTAGTATGGATGGTGATATTTAATCACATGGCAGAATCAGCAACATATATCATTGCTGTAGTTCCTATTGCCGCATGGTTGGCTTATACACGGATGTTGAATTTGGTTGATTGGGTATTGTTGGCCTTGTTGGTGTTTTTTACGATTTTAGGTCCAACCGATTTGTATCCAGAACATTGGCGAAAGGTAATTGTAGAAACATATCAATTAAAAGCGTTTCCCTGCATTGCATTTTGGTTTTATTTGATAATTAGGTCAGTAATAGGTGACAAACTCTTGCTTGACACAAAAAAATAGGCTACTCCATTTTTGAAGTAGCCTATTATAACTGAAAACAAGCTAAGTTGAGGAATGAGGTTAATAACCGAGTAAACGGTTTAGCTAACTCCGTTTAATTGGATTAATGTCTTGGCTTATTGCCTTTATTAAATCCACCTCTGCGATCGCCTCTATCGCCACCATTGTTGCTTGGTCTTGGTCTGCTTTCTCTTTCAATATAACCTTCTGGTTTAGGCGTAAGAGAACGCATGCTCAATCGGAATTTACCTGTTTTTTGGTCTACTTCCACCAACTGAACTTCCAATTCTTGACCTTCGGTAAATATGCCTTCCATAGAATTTATACGTTCCCATGAAATTTCACTAATGTGCAACAATCCGTCTTTTCCAGGCATGAATTCTACGAAAGCTCCAAAATCTGTAATAGTTTTTACTTTGCCTTTATAGGTAGCTCCTACTTCTGGTATAGCAACAATTCCTTGAATAGCCGCTTTTGCTGCATTCATACCATCGGCATCGTTACTAAGTATTTCTACGTAACCTTTTCCTTCTTTTTCTTCAATAGAAATAGTAGTACCTGTGCGAGCTTGAAGCTCTTGGATAATCTTTCCACCTGGACCAATTACTGCACCGATAAATTCTTTATCAATGATGATTAATTCAATTCTTGGAGTGTGTGGTTTCAAATCAGTGCTAGCTTCGCTGATGGTTTTCTCCATTTCGCCTAGGATATGTAATCTTCCATCTTTTGCCTGTTTCAAAGCTTGAGATACCATGTCCCACTTAAGGCCGTTGATTTTAATATCCATCTGACAAGCGGTAATACCGTCTTTGGTTCCTACTACCTTGAAATCCATATCGCCCAAGTGATCTTCGTCACCCAAGATATCGGTAAGTACAGAATACTTTCCAGTTTCATCGGTAATTAATCCCATGGCAATACCTCCAACAGGTTTACGCAATTGAATACCTGAGTCCATCAATGCCATGGATCCAGCACAAACGGTAGCCATAGACGAAGATCCATTAGATTCTAATATATCACTAACTATACGAATTACATAAGCCACATCGGCTGGTAACATTGCCTTCAATCCGCGTAATGCTAAGTTACCATGACCAATTTCACGTCTTCCAGGTCCACGGTTGGGTCTTACCTCACCGGTTGAAAATCCAGGGAAGTTGTAGTGTAATAACAATCGACTTTTACCATGCAACATGGGTGCATCCAATAATTGTTCGTCTAGTTTTCCACCCAATGTAACAGTGGTTAATGATTGGGTCTCACCGCGAGTAAATACTGCGGAACCATGGGCCGCAGGCAAATAATTAACCTCGGTGTAAATTGGTCTAACTTGTGTGGTAGATCTACCATCCAAACGCTTGCCGCTCTCAAGAATCATTGCGCGCATTTGGTTGTATTCTGCTTCGTGGAAATACTTTTTTGCTAAGCGTACCAATCTGCTCTCATCTTCTTGACCTGCAAATTGTTTAACATATTCAGAGATGATGGCTTTAAACTGCTCTGAGCGGTCCTTCTTTGATGCGCCACTTTCAGCTACAACGCGAATGGCAGCCGAAGTTTCACGAATTACACGTTCACGTAATTCTTCATCATTATCTTCATGATTGTACTCACGAACAGGTTTTCTACCACCCATTTTTTCTAAGAAAGCCATTTGCTCTGCACACTGACGCTTGATCGCATCATGTCCAAATTGCAAAGCAGATAAAAATTCCTCTTCAGAAATTTCCTGCATTTCGCCCTCAACCATATTTAGGTCGTTGGCAGTACCACCAACCAATAAATCTACGTCAGATTTGTCTAATTCTTCTTTAGTGGGATTTAAAATCCACTGACCATCGATTCTGCCAATTCTAACTTCTGAGATAGGTCCATTGAAAGGTATGTCGCTTAACATTAAAGCGGTTGAAGCGGCTAAACCTACATAAGTATCTGGAAGAATATTCTCATCTGAGGAAATCAAGGTTAACATTACTTGAGTATCAGCGTGATAGTCTTCAGGAAATAGAGGACGTAAACAACGGTCTACTAAACGAGATATCAATACTTCATAATCTGACAACTTGGCTTCTCTGCGATGGAAGCTACCAGGTATTCTGCCCACAGCAGCAAATTTCTCTTGGTAATCGACACTTAGTGGTAAGAAATCTACGCCTTCTTTGGCATCATAATTAGAAACTACAGAAGCTAATAGCATGGTTTTACCCACTTTAACTACGCAACTTCCGTGTGCTTGTCTGGCGAGTTTGCCAGTTTCGATTTCGATGATTTTACCATCACCGGAATCAAATTGTGTTTTTTGTATATTAAACATTGTATATATTTTTTTAAATTATATCAAATAAAAAGCCCCGATTCGCTTTGGCGAACGGGGCTTTCCTTTTAATAAAATATGATAGAAATTACTTACGTAATCCTAATTCTTTAATCAAAGCGCGGTACTTGAAGATATCTTTCTTCGCAAGATAATTCAACAAGCTTCTGCGCTTACCTACCAACTTGATAAGAGATAATTCAGCGCTCTTATCTTTACGTTGGGTTTTCAAATGGTTACTGATGAAGTTGATTCTTTCAGTAAACATTGCAACCTGGGCTTCGGTGCTTCCTGTATTGGCTTCATTACCTCCGAAGGCCTTGAAAATTTCTTTCTTTCTTTCAGCAGTTAAATGCATGGTATTCTCAAATGGGACGCAAAGATAACGAATTTGTTATAATTTGTGGAAACATTTAAAAAGATTTTT
>JACCDJ011582548.1_pt1 | contig 12506 bp, 12 predicted proteins | sample 7444481 | NCBI WGS metagenome assembly JACCDJ01 (sample SAMN15323435, study PRJNA562643) | freshwater metagenome | isolation source: river surface water | place: USA:Blue River Watershed | collected 2017-08-15 | reverse complement strand
CATGTCTTAACTCTTTATCACTAAAATTATAGTTTAGCTAGTAATGTAGCTGCAGTCACTTTGTCCTGATGTAATTGTTCTTTAAGCGCCTCTAAGCTATTGAATTTTACTTCTCCTCTAATAAAATCATAGACCATCACCGTCAAGTAGGCTTCATAAATATCTTGATCAAAATCAAAGATATTGACTTCAATCACTTTCTTTTGACCATCCACTGTCGGGCGAATTCCAATATTCATCATCCCATTTAACGTTTGATGTTGGGTACATTCGCCTTTTACTTGTACAGCATAGACGCCGTTTGCAGGGATCAATTTTTCTTCGTCATTGATATGAAGGTTAGCGGTAGGATAACCTATGGTTCTGCCTAGTTGATTGCCCCTCACTACAAAGCCTTCAAAAAAGTAAGGGTAGCCTAAAAGGCTGTTGGCCTTGGCTATTTGTTGGTCAGCAATATAATTTCTTATTAAAGTAGAGCTGATGATTTCATGATTGAATACTTGTTCATTGATCTCTTCTACTTTAAAATTCAATTTCGCACCTATTGTCTTCAATAAATCGATATTCCCATTCCTGCCTTTGCCAAAATGGTGGTCATAGCCCACAATCACTGTATTAGGCTTAAAGTGAGCATACAAAAAGTCTTCCACGTACTCGGCTGCGGACATATTGGAGAACTTATAGTTGAATTCAATAATTACTAAATGGTCAACTCCTGCACCTTCTAATAATTGAATCCTTTCTTTGATATTCGTAAGCTGTTTGATCTCTCCAGGTACCGATGAAATCACTTTTCTTGGATGGGGATGAAAAGTAATGATGATGGTTTCCCCCTGTACTTCTTTTGCCAGATGGGCCATGCGCTGAATAATCTGTTGGTGGCCTTTGTGGACGCCATCAAAAGCCCCCATGGTGATAATGGCGTTATTAAATTGAGGCAGGGTAGTTAAATCGTAATGAACCTTCATCTTTAGCTTGTAAATAGGGTACAAATGTAAAACAATTGTACCTTTGTCGTAAAATCAATTTAAAGCCATGTCATTGTATGCTCAGCGCGGGGTTTCCGCTCAAAAAGAAGAAGTTCATGCCGCTATTCAGGATTTAGATCAAGGCTTGTATCCAAACGCTTTTTGTAAGTTATATGCTGATTTTTTAGGAGGTTCTACTGATCATATCAATATCATGCATGCAGATGGTGCAGGTACAAAAAGTATCCTTGCTTATTTATATTGGAAAGAGACAGGAGATGTGTCTGTTTGGAAAGGCATCGCACAAGATGCAATTGCAATGAACTTGGATGATTTATTATGTGTGGGCATCTATGATCAAATTTTATTTTCCTCTACCATTGATCGAAATAAATTATTAATTACAGGCGAAGTTATTAGTCAAGTGATTAATGGAACGCAAGCTTTTTTTGATACACTTAAAACTTTCGGCGTACAGATTGCTTTTTTAGGAGGTGAAACGGCAGATGTAGGAGATGTGGTAAGAACGATTGCAGTGAACGGCACCATGACAGCAAGGTGGCCAAAATCAAAATTAATCACCAATGATTTAATTGCACCAGGACAAGTGATCGTTGGATTTTCAAGTTTCGGACAAGCCAATTATGAAACTGAATACAATAGTGGTTTAGGAAGTAATGGATTGACCAGTGCCAGACACGATGTGTTGTCGCATCATTATGCGACGGCATTTCCTGAATCATTTGAACCTACTTTAAAAGATGAAGTAGTGTACTTGGGAAAAAACAGGATGACGGATACTCTTGCTATAGAAGGATTTGGTGAGATTAGTATAGGTAAATTATTATTAAGTCCTACCAGAACCTATGCCCCTTTAGTTAAAGCAATTTTGACACAACATTTTGATGCGGTGAAAGGCATGATTCATTGCAGTGGTGGTGGTCAAACCAAGTGTATGAAATATTTGCCAGGGAATATGCGCATAGTTAAAAATAATTTATTTGATGCGCCGCCCATTTTCAAATTGATTCAAGCCAATTCAGGCGCCAATACTAGAGAGATGTACCAAGTGTTCAATATGGGACATCGCTTAGAGATTTTTACAGATGCTCCTGCTGCGGAACATTTAATTGCCATTGCAAAAGACTTAGGGATTGCTGCACAAGTGGTAGGGTATGTAGAAGCGGCTGACCAAAAAGAATTGGTTTTGGAAGGAAGTTTTGGAAAGGAAGTATTTAGCTATTAATTTTAATCTATTAACAAGAACTATATGAGTGAAATTGTGGTACAAATCGAACATGCAAATATTTACCAAAGTGGTAGTCTTATTTTGCAGGATGTCAATTTGAATGTGCAAAAAGGTGAATTTGTATACCTAGTTGGAAAAACAGGTACTGGTAAAAGTAGCTTGTTAAAAACCTTATATGGTGAATTGACTTTAACCGAGGGGATAGGGCAGGTTGTAGGATTTAATTTAAAAGAGATGGATTGGAAGAAGCTCCCTTTTTTAAGAAGAAACTTAGGGGTTGTTTTCCAGGACTTTCAATTATTGACAGACCGCAATGTGAATGATAATTTAAGATTTGTGCTGAAAGCGACAGGTTGGCTGGATGAACAGTTGATTCAACAAAAAATTGACGATGTGTTGACCAAGGTTGGGCTTCAAAATAAAGGTTTCAAAATGACCTATGAAATGAGCGGTGGTGAGCAGCAAAGGGTGGATATAGCAAGGGCTTTATTGAATGCCCCTAAATTGATCCTAGCTGACGAGCCAACCGGGAGCCTTGACCCGGAAACTAGTGATGAAATCATGCAATTATTGTTCCAAATTGCCAAAGAAGACGGCACGGCTATCGTGATGGCTACCCACGATTTTATGGTGGTGAATAAGTTCCCAGCACGCACCTTAACTACAGAAGGCGGCCGCTTGGTGGAAAAGGGCTAGTTTTTCTCCACAATTCAACGTAAAAACCCCCTTTTGGCTTGACTTTTTGGCGCTTTTTTCATATGTTCGCAGACAATTTAAAGCGTTACAAAAGTGAGATTAAAGTCATTAGAAATCAAGGGGTTCAAGAGTTTTGCTGATAAAACTATTGTCAGTTTTGACGAGGGTATAACCGGTATTATTGGGCCTAACGGTTGCGGTAAGAGTAATATCATTGATAGTATTAGATGGGTGATTGGAGAATCTAAGATTTCTGCACTTAGATCTGAGAATTTAGATTCATTGGTTTTCAATGGTTCTAAAACAAGAAATGCGAGTAGCATGGCGGAAGTGAGTTTAACTTTCGAGAATACAAAAAATTTATTACCTACAGAATTTAGCACCATCACGGTGACGCGTCGTTATTACAAAAATGGCGAAAGTGAATACCGATTGAATGACGTTTCTTGTCGTTTAAAAGATATCCATAATTTATTCATGGATACAGGGGTGAGTACAGATAGTTATGCCATTATTGAATTGGGTATGGTAGATGACATTATCAAGGATAAAGATAACAGTCGTCGTAAAATGTTGGAGCAAGCTGCTGGTATTACCATTTACAAAACAAGAAAGAAGGAAGCGAAGAATAAATTAGATGCCACAGAACAAGATTTATCACGTATCGAAGATTTGTTGTTTGAAATCAACAACCAATTAAAAACATTAGAGAATCAAGCAAAGAAGGCAGAGAAATATTTTGAGATTAAAAAGGATTACAAGGAAACAGCAATTGAATTAGCCATTGCTTCTTTAGAAGGCTTTAATTTAACCTACAAAGAATTAACAGAACAACAAGAGACAGAGACAGATAAGAAGTTTGAGCTTGAAGCAAGTATTGCTTTAGAAGAAGCAGCACTTGAACAGGAGCGTGTGGTATTTATTGAAAAAGAGAAGGGCTTACAAAGCATGCAACATGAGTTTAATGAAATGTTGCAAAACCTTAGAACAAAAGAGAATGACAAGAGTCTAGCGGCACAACGTCTAGAGTATTTATACGATAAAGTAAAAGGGTTACAAGAATTCTTCGACAGAGCAGAAGGCCAATTGAAGACGATCGGAGATTCAATTGAGTACACCAAATTGCAGGTGATTGACGAAGAGAAATTATACAATGATTTTAAAAATCGAGTGGAGCAATCTCATGTTGAATTAACCAATAAGCGCGCGCAATTTGATGATCAAAGAACTGTTTTAGATGGTTTACGTCAACAGTTTGGACAAATTCAAAGAAATCAATTTGAAGCAGAAAAAAAGGTTGCGGTTTCTGATACCTCTATTCAAAATATCCAAAGAAGTCAACACCAGTTAGACGAAGAGCAATTGCACAGAACTGAGCAAATAGAATCTTTAACAGCACAGTTGACCATTAAAGAAGCGGAGTTAGCTGCAAGCAAAGCTCATTTGGTAGACTTACAAGCACAACATGAAACTGCGAAAGCAAGTATTTTTGAAACCCAAGAGCAACTTGAAGTTTTAAGGTCAAAATTAGCAGACCAAGCTAGAATTTTAGATGCTAAGAAAAATGAGTATGATTTATTAAAGAGTTTAGTGGATTCTATGGAAGGCTATCCAGAGAGTGTTAAATTCTTGCATAAGAATACTGGATGGAACCACAATGCGCCAATCCTTTCTGATATATTATATGTTCAAGAATCCTACCGTACAGCGGTTGAAAATGTATTAGAACCTTATTTGAATTATTACGTAGTAAATAATTTAAAAGAAGGAATGCAGGCGATTCAATTATTGGATGAAAACAAAAAAGGAAAAGCAAACTTCTTCTTACTAGATCAATTAGCTGGAGCAAATGCATCAGTGGCACCCTCTAATACCATTGCTGCTTTATCCGTTATCGAGATTGATCCAAAATATGCCGCTTTAGCGAATCATTTATTAGGCAATGTTTTCATTGCTGAAAATGAGGCTGCTTTAGAAGCAGATGTTACTGGAATCATTTTAGAAAAAACTGGTAAGTATGTGAAAGGTAAATATACTTTAACAGGAGGTAGTGTTGGTTTGTTTGAAGGAAAGAAAATTGGACGAGCTAAGAATTTAGAAAAATTATTGGAAGATATACAAGCACAAGAAACTGTAGTGAATGATTTGAAGGCTCAAATACAAGTGAAGCATGATTCTGTATTACAGTTCAATGAGTTATTGAAAGAGCAAGAAATTAGATCAACAGAGCAAAATGTCAATCGTTTAATCAATGATGTTTTTGCAAATAAAAATAGACTTGAGAATTTACAATCTGCTCAAGTAGCTGCTGTTGCAAAATTAGCAGAGTTAGCAGAAAAAATTGCGCAAGAACACGCTTCTATTGCTGATACAAGAATTCAGTTGACCGAATTGAATGCATCTTTACAAGCCACTCAAGCACAATTAGGTGATATCGAAATGGCCTATCAAGCAGCAGAGCAAGCTTACCATTTGGCATCTGGTGAATTCAATGAAATGAATTTACAAATGACCAAGCAACAAAGTAAGATTGAAGCATTGCAACAAGAAGTTATTTTCAAGGGTAATCAATTAGATGACTTGCATGCGCAAATCCAAACCAATACCACTCAATTGACAGAGGCTTCTACTGCAATCGTAGAAAGCAGAACACAATTAGAGACGATTGATACTGAATTGGTTGAGTTACTTAGAAATAAAAAAGCAGAAGAATTAAAATTAAACGAAGCGGATCAAGCTTATTATACTTTACGTACTGCGTTACAAGAAAAAGAAAGCACTTTAAGACATCAAGTAAAGTCTAAAGAATTAATGGATCAATTGATCAATGAGATCAAGGATAAATTGAACAACTTAAAACTTCAATTGGCAGGTACTAAAGAAAGATTGAGTGTTGAATTTAAAGTAGAGTTAGAAGAGATCTTAGATCTTGGAAGACAAACAGAAGCAACTTTAGAAGAATTACAAGCGGATGTAGAGAAGATGAAGAAGCGCTTGGAGAATATGGGTGAAGTGAACCCAACGGCTATTGAAGCGTATACAGAGATGAAAAAGCGTTATGATTTCATCTTAGAACAAAAGAACGACTTAGTGACTGCGAAAGACAGTTTAATGTTGACGATACAAGAAGTTGAAGCAACTGCGAATCAAGCTTTCTTAGAAACTTACAATACAGCTAGAGAGAATTTCCAAAAGGTATTTAAAGCATTATTCACAGAAGAAGATTCTTGTGACCTTGTCTTGGTAGACCCAACTAATCTTGCAGAAACTGCAGTAGAGATTGTGGCGAAGCCTAAGGGAAAACGCCCTTCTTCTATCACTCAGTTGAGTGGAGGAGAGCGAACTTTGACAGCTACTGCCATGTTATTTGCTATTTACTTAATCAAGCCAGCACCGTTCTGTATCTTGGATGAGGTGGATGCACCTTTGGATGATGCCAACGTAGGCAAGTTCACTCAAATGATTCAGAAGTTCTCTGATAACTCACAGTTCATTATTGTAACACACAATAAACAAACAATGAGTGCAGTGGATGTAATATACGGTGTGACCATGCAAGAGCCTGGAGTAAGTAAGTTAGTGCCAGTAGATTTCAGAAGTTTAACAGCCTAGTTGATCAAATCAGTGCTCATATTATTCATTGCTTGCTTTTTGGTTTATTTGCCATTTAGCAGGACGCCTGATTATTTTGACAGTGATATCACCCCAGCCTTAATAGAAAGTAAATACGACCGTATTTATGCCGTTTTTAAAGAATCGGGTAAATCCTATCGAGTGCCATTGGATCAAAAGCAATTTCAATCAAAGATTGGATCAAGAATTGAAATCAGGTATGAGCTAAGTGCACCACAACATGCCAAACTCAATCAAATCATTGGTTACTGGATAGAGCCTAAAGAATGTATTGGCGCATTCAGCATCCTGATTGTATTATTGATTGCGGCTTATGCGACAACACATCGTCCAGACCCTGCTTCATTAAAAGAACAGATTGAATTCAAAAAAGAAGATACAGGGAAGTATGTATAATTATTTAGCTAGATAGCGCTTGATGTCTTTGTCAATGTCGCGATTCTTGATGGTTTCGCGTTTGTCGTATTCTTTCTTACCACGACCAATACCAATTTCCATTTTAGCAAAATGCTTATCATTAAAGAAGATACGCAAGGGGACAATGGTGAATCCTTTTTCTTTGGTTTTAGCTTCTATTTTTTTAAGTTCTCTTGCAGTCAACAAAAGTTTGCGATCATGGACTTCAATATGGTTGTTCTTGTTCCCATGAGAATACGCATTGATGAATAAAGACCTTACCCAAAGCTCACCTTTGTCAAAGAAACAGAAAGAATCATTGAAGCTTACTTTACCAGCACGGATCGATTTTACTTCGGTGCCCATCAATACAATGCCTGCCACATATTTATCTTCTATCTGGTAGTTGAAATAGGCTTGCCTATTATTTAATTCTATTGACTTTGGTGCTTTCGCCATAAAAAAATATCCCGATGTACAACACCGGGATACAAAAGTACTATTTAAAATTGATTTCTTTTTGGCATTAGTTCCTGAACATCAAAGCCACATCTGCTAATTTTTGCTTGAGTTCCTTTCTGTCTACAATGAAATCCAAGAATCCATGTTCTAATAAAAATTCTGAGCGTTGGAAGCCTGGAGGTAGATCTTTCTTAATGGTTTCTTTGATGACCCTTGGGCCTGCGAATCCGATTAATGCACCTGGTTCAGCAATATTAATATCACCCAACATACCAAAGCTAGCAGAGATACCACCAAAAGTAGGGTCTGTCAATAAAGAGATAAAGGGAAGTTTAGCGTCACTCAATTGAGACAGCTTGCCACTTGTTTTAGCTAACTGCATTAAGCTAAAAGCACTTTCCATCATACGTGCTCCACCACTTTTGCTAATCACTAAAAAGGGGAGTCTGTGCGCTATGCAATAATCTACAGCACGAGCAAATTTTTCACCCATTACACTGCCAAGTGATCCACCAATGAATTCAAAATCCATACAGGCAACTACATAACCTTCGCCATTCATCTTACCTACACCAACACGCATAGAATCTTTCAAATCTGTTTTAGAATGAATTTCGTCTAAACGTTTTTGGTAATTTTTAAGATCGGTAAAATTTAAAGCATCCTTACTTTTGATTTCATCAAAAAGCACCGTGTATTCATTGTTGTCAAATAGGATGTCAAAATACTCCTCACTACCAATACGATGATGGTAGTTACATTTGCCACAAATGAAAAAGTTTTCTTTTAATTCAGCACTAGTACAAATATGGTTACAGGAAGGGCATTTTGTCCATAATCCTTCTGGTGTTTCCTTTTTTTCTGCTGTCGAAGTACTTATACCTTTTCTGATTCTTTTAAACCATCTTGACTTATCAGCAGCATCAGAATGATTTAGCTCTTCACCTGTCAGGTTTACTTCAATATCTTCTACTTTTTCACGCATAGGGGAAATTTTAAGCGTTTCTATTGATACAATTTAAATCGTCAAATGACTGCTCTAAACGTTGGATGAAAGACTCTTCGCCTTTTCTTAACCAAACTCTAGGGTCATAATATTTTTTATTAGGTTTATCTGCACCCTCTGGATTACCCAATTGAGTTTGCAAATAAGCTTCATTCTTTTTATAGTAGCCTAATACACCTTCCCAGAAAGCCCATTGTAAGTCGGTATCTAAATTCATTTTGATCGCACCATATCCAATCGCTTCTCTAATTTGATTTTGAGGAGAACCAGATCCACCATGGAATACAAAGTAAACTGGTTTTGGAGCGGTGCCCATTGTTTTTTCTATATGCAATTGGCTATTGTGTAAAATTTCAGGCTTTAATTCAACATTACCTGGGCTATACACACCGTGTACATTTCCAAAGGCTGCAGCAACTGTAAATAAGTTACCTACTTTACCTAATTCAGTATAAGCATAAGCAACGTGCTCTGGTTGCGTATATAATTTGTCATTTTCAACACCACTGTTATCTACACCATCTTCTTCACCACCAGTTACACCTAGTTCAATTTCAATACCCATACCCAATGGAGCCATACGCTTAAAGAATTCAACAGAGGTTTGGATATTCTCTTCGATAGGTTCTTCTGATAAATCCAACATATGAGAACTGAACAATGGTTGTCCGTGTAATTTGTGGTATTTTTCGCTTTCGTCAATTAAAGCACTAATCCATGGCAACCATTTTTTAGAAGCATGGTCAGTATGTAATACAACAGGAACATCATAAAATTTAGCCACTTGGTGTACATGTAAAGCACCAGCAATAGCACCTTGAATATTTGCCTGTAAATTGTCATTTGGCATACCCTTACCAGCAATAAATTGAGCACCTCCATTTGAGAACTGAATAATAATAGGGGACTTTACTTTTGCTGCTGTTTCAATCGCTGCATTAATCGTATCTGTACCGGTGGTATTCACCGCTGGAATTGCAAAATTATTGGCTTTAGCATCGTTGTATAATGCTTCTAATTCTTTACCGTATAAAACACCTGATCTGTACTTGTTCATAGTTTAATTATTGAGAGACAAATATACAATTTAAGACCCAAACGGCTGTTAGCTACCGCCTTAAAAAAACACCTTAAAAACCAATTATTATTAGTCTATAAATTCCTTGGAACGCATCCAATCGTCGTTGTACACTTTCCCTACATAACGACTTCCATGATCATGAAAGATACAAACGACCACATCGGTTGATTTTAACTTATCCTTTAATTGTAAAAGTCCTTGAAAGCAGCTTCCTGCAGAATATCCGCAGAATAAACCTTCTTCTTTGGCCAATCTTCTAGTCATCAATGCACCTTCTTTATCTGCAACTTGTTCAAAATGATCAATGACAGACATGTCATAATTGGCAGGTACAAAATCTTCGCCAAATCCTTCGGCGATATAAGGTTGTACATATGCCATATCCACTTCGCCTGTTTGAAAGTAATGGGTTAACAAAGAGCCTATTGGATCGATGGCCCAAACCTGAATATGGGGGTTCTGTTCTTTTAAATATTTTGCTGTGCCTGTGATGGTACCACCTGTGCCTGCAGTACATACAAGGTGGGTAATTTTTCCTTCGGTCTGACGCCAAATTTCAGGACCAGTACTTTCATAATGGGCTTGTCTATTCGCTAAATTATCATACTGATTAAAGAAGTAGGAGTTGGGTATTTCTGCAGCCAATTTTCTTGCAACAGAATAATAACTTGCAGGATCTTCTGGGGCCACATTGGTAGGACATACAATCACTTCGGCACCCACGGCCCTTAAGATATCCATCTTTTCTTTGCTCTGTTTATCCGTGGTAGTGAAGATGCATTTGTACCCTTTTACAACCGCTGCTAAAGCTAAACCCATTCCGGTATTTCCACTGGTACATTCGATAATGGTTCCGCCGGGTTTTAATTTCCCTTCTGCTTCCGCTACTTCTACCATTTTTAACGCCATCCTATCTTTGATTGAATTACCAGGATTAAAATAATCTACCTTGGCTAAAATGGTGCCAGGGATGCCTTCGCTGACTTTATTAAGACGGATGATTGGGGTATTCCCAATAGTTTCCAATACATTATTTAACCACATAAAATGGATGCTTTTATTGGAGGTGAAATTAAGTTAAAATACCTGAAAAACTAAAGGATGTTAGCAAAATTGCTTGTAATGATTTCGCAGAACTTTGTGTCGATCATTCTTTCGGCTAAAGCAATCATATTTGAAAACGCTTTTGCGTTGCTGATACCATGACCAATGATCACTGGTTTGTTTACACCCAATACAGGGGTGCCACCATAATGCTCGAAATGGAAACGTCCAAAAAAGGAATCATTTCCTAAACCTTGATGTGCTGCAGCTTCGTACATTGCTTCTGCAGTTTTTAGAATAATATTTCCAGTAAATCCATCACAAACAATCACGTCCGCTTTGTCATTAAAAACATCGCGACCTTCTACATTGCCTATGAATTGTATATGTGTGTTTTCTTTTAAAAGGGGGTAAGTTGCTTGCGCTAATAAATTACCCTTTCCTTCTTCTTCCCCTACATTCAATAAACCCACAGTAGGAGCATCAATTGTAAGAATATGTTTTGCGTATAAATTGCCTAAAATAGCAAATTGATTCAATTGCTCAGGCTTGCAATCTGCATTTAATCCAACATCTACAAGGAGCCCAGTTTTACCATTTAATTTTGGTAATAAGGAAGCGATGGTTGGACGTAAAACACCTTTGATGGGTTTGATGCTAAACATGGCACCTACTAACATGGCACCCGTGTTGCCGGCGCTTAAAAAAGCATCAATTTTTCCTTCTGCTAAATAGCGGAAACCAATGGCGATAGAAGAATTAGGTTTTTCTTTTAAAGCTTTTGTAGGGTGTTCATGGTAGCCAATTACTTCTGGTGCATCTACCAAATGCAAAAAAGGTGAGGCAATCCCATGTTGCTGAAATAGTGCTTCCAGCTGGGTTGCATCACCTATGCAATATAAATTATTTTGTGCATTGGATAAATAGAGCTGAACGCCTTTTACAGCTTCTAGTGGTGCAAAATCACCACCCATCATATCTATTCCAATATTCATTCGATTGGGATGATTATGCTTTTAAAGGCGCTTTCTCAGCTACTAATTTTCCTTTATAGTATAATTTTCCTTCTTGAACGTGCGCACGATGACGTACATGGATTTCTCCTGTTGTACCATCTTTGCTTAAAGTTACTTCTTGAGCAACATAGTGTGTTCTTCTTTTAGCGCTACGTTGTTGTGAGTGTCTGCGTTTAGGATTAGGCATCTCTTATTTTTTAAATTTTTAAATCTATTTTATTTACTGTTCTGTTCTGTTTTAATTAGTCCTTTAAATCTTTGAACTGATCCAATCCTTTCCAAATATCCTTTGAAGGCGCTTGGGCAGGCGGGTTTTCATTGAAGAAATTGAGTTGATCAATCACTTTTTGGTTACAGGTTGATTTGCCTTTGTCATCTACTTTGCAAATATGTTGCAAGGGGATGCTTAAGTTGATAAACTCGTAAATCCAATTGGAGATAGATAAGTGACTTTCGTTACGGTCTAAGTAAAAGATGTCTGGGTCTTCTTCTTCACTATTCATCTTATCGGCGTCATCAACAAGTTTTACAACAATGTTGAATTCGTCCCAAAGTTGAACAGTCAATGGATTGCCACATCTGTCACAAAGGGTATCAATTGTCCCATCAATATCAAAATGTAGTTGCATAAAACCTGAGTGCTTATCCAAAAGGAGTTTCACTTTGGTCTGACAATTACTAAAATCTTGTGGTCCAAAATCTAAAAAGAACTGATCCTCAATACGGTATTCGAACTCATGTTCACCGGCAGTTAAGCCTACAAATGGAATTTCAAATGACCTGTTATGGCCCATAACCGTACTTTAAGGGTTGCAAAGTTAGTAAAATTCGGTCAAAAGACAAAGTTTATACTAATTTTACTAGATAATTATTCTGTACAAATGTATCGATTTAGAGCGGCTTTAAACCAATTCTTAGCGCCTATTATTTGGCTCCTTCTTTTGGGAATCTGTTT
>JACCDJ010503976.1_pt1 | contig 12515 bp, 13 predicted proteins | sample 7444481 | NCBI WGS metagenome assembly JACCDJ01 (sample SAMN15323435, study PRJNA562643) | freshwater metagenome | isolation source: river surface water | place: USA:Blue River Watershed | collected 2017-08-15 | reverse complement strand
TAGCCCCCGGTAGGGTAGAATACAGATTGTGATCCGTTTGCTGTTTGTGTGGTGACGGTTCTAACCGTCTGGCCAAATGGTGGCACCCCTAAGTATGACATTGAGTATATACTCCAAAATTATCGGCTGTATGTACAACCTTATAATATATTTATTGGTTGTTTATCCTATCTGAATAATGGATAATTGATCGTCGGTTTGACTTGTAGTTCCACCATCCGTGTTCACAGTACCGCCGCCCTGGATGTGAAGTCTTGGTGTCATTGTGTCATTGGTATTTAATTTCATAATGACTGTAAGCATATACGGTCTGTATGTACCCCCAGTAAAAGAAGCTGGAGACCATAGAAGTAAAGGTACACCATTAACTGTCGTATTTGTATTACCAAGCCACATATAATTATAATTGCCAGATGAAGAGTAATTTTCAGCGCTAAATCTAACTTTCATTATCACCATATACGTCGCCACCATAGGTGACGTGAATACACCTGTACTTGCATTCCAACAATTACCTTGATTTTGGAATACATAACCTGATTGTCCCCAATGCTGGTTTACTGTACCACTGTTATATGTTGTAGAAGGCGCACCGGCTTGCACGCATATCTGATAAGGCATTTGTACTCTACCAGATGTATCAATGGTTAGAGAATTAGCCTGACCAGACTGTAAGACTAATGGCTTGTATCCAGATTGTGTTCTATACGAGCCTGCAATAATATGATGGGTAGCGTTTGAACCCATTGAGATAATGTGATCATTTGACGCTGCTTCTACCCCAATACCACCTGTCCATGTACTACCGGTTTGTTTTATAATTAATTTATTTTCAAAACCACCAGTTGTATTATTAGCGGTGTTGATCATTACATCACCGGTTGCAGCAACCTGCATTCTATCAGTAAGGCTATTACCAAGTGCACCCTGTGTCTTATTAGCAAACACAATGCTAGCACCGTAATTATTATCTACGGAATAGATTCTTGCTTGAGGCTGATTGTTTGCTGCTTCACTAGCAGTCATGGAAGGGTTTAGATCTATACCAACCCTTGTGTTACTACCAGATGGGGATGTTATTGAAACAAACCTATTATTAGCGCCGAAAATGTTAAGATCATTCCATGCAGCATTCGCTCCAATACTAACCTTACCATTAGCAAAGAAATTGACTGTGTTGCCTGTACTGTTAGCAAACGTAACTGCACCATTAACAAACTGATTACCGGCTATTGTAGTATTACCAACAGCAAGTGAGGCATTACTAGTAATGTTAGCCGATACTGTTAATGGTAGGGTAACGGCTTGTGGGTTAGATATATTACGTGCGCGTGTCATTTATTATCCTACTAAGTAGCCTTCCCAATATGTTTCAGAAGCACCGGCATAATAATATGCACCAGAAGAAGCGGTAACGGTTACATCAATATAATCACCTGCAGATAGACTCATTAGTCTACTTAAATGAATAGTAAGATCTTCCCTATTAGAAGTAGTACCTTGTCTGTCTCTATATGCGTATGAATAGGCAGTACCATTTACTCTAAATCTAGGATATATGAATTGAGAAGAGCCAGCATCTATTCGAGTATACATTGTAAGTAAAAATAGATATCTGCCAGTTATAGGTGCAGTAAATCTATAATTTGTATCATTAAAATGAACGGTTGAATGACCGAATTGAGCGTTTGAATTAAATGTTACTGGGCTAGTAGTAATGTATGAATTTAAATTAGGTGTCTTACTAAACATAGGCTGTCTAGGGAACGTAACGCTACCATTAGCATATGCAAAGATAGCCGCTGTTCCATCACCACCAGGGAAAAGAGCTATGTGGCCACCAGTACTATTAGATGTGTAGATACTTAGACCTGAATTACCAGCATAGTTAGTATAAGTACTACCACCTCTCCAAATTTGAGCAGTACCGGTATCTGTCTTAAGAATTAAGTTAGTGTAACCTGTCTGGTTATTACCAAATACATTGTTATTGTTATTGTTTGAAGACAAGAACGTAAATGTATTAGATGATGTACTATCAATAAAAAGAGAATTAGAAACCGTAGATACAGTACTATTAACCGTAAGAGTACCAGTTAATGTTGTGTTACCGGTTACTGATACGTTACCAGTAATAGTGGTTGCGTTAGCTGTTAATGTACCAGTAATGGTTGTATTTGCTAACGATGATGGGAATGTTCCACCAGTAGTATTTGAAACTCTGAATGATGTACTATTAGCTGTTAGTTGAATGTCACCTAGGTTAATTGTATTACCACTGAGATATAAATCTTTATATCTCATAGTGCTTGTACCGATGTCGTATGTGACGTTAGCCGTTGGTACTAATGCACGGGTAAAGAGAGTACCAACTAAAGTATCACCATCTCTTCTTACAGCGTTAGCTAATTCAATTGAACCGTAAGTAACTACATCGACAGTATCGCCGATACTTGGATTGTATAGTAAAGTGACTGTTGTACCGTCGGTAGCGGTAAAGTCAGCTGTCTCTGTTAAACGAACACCGTTAACATATACATCAACATAGCCAACAATATAGCCCCCGGTAGGGTAGTAAGCTGTCTTAACACTTGTTAAGGTCTCTGAGGTTACTGTTCTGACTGTTTTACCAAACGGTGCGTTACCAATATGTGCCATTGTTTATCCTAATAAGTAACCGCTAAAGTGTGCATGGCCAGTATTAACATAGATGGAAAGCCCACTGGTAGAACCCTGAACTTGCACCTTAATAGTGTCACCTGCTGCAAGATCCACTATACCATCTGCCCCCATAGTAGTTTGATTTTCCTTAAAGCTCATACGACCCATAGGTAAACTGTTGAGATAGGAGCTACCATTTTTACTGATCCATCCAGTAATGTAATGTGTTGAAGGTATCGAGTTAGGGTAGATAAGAAAAGCAAAACTCACATAATATTTACCCGCTACAGGGGCTGTAAATGTATACGTAGAAGTATTAAAGAAACTGCCTACATTAAATGTAGCGGTATTAAATGGTACATCGTATGTATTGGTATCGACAGCAAAGTTTGTACTAGTACCATAAACAGCAAATGAAGGCTGATTATAAACTCTTAAATATCCAGAATTGGTCAGGCGCGCATATTCTGTAAACGTAGAGGTGGTAGATTTACCTAATGTAATACCACCGTTTGCATCCCCACCACTACCACTATGTATTCTTAGCTCATTACTCTGAACTTGAATACCATACCTATCTCCTGAGCCACTGGTAGTATGATAAAAGTCTATTTTATTGCCAATTACATTTTCAAAGTTTAACTTGGCCTGTCTTGTAACGTTATTACCAATACCAATATTACCATTGGCTGACATTACAAATCTCATTGTTGTAGCGCCAGCATCAAAAATAAAGAAGCTATTAGCCACACCCCATTGTGTCTCTCCGTTAAATCCTACCCCAGTTTGATATCGATAAGCATTTGCCTGGTAGATAATCTGGGTATAAGAGTTAGAATTAAAGAGATGTAAGTTATGAGATTTAGTATCTGTTCTTATGTAAAGAGGAGCCTCTGCATTGGTGTTACTGCTACCTATACTTACTTCACCGTTTGAAAAAACGTAAAAGTTATTAGCTGTACTATTAGCAAATGTAACAGCACCGTTAACGAATTGAGTTCCGGTAACAACAGTATTGCCAGTATTAAGCGCACCAATGACTAAATTGGCTGTATTAGAAATTGCAGATGCATTAATAGCAGCATTAGCAATTGATACGGATAATACTTTATCTATTGGCATGATTAGGCGTTGTTAGCTTGATTTTGTGCGTCGAACTCAGCTTGTCTTTCAGCAGCCGATTGAATAGGTGCTGCATTTACAATGTCTTCTTTGCTACCGGAGATGCTTTCTCCAGCGGCTAATTTTCTTTGTACTTCAGCATTCACGATTTCTTCGATTGCAATTCTGCATCTTTCGTGAACGGCATTATCGATCCAGTCTTGTTGGCTAAATGCAACGAAACCAAGTGCTTTATTTTCTGCGTCACTTAGAGTGACTGTGTAATTTACTGACATATTGTCTCCTTGTTAAAAAATTATCCTAGTAAGGTAACGCTGGCCGTACCCCATGTACCATATGAATTGCCTATCTCATACCAATTGCCGCTATAAAACTGTATGTAATCACTTGCAGCTAATTGTATAACACAGGTATGTGTTCTCATTCTGTAATCTGCATTACCGTCAGAAGCATTGTTAAGGCCGGTTACTACCTGTGTACCGTTAACTCTAATATCAGTATCTATTCTACCAGTACCGGCATCGCAAATTGTTTGAAAAACAATTAAGTACAGACCATTGAGCGGTACTGTTATTCTACTATTACTAAACGATAGGGTAGCACGGTTATAACTTGTTGCAAATCTATCAGCAATACCTGCGGAACCTCTCGTACCGTTTCCAGGTGTACCGTGTATATGTAACTGGTATGGGAATTGAATGCCGTTACCTGAGTTAACCTGTATGTGATGTTTTGTAGCAATATTATCATAAGCCATGTAATATATGCCATCGCCAACACCTGTTGACCAAGATGTATTAGTACTGCTTTTACCATTAAGGTGTAGTACACCATAGGCCTTACCACCACCAACAGCGATACAGTCCGAGTTGGAGCCCCATTGGGTGTTAAATGGTGTTGTATTACCTACGCCAAGATTACCTCTTACTACAAACGAGCCGTTTGCATAAACCGAGCTTCTATTGCCTATTGTACCACCTGTAACGAATTCAATAGCAGTATTTGAGCCATCAGCATTCCATAGGCATAGTGACCCGTTAGCTAAACTATTACCACCGTTATTGCCATTTTTAATTAGATATCCATGACCTTGACCTGCAGCTGCTGTTGTTAACTGTAGGTAAGAGTAGGTAGAGGTTGCATTAGTTGCATTGATTAATAAATGTGGATCTAATGCGGTGCTAGTAATATTAACAGGTACAGAGGCATCTGAGTTAGCAGTAATAGCACCTTGTACGGTTAAGTTACCTGTTAAGCTTGTAGTACCGGTTACAGTTAATGATTGTGTAGGTGCAGTATTATTAATACCAACTCTATTATTAGTGCCGTCAACAAATAATGTGCCACTATCTAAATTAACGTTAGCAGAAGCAGATAATGTACCTGTAATGGTTGTATTACCTAATGCTGAGGCAAATACACCACCGGTTGCATTAGCAACACTAAATGATGTACCATTGGTTGATAACTTTATGTCACCAAGGTTAATAGTGTTACCAGACAAATAAATGTCACGGTAACGCATGGTGCTTGTACCAATATCATATGTAACGTTAGCAGAAGGTACTAAATGCTGCGTAGTAGTATTACCAGTAAGAGAAAGATCTCTCTGTAGTGCATTATTACCAACGGTGTTTGGTGTTGGTATAGTAGAACCAATAGTAGCCTGTCTATAAGTAACAACAATATTATTGCTACCGGCTAGTGGTGCTTCAGAAAACGTTAATGTATTATTAGATACAGAATAAGAATTACTAAATGGATTCTGCTGAATGTTGTTAACAACGATTTCTAAATCGGCAAGGTTACTTACGTACTTAGATAAAGTAAATGCTGTTGCAGTACCATTGGCACTGAACACATCAGTAGTAACCGCGGTAAAATATGACGCTGGTGAATTACCAATATGGGCCATTATTAGACTCCAACGGCAACAGAGGTCAGACAGTGGGCTGAATTAGCCGCACTTGATACTACTTTGAGTGCATCTCCGTTTACAAGGAAGTGTTTAATGTCACCACCAACGGCAGCTAATGCACCACCAACAGAAACGGTTGCATTCTTAACCAAGTAATAATCTACTGTACTTCTTGTCACATATAAACTAACAGTAATCGGACTATCGGAAACATTTGCAATCTGAACCCCTACCAAAGCAGTAGTAGCCGATGCTGTAAAAACAGTATTAGCGGTTGTGCCAATTGTATTGTTCACATAACTGGTCTGGGTTGATGCCATATCTTATCCGTAAATTAATGCATTGAGGAATGCTGTACCAGCAGGGTCAACATTCAAATTGGTTTGTGTTTGTTCCACGTTACCAACTACAATAGTGTTAGCTGTTATTGTTCCATTGGTATTTATACTGGTGGATGTGATTATGGTATTGACGGTTGAGTTGCCAACTCTGATATCAGACGTTGACAAGTAAACGTTTGCACCAACGTAAAGGTATGAACTGACGTTTGCAAAACCAGTAATGGTTGTATTACCAGCAGCCAAAGTATTAGTAATATTTACAGCACCATTGGCATTAACAGTAGTAAAGCTACCGGCACCAATAAAGGTATTTGCCTGAACGTTGGCTAATGCAAATGTGTTATTCGATGTATCGATGTATGCTGATACATCTGGTTCAGGCTCATATTGATGGAAGAACTTCCATATACCATCGGTGGCATCTCTGAAAATACCAGCATGTCTGTAAGTACCATCATTATAGTTACCGGCAAAACCTAAGTCAGGGTTAGCAACGTTGCTGCTGGCATTCAAATAAATCATGTTATCTTCTACTGATAGAGAAGAAACATTCATAGTAACAGTATTTCCGGTAACTAACAAGTCACCGTCAATTTGCATGTTACCTGTTAGCCTAACTGTATTAGCCGTAACGTTAGAAGAAAATATGACGTTACCGGAAAACGTACCGCCGTTAAACACATTCGAGTATGCAGCTGATGCCTTGGTATCAGCATATGAAGTGGCGTTGGCATACGCATTAGCCGCTTGGTTAAACGATGTTGTATTAGCAGCACTTACTGCGTTTGCATATGCATTTGCAGCCTGATTAAAAGAAGTAGTATTTGCAACACTTACGGCATTTGCATAAACGGTTGCACCAACGGTATCGGCATAACCGGTTGCGTTTGAATAAGCAGTTGCAGCCAATGTTACAGCATTAGCAACCGCATTAGTATAAGCGTTAGCGGAAAGTAATACAGCCTGATTGTAGGCATTAGTGTATGCAGTTGCTGAAAACCCAGTTGCATTAGAAACCGCATTACTGGCTAACTCATACGCTGTCTTAACACTATTGGCTGATGCTGCTGTATTAGTAAACGTGTTTGAAACACTATCAACTACTATGAGTAAGCCCTGTACGGTATTGTTACCGGTAGTAAGGGTAACGTAGGTATTACTTGAGGTTGTTTCAATTAATATAGTTGAGTTAGCAGCAGTAAAAGATGCATTACTAAATGCATTAGGAGCAACTGGCTTGCTAAAATTCTTATACGAAATAACAATGTTGTTAGAACTAGTCGAAGGAGCCTCAGAAAAAGTCAATATATTATTATTGACAATTGAGTAACTACCGTCAAATGGATTTTGCTGTACGTTATTAACAACAACTTCAATGTCAGTATTTCTTACAACATTATAAGAAAGAGTAAATGTGCTGCTACCGTTACCACTAAAGACATCAGAGAAGTTCTTATAGGTACCGGCTTCTCCAGAAGGTGCGCTACCAATATAACTCATTATGTGATCTCCAACACTGACAAGATAACATCGGCAGAAGATGCAGTGTTACTTGATACGTAAAGTGTGTTGTTTTGTTCTACTACCAACTTTTGTTCACCGCCGATTGGTACAAGAGTACCGCCAACAGGTATAAGAGCATTCTTAATTAAGTATGTGTTAGCTGAACTTTCGTTAAGATATACGTTTACAGCAATAGTTGTAGTACCAATATTGGCAATAGTCATACCAATAATGGTTGACTGAATATTGGTTGTAGTAGGGTTATAAACAGCATTGGCTGTGGTGCCAATTGAACGTGCTGTGAAATTCTTAAATGTACTTGCCATCTGTTATCCTAACGCAATGGCATATACGATAGGATCAAGAGGTGCAGTTGTCATAACTGTGCTATCGGAGAACTGAATACCATTTGCACTTAGAATAACTGTACCATCAACACTTGTATTGCCGGTAACTGAGAGACTGGAAAGATTAGAACCGATCTCAAATAGAGATCCGTTCGACGAGAACATTTTTTTGTCTGCTAAGTTCAGAGCAAGCTCACCCGTATCGATAAACGAGGTGTTGCTTGAATTAGATGTGTTTGGTGTACGACCGGAGACCGAGGTACGTTTAATCTGAATAACGTTAGACATGTTCTCTATATAGAGTTAAAACGCCGCAATATTGCGGCGTAAATATTTAGCTACTGAGATCGGATTCGGTATCTACCTCTTCCGTCTCAACGGGCACTTGAAGGGCTTCTAACTCCTCTTGTGCTGACTTCAAATCATCGAGTGCTTTGTTGTATCTTGTTTCAACAATCTGCAATCTTGTTTCGCTTAAAAGCAACCTTGTCTGTAAATCGTCAATCTGTGCTTTTTGTTTGGCGATATAAGCATTAATAAATTCAGTATCCATTAGAATGTTCCACCGTCAAGACCGGCAAATGTTGGCACATTAGATGTGATCTGTAACACTTGACCGTTTGAACCAGTTGCCTCTTGTAAGGCGCCAGTTCCATAACCAAAGAGAACGGCGTTGTTGGTAACCGATTGTTTACCTGTACCGCCACTTGCTACACCCAAGGCACTATTTAGTGTCAAGGTGTTAGCTGTAATTGTAACTGCTATAGTGCTATTGGAAGTAATAGCAACAGAAGTAGTATTGGTGCGTAAGCCACCTGAACTCAAGTATGCATTAAGAGTTGCAATAGAAACTGCGGCTGTGTTAACAACGTTGTTTGGTGTTTGATTTAATAAACCATCAAACAATACATATGTATTACTTGTTGCTTGACGAACAAGACCGGTATGAATAGTTTGACTTGTGTTACCGTATTCACCATAGAAACCAATATCTACTGAGTCAGTAAATACACTGGTGTTGGCTTGCTGATCGGCAAGTGCAAATAACGGATCTTTAATCGTTAAGTTAACAGTGTCAATGGTAGTTAAAGTACCTTGAACGTTTAAGTCACCATTAACAAGAACGTTGGTGAAGTATGCATTACCTGAATAAATGTTACGCCAGTAATTAGTACCTGAACCAATATCGTATGATAGGTTTGAGCTAGGAACAACGTGGGTGTTTACAACACCGTTAACAGAAATAATATCTGTACTGTTGTTACCTAATGCAACGTTAGTGTCAAAATTGACGCTACTGTTGACACTTAATGTACCGGTAATAGAAACGTTATTACTGAACGCTGCTGCATTAACAACGTTGAGTGAACCACCAACGTTTGCAGTACCAGTAATAGTTGTAAAACCAGAAACTGTTGTATTACCAGTATTCAATACACCGTCTAAGTCGACAGAGGTGCTGGTAATAGAACTATTAACAGTTGAGTTACCAACGTTAATAGAAGATGTAGAAAGGTTAACGTTTGCACCAACGTTAAGAATTGTTGTAACGTTAGCCGAATTTGTTACTAACGCATTGTTAACTCTTACATAAGAAGAGTTTGCATAGACATTAACAGAAGAATTACCAACGCTGATACTTCCAGTATCAACATTAACGTTAGCACCAACATTAAGCGTTTTACCAATTGATACTGCATTTGATAGACTTAATACACCAGTGGTATAATTGAACGTGAATGCATCGTTACCAGCCAGTACGGTATTGTTACTGAAGTAAACTTGGGTGTTAGCACCAGCAGCTGTTAGGTTGGCTGTTCTATTATTTACATAATTTTGAATTGCAAATGTAGTTGCTAATTCATTATTAGCATTTAAACCAAGTTGTGAAGAGTTAGAAGTAGCATTAACAGATGCAATATTAATAGTAGTACCAACTGGACCAACGATAAGTTTGGCTGTTTGTACATTATCGATCCATGCACTATTGTTTGCAACAAGTGCTTGGTTAGCTGTTAGAGTACCAGGATAACGTTTGCCAGCAATAGGCACAACGTTTGCGGTATTGGTACCCTCAACACTACCGATGAATAATATTTCACCATTACTGGTATACGCTAACTCACCAGGTTGTAGATCGGTAGGAGTACCAGTGGTAGTACTACGTCTTATCTGAATGATTGTGTTTGACATTAAAAGGTTCCTCCGTCCACAGACGCTAGATTTATATCCTGATTAGTTAATTGTTGTACAACATATTTATTAAGTGCGGAATCATAAACTAGCGTGTACCCATCTTGTGGAGTACCCTCAATCACATCCTTCATTTCACCTACGGCGTCAACAGTGGCAAACTGAGATTTAAGAGTTGTAACTGTGCTTGGTGCGCCCACAGGAGGCGTGACCACCTTTAGTCTGTTATTTGCATCAAGGTTTACCTTGACATTAATGGCAAGTGCAGACTGATTAATACCCATTTTATCTTGTTACCTGTGGGGTTACGGTTACAATACCCTCAATCAACCTCGTTGCAACGTTACCACTATCCACTAATTCAACATCATAAACGTAGCGGCCGGCAACAACGTTTGCTGTAGTATTGGCTGACATGCCAAGAGTAACTGTGCCGTTAGCACCGCCTAATGTGACGGTGAAGCTGGTAGAGTTACTCGATGTATAGTGTTTTCTAAGTTGAGCGGTACCTGAGTAGCCGGTAAGATCTATAAGATCTCCGTTGTCCTGAGTAAGAGTCAGAACAGTTTCAAAGGTAGCTCCCTGATCAACAACAAGATTTACTTTAGTTCCCATAGCATTAAATAGTTATTTCTACTATTTATACACCACAGAAATTAACCGTTTATATCGCCGTTGTATCTGGAAGTCCAAATAACTAAGTTATATTTAGTTCCGGAAGTTACTTGTCTACCTTCGTGCCCATGAGTTACCTGTCCAGGCCACAATACGATGTCACCGACAGGCACATCTTTATTAGAATAGTTCTGTCTATGGAAATAAGTATCACCACCTTCATAACCATCATTTAGTTTAATGATGCCGGAAACTAATGATGCATCATGGTGACAGCTTAGATATGATTGTGATTGCTCATTGTATTTAATAATGAACATATCTCTGATATCATACAACTGTAACGGCCACCAATATTTCTCAATCGCTGGACCAATATTCTTAAGTAGGTGCTCTCTTATTTCGGCAAACAGCTCAGGTGAAAATTTATTAACTCTAATTTCTTGACCTGGGAACTTATCACCATCTAGAGATTTCCAAACACCAAACTCTTCTGATAATTTAATAATGTCAGAACATTGCTGTGGGGTAAAAAAATCACCAGCTAAAATATCTGGACCAACTACCTTGAGGTTGTTTGTTATAGGTTTAAAATTAGGTTTATGGTAAATCTTATTATAGAGATTCAAAAATGCTGTCTTCGATTCACCGCCACCATTACCATGTAAGATGCAAGGGCATGTATTGGTAGCTGTATTATACAACTGCCCGTTACCTAGTAAGCATACTTCTTTTTCAGCAAAGCAAATACATTGAAACAGATAGTTCTCATAATCTAGCTTTATAGTTAGATCATCACTACCTAAAGTTTCTAGATATCTTTTCTGTAGATATAGTTGATCGTCATCACAATCGTTTATTTTATTCTGTAATAATCTTGCAATAGCCCATCTATAGCCGATGTAACAACCGCTGTTTAAAAATCTATATTCAGTATGAGATTCAGGAAACTGATCGGCAATACTCTTGTCTGGCCAACATGCCTTTTCTGCTGCAAATAAAATGTCACAATCTGCTTCATAAAATCTACCGACAATAGTCTCTATATCGTCGTTGATCATTACATCATACCCATCTACAAATAATACGATGTCTCTATCTTGTATGTTGTCGATGAAATCGTATACAAGGTTTAGCTTCTGGCCACCACCAGAGCCGTTAGCCATATCGCCACCGTTCCACTGTCTACCTAGACCAAGATTAACAGCACTGATATTGAATTTTTTGATAGAATCAATAAGCGTATACATCTCATTATTATCTGTACCTACCGTGAGAGGTACAACTGATCTGATAGGGAATGTATTTGACTCTATATCTGAACCAAACTCTTCTCTTGATGCTTGAGTAAAATAAGGTTTAGTAAATGCAGCAATCTTTGATTTTTTCTTATTAAATCTTTTGATAAGAAATTCAAAATTCTTCTTTATTACTTTTGCATCACTTAATAAGTTGCTTTCGTCGATACCGTTAAGTATCGGAAAAAATTCATCTACCGGTATTACACAATCTTGTAGATTAAGGGAGAGTAAATATGATGCAAACTCTGACGTGATTGCGTAAGCACTAGCGTGATAAGGATACACCACATCGGTAAGTTCAATACCATTAAACTTATTGTTTCTATGAAGACCTGGTGACATCTCTTTGTAGTGTAAGTACACCATATCATATTCACTAAGAGCTGTTTCAATATCAGCATCGACCATCTTCCTCATTGCTATAGAATCATCTTCTAATACAATACCTGGTTTACCGGAAGCAGCTATTTTTTTCCAAACTTCAATATGGGAGAGAGTGCAGGCAATTTCACCT
>JACCDJ011539739.1_pt1 | contig 12531 bp, 2 predicted proteins | sample 7444481 | NCBI WGS metagenome assembly JACCDJ01 (sample SAMN15323435, study PRJNA562643) | freshwater metagenome | isolation source: river surface water | place: USA:Blue River Watershed | collected 2017-08-15 | reverse complement strand
GGCAAGAATCACAAAGTCCAATAAACTGACATATAACCACTGAGCGCCCATCACGTCCGCCCCTCCAAAATCAGGAACAAAGTGGACCAATAAATATAAAAGTGCGCAAAATCCAGGGCCCAATGTACTTTTTTCGACCTGACTCATAACAATCTATTCTTTAGATTAAAGATAAGACAATCGCACATAAAAAACCATCCTTATACAATGTAAAAGGACGGTTTAATAGATATTAAAAAGCTTCTGCTATTTTGCAGCTAGGTCAAATGTCCTTGTGACTGTATTTGAAGCTTTTGATATAGAGGTAACTTTTACAGTAGCAACACAATGTACTCCAGGTTTCAATCCTTTTATTGTAACAGGATTACTTGCTGTTTTAGATATAGGAGGTTTCTCGGTAAAAACAACAACCTTATCATCTAATTTATTCTTTACTGTAATTTCTATTTCAACCCCATCTTTAGGCATTGTAGATGTAATATTAGCATCAATGGTGACCGAAGTTCCAACTACAGCAAAAATACCATTATAGTTCACTTCTGTATTATCTATTTTAACTATAAATGTAATGTCAGACTCTGTAATTACAACTGGAGGGGTTGGAGGGGTTGGAGGGGTTGGAGGGGTTGTAGAACCACTATCCCCCCCTTTGCTACATCCAGCAAAAGTTAGCATAATAAAACTTAGCGCAATAATACCGCTTGTTTTTACAAATTTAGTTAGTTGTTGCATAAATTATAATTTAACCATTTTAAATTGATGAGATACTTTTAAGTCAGGCGATGATACTCTTACAAAGTAAATGCCTGGATTTAATTCATTGAATGTTAATCTTGAGCCTGCTGTAACACCGATTCTTGTTGCCACTTTAGATCCTGTTGCTGCAGAGAAGACATCGATGTTCATTCTTTGGTGCCCTTTGACAACAAAGTCAATATTCATAAAATTAATGAAAGGATTTGGAGTTAGCTTAATAAACTCATCCCAACTTAATCTTATGATATCTGTAACTAAGTAGTAATATGGATTACTGAATGCACTAGTACAACCATTAACAGTCGTATTGATTGTATAGCTACCAACAGTTGTAGGTTTAAATGTAGCGCCAGTGTTAGAAAGTTTCACACCATCTTTATACCAACTCACATTGTTTGTGCTAGAAGAAACTAGATTCCCAGCAGTATCTCTCACAATAGTTGGTGTCACAGGTATTGGCAATACATTGATATCTAACTTAGTTCTATCACTATAGCATCCAGCAGCAGTATCTACTTGAGCAACGTAATAAGATATAATACCTAATGAATTAGTGTTGAATGTTGGAGTCAACAAAGATGGTGTACCACCTGTTGCATTTGTACCATACCAAGCTAGTTTATTCGTTGTAGCAGATGCTGTAAAATTAATTGTTACAGTAGATTGGTTTTGACAAGTTACTCCTGTAGAAACAACTGGCTTAGCTGGTTGATTAGCCACATTGACTGTTATTGGTTTTGAAATAGAACAACCTAATGTATCTGTAGCTCTGATATAATAGGTGCCACTGGTATTTATCGTACTTGGTGTTGCAACTTTTACTGTAGCATTGATATCACTAAAGTAACTATATGAAAGTTTACTGCTAGTACCATTTAAAATAAGCGACGTATCAGAAAGATTCACTACGAGTGGTAAACAAGCTATTGCAGATGCCTTGACATTCAATACTGGCTTGGTTAGACAATCTGAATTAACCAATTTAATAAACCTTTCAACTGATAACCCATTTGCATCTACAGCTGCTACTTTTAATCTAATTGTATCTGCATCATTCAGTTTTCGCTTATTGACTAAAATCGTATTATTAAGTTCAAAAAGCTGATTATTTTCTCCATTTAATCCTGTAACAAACCTGTAAGTCAAAACAGGAGCATCAGCAGGTGCAGGATCATATAATGCTCTTAATGAAAGGACATATTTTGCGGAATCTGCATTGGTTTTACTGTAATAAAACAATGAGGTGTCTTTTTCATTGATAAGTAATTTTGATGGAGCCTGCATAACATTAAATAAATATGTCTTATCAAAATAACTTCCAAAATTATCTGTTGCTCTTAACTTAACCTTATAAGAAGCCAAGGTTGGTTTAGCATTTAATAATAAACTATTAGTTGTACTATCATACTTAAATATGCCATCAGAAACAAATGTTGCATCAGATACAATAGAGTATTTGATAACAGCACCTGCATCTGCATGTTTAGAAGTTATTTTATACTTAAAGCCTTCCTGATCATTTTGTTTAATTGTAAATGTAAAAGTACTATCGCCATTTAAGAAGATATTAGAAGGTGCTGATCGTTCAGTTATAGTTCTATTTGAACTAATTTGAATAGTTCTATTATCTGAGAAACTAGATCCAGCATTTGCTGCATCAATTGCTTGTACTGACCAATAATATGTACCTGGATCTAACAATAAGGATATTGAAGAATTAGTACCAGCATTACCTGATTCTGGTGTCTTTCTAACGCCTGAAATTAAGTCTGCATTTGGATCAATCACATCTGATAAGCCAGGTTTAGTTCCAATAGAAATGGCATATGTTAAACCATCTTTTGGAGTTTTATCATCTGTGGCTTTTTCCCAGTTAAATTGAACTAAGAATTTAGTTTCAACCTGGCTAATTATTGAAGAACTAATAGTCTTAGGTTTTGATGGTACAGTATTTGTCAAATAATTGGACTCGTTATAATTCTCATCCGCAATAGTAATAGATGAATCTGTAAATGGCACAATCACATTATTTACTATTCTAGGTTTACTTGATAGCGCTAATGATTGACGCACACTCGAATTATTACTAGAAGGCGAAGGCGAAGGATCGACAACTTTAGCTGACAAATCACGTACATTCTTTAAAATTTTGAAAGAAGAGCTGATTGTAGATTCATTGGTTAATGGATTAATAATTCGCTCTGTTCCTACTAATACCACATCTAGTACTTTTTTACCGCTAAAGTCTCCTAGTGTAGGACGCATAGTGATATAGTTGCCGAATGGGAAGGTAGGTAATTCTTTGAAATTGATAATACCGTTATTAGCAGAGGTAGAAGGATCAGCTAATGCCATAGAAGAGATACTTCCAGATCCTGCTCTAACACCACTAAAGATGATATCTGGATAACCATCGGTGTTGATGTCTCCCCATGTAGTTTGACCAGATTCAAATGGTTTAATATCTGAATTTGTTTGAATAAATTGGATCGTTTTAGCTACCGAGTCAACGTATTTATTTTGGTAAATTCTAAATACTTGCCCAGTTGAAGAACTTGTACCTGACACTGATAAGTCTAATAAACCATCATTATTGTAATCAATCAGATCTAATGTAGCATTTCTTAAAGCAGGAATACTTATAGAGGTGTTTCTTGCAAACGAAATTTTATTTGAGGTATCAGAAGTGTTCATATACACTTCTCCTAATCTTTGCAGACGGTCATTGCTATACAAGATGGCTAAATCTATTTTTAAATCCTTATTCAAATCACCAAATTGTAAACTCACGTTAGAAATACCATTGTTGGTCAATAAGACATCTAAGTTATTTGTAATAGCTGCTGCTTTAATTCCGTGCTGTTTATTGGCAGTGTCTTTATATAAACCTATAAATTTGAATACACCAGATGGCCCATTAGGTGTATTATCTATACCGGAATAAATCATATCAACGTAACCATTCTTATCAATATCTGCAAAAGCAATTTTTGGTGTTGCTAAAGCTGCCCCATTATAAATTAGTGATGTGATATTTTCAAATTTATAGTTACCTCTATTTTTTAAGATGGCTAATTTACCATTTCCATTGTTGTAATCATTACCAGCAACAACTAGGTCTAGTAGACCATCATTGTTTAAGTCAACCCACTTAATTTCTGCGTTAGCTATGTTTGCTAAATCATCTTTAAAGTTAGTACCTGAAGTGCCTGATATACCTGGTATAGATCGTGTAGAATCATTTGACAATTTCACAAACTTACCACCGAAATTTCTATACAGACCAACAGGGGTATTAAAGTTACCAAAATCGCCACCATTAACCACTTTTCCTAAATAGATAAAGTCAAAAACGCCTTTATTATTCACGTCAGCCCATGCGAAAGATGGTTTATCTAAAGGCTGAATTCTTGTATCTACTAATCCACCTTGGTTCAAGAACTGCCATGGATACTTTAAGACAATTTTTTGACTTCCAGAGAACTTAGAAGAAGAGTAGTTTCCGTCTACTGCTTGTACTGACCAATAGAACACCCCTGGAGGTAATTCAATATAATATTGATTAGAACCAATCAATGATGTATTAGGTGTCAATAATTTGTCATTTGTAGGGTTTACTTGAACCACTCTTAAATCACTTAAGCCTGGTTGAGTTCCTAATTTTAAATTATAGTATAAATTAGCAGGTGCAGTTTTATCATCTGTTGCAGCATCCCATAGCAATAATACCCTGCCCTGACCTTGATCAATAAATCTTAAATTTTTAGGTGCTGAAGGTTCTTTATTGACATTTTCACCTTGATTATTTAAATAAATACTAGTAGAACTTCCAACAAGTTTATTTCCACTAATCACCATATCCATACTTCCATCACCATTGGCATCACCCCAACTAATTGTAGCTTCTTTATATTGAGGAATACTTTCATTTTTAGATAAAGTAAAATTACCAAATCCGCCTTCGTTCAAGTAGAACTTAGTGACTGGATTTGCTTTAACATCTAATCCGGCCAAAGTAATATCTACTAAACCATCATTGTTAAAGTCAACTAATTTTATATCTCCTTTCTCAACGCTATCAAGTATAATGCTAGTTGCATTGTAAATGTTGTTGTATGAGAAGAATGAACCAAATTTTGCATCTTTGCTTTCTATAGTTTGGTTACGTAATAATAATAATTGAGGATAATCAATAAAGGTATTACCTGTTTGTCTTCTAGCAGTACCCATTGCTACGATATCTGTATCACCATCACCATCCAAATCTGCGATATCTAATTTAGTATCCTTCATTGCTAAATTCATACCATATGAATATCCATTATTACTATTTTGGCCATAATTATTAGTAGTTATTTTAGGATCCAACAATGTGTTAACACGAATACCCCCTTGAGGATTTCCACCTGAACTAGTTCCTGAATAGATTAAGTCTAAATCTCCATCCAAATCATAGTCCAAGAATCGTGCATCTGCATTGAACATATTTGGCACTGCATTATATGCATTGAATTCTGGATCCACTTTGAAATTACCTTTTCCGTCGTTTTGATATAAAAATGATTTTGGATTACCACTTACATCCTGACCTGTGGTAAACATGTCTAATGTACCATTGTTATTATAATCTCCAAATGTCATGTTTGCAAATTTCAAACCAGCAACACTTGAAGGTGTACTTATTTCAAATACGCCTTTATTATTGATTAATTGTTGGTAAACAACTGCAGTAGTACCTGATTGACCAATGATAGACAAATCTAACCAGCCATCATTGTTAAGGTCAACCCACTTTATATCACCATTAACGAATGAACGATTGGATAGATTAAGATCTTGGAAAGAGCCATTTTTATTTTCATAAATCTTTGTAATACTTCCAATATCATCATTCTGACCCATGACAGCTAGATCCATCAAACCGTCATTATTATAATCACCCCAGGTAAATCTTGCATTATACAATCCAGGAATCGCATTCTCAATACTTTGTAAAGGATCCTTTGGAGTGAATAAAACTTGAGAGAATGCAGACGCATTTCCCTCCTTATTAACCATTTGCAATGACACATAATAAGGTTTCTTACTTGTAAGATTTACATCACTGAACTCAATTGAATCTGGATAATTCCTTGCATATACTCTATCTAATATAATAGGTATCGTTGGATTTGATGCACGATAATTGTATCCAGTATTGATTCTTGCAGCCTTATAACTTGCAAGTGTATCCACTTTGATGTTAGCGAAAATATAACTATCGACATTGTCTTTAGTAGGCGTCCATTTTACTTTAACGCTATAGCCATTATTTGTTACTTTAATATTATCAGCATTGATTGCAGGTGGCGCTGTTCTTACAAAACTTTCGTCTCCTTTAGTTTGTAACCATGCTTTAAAGACATAATTATTACTATTCCAATTGACTGAACCATCTGCTTCTTGACCCATTTCCATCCATGTTAAATCCTTAAAGCCATCTTTGTTCAAATCAACCAATCTTAGGTTAAATAAACTCCAGATTGTATTTGTATTGAAAGGAATACCGCCAATCTTCTTTTTAACGAATTCTGATTGTTGGTTATTGATATAAGCAACTACCGAACCAGAGTTATCTACTGTAATCACGTCTGGATAAGAGTCATTATTGATATCCCCTACAGTAAGCTTACCATCATTCAAAGCAGCATTAATTTGCATTGAAGACGCTACTGATTTGAAATTTTCATCTAAATCATACACCTTATAGTTGCCGCCGTTAGTTCTAGTTAAAATTTGAACTTTTCTGCCATTTTTGAAATCATTGATGTAAAGATTTGCACCCCAATCCACATTGATTCCTGTATGATACATGAAGAATTTACCTGCTTTCTTGTTAGAAACAAACACCACCAATGGATTGCCATTAGTTTGTCCTAATCCAATACCATTAGCCCAATTAGTTGTACCAAAAATATCAGGAATTCCATCATTATTGATATCTATGAATTTAACCAACTTAAGATTAGCACTAACTTGATTGATATTTGTGTTCGATAAATTTATTGAAGGATTAGGCTCCCACTTAACTTGCTGTAATGTTGCAACCATTTCTTCCTTCCCGTCAAAATTACCATCCATAAACTCCACATTGGCTTCGATATTTTGACCACTATTGGTTGCCCCTTCATTTAAATTGAATGATGGCTGATCCCACTTGTAAGTTAAATTTGAAGTTTGATTCCATTGATTTAACATGCCACTGTTATTAAAAAATTGCTTAGGAACATTTGTGGTGTCAATTCTGAAATTCAAACTCTTATCATTCACTAAATACGCCAATTGTGTATTATTATTTGAGTTGCCAGCTTTTCTAAAGAAAGCAACAAAATCAAAGTCATCATCACCATTCACATTTGTTGCAGAAAGTAATTGTAAATAATCTGCTTTACCCTTATTTAATAAGGACCTTTTATTCAAACTGAATGTAATATTATTTGAGCCAGTAATTCTATTAACATTCAACACATTTAAATAATCAGATTCATTAGGTGAATTAGATGTACTATCTACTGTCTTAAATTCTTGAGAATAGAAAATCACTTTTGGTAAACCTGGTGTGGCTTCTGATCCAAGATTAACAAGATGCATTAAACTAGAAACATGACCTCCATTTCTGCTCCCAGATTTCATTCTAAATGAGGCTGTATCCACTCCAAAATTAATTGCTGGAATAAAGATTGTGTCTAGTACAGACTTCACATTACTTAAACCAGTCCTGATTTCTGACGCACCTGAACCAAATGTTGCTTTTAATGCATAATAGTAAGTCTTGTCATTAGGTAATTCGTCAGTAATAGTGTTTCTAGCTAAGTCCACATTTATACTTAAAGGCGCTATTGTATCCAAAGAGGTTCTAATTGTATCTCTATAAACTTTAATGCCAGCATAGCTAACGCTAGCGTCTGGCTTCTCCCATGTTAAGGTTATTGTTTTTGCAGCTTTTTGTAAACGAGTGATTTGAGGAGCTGCTAAACTAAACTTACTTTCAAATGGACCTACATCCCCAGCAGTTCCAGTTGGATTAGGTCTAGTTACATTATTGTAATCATAAGTAATCGCATTCAAAGTGTCGTTAGGAGTACCAGGAATAATATATCTTGATTCAGCCATACCTAAAGCTGGAGAAAAAGCAGTTAAACTGAAATCACTATTAGAAGGGTTTACAAATTGTGGCTCAACTAATTTATTACTTGCAGATTGTGCTAATAACTTAGGGTTGTCAACAATTGACCCTACTACTCTAAACAGTTTATCATTAAAGCGTGCATCATAACCATTCTCATAGATAATACTGTTAAAAATAACAGCACCTCTTTCTGTACCCCAGTTCTGTGATAAATAGCTATTGTTGGCAATCAAAGAATTAACAATTCTTAAAACTCTTGTTTTAGGTCTTGTTGAATCATCACCACCACCATTTAAAAGAAATACACCATTTTGTGTTGTATTATTTATAATAATTGAGTTTCTAATTTCAGGGGAAGACTGATTTGTGTTAAATACAATCTGAGATGTATTGTTTATGAAAGTACACGCATCAAATAATGGATTTGAATTAAAATTAACATCCACAGCTGCAGGTGCTAAATTTGAATTCCACTGTGTCATTTGAGACTCGGTGATAACTAAACCTATGAACGTATTTCTATTACTCGGATATGAGCTTAAGTTCCAATCATATTGATCTTGAATTCTGATAATTGGCTTAGTAGTAGCAAATTCTGCACTAGGTCTTAGTACAGCTTTACCCTTATTCTTAGCCATAATTGTATATTGCTTTCTAATTAATTCAATGTTTTCAGAGTGAACACCATCATTTAACATGATCGTATCACCAACATTACCATTATCAATAGCATATTGAATACTCTTAATTGGAAAGAATGTACCTGCATGATTAGATGATTTCCCTGCTGTATCAATTACCCATATATTATTGGCTTTTGTAGAAGCTAATTTAGAAATGGTACTTGCTGCACCAACACTATCAACCACTGCAATACCATAAAAATACTTCACATTCGCTTTAGCGGAATTGTCTACATAAAATGTAGTATCTACTCTTGTGGCAATTTTTTCTAATAAAGTAGTAGTTTCTCCTCTATATACATTGTATTTTCTTTTACCAGCTGTATCGGTCCATTTTAATGCAATAGATCGAGGTCCAGCATATGCAAAAACTGTATCTACAGGTGTAGGTGGAACATTTGGCTGAACAAAAAGTTCATTAGAAAATGCACTATATGATTTTGTAGTGGTTCCACTAAATGCTCTTATTCTATAGAAATACTTAGTTAGATTCACTAATGCTGTATCTAATAAGAAAAGGCTATCCGCTTTATTGATGGTGAATGTAGCAGTTGAAGCTGTCGCAGGAATGGTAGCGGTTGATCTAAATATTTCATATCCATCCACTGTTCCATTAATTGGCTTTCTCCATACCACACTCACTTTTTTATCAGAACCATCTAAAGCAACTAATAAAGGAGATGCAATACCGAATACAGATTCTACTGCTCCAATATCAGAATTAGTCCCAGCTGGACCAGGTCTAGCATTTCCATATAAATCTCTTGCATCTACTGATCTAGTATTTTTAGCACCAAATACATTCGTTCCACTATTGACTAAAATAGAAGAAGGGTCAATCTTGAAATTAGTTGAATCTTCAAATGGATTTTTTTCTAGCATTAAATTTTTAGAAAAAACTACACTACTTAAATTCCCTAATCTTGTTTTTTCAGGATCAGCTGTAAAAGCGTTGTTTTTAACATAGAAATCCGAAGTCGAATTACTAGGGTAGAAATCTAAAAAATTATTATAAAAAATATTATTTGTAATATGTGTATTAGGCGTTGGATTATTGAAAGCAAGTAAAGTGGCCTTGTTTTTATAAAATGTATTATTTGTAATAAAATTAGAATCGGAAGAATTACCACCTATTTTAAGGATGAAAAATTGCCATTGATCATTATTTTGTGTAATACCATTGTTTGCAAAAATATTACCAGACATTTTCAATCCAGATAACCAACCGTTTATTAAGCCAGTTTCGCACCAAACATTATTTGCTTTTGTGATGTCAGTATTATTATTCCTAAAAATATTATTCAATATAGAAATACCCTGACCACCTAATGAAATTGCACCTGAGTTATTCTCAAAAATTGAATTTTGAATAATAGCACTATCCTGGATTTGGATATAGTTGAAATCTTGATTTGCATCTCTGTTTGCAACAAATTGTATGTCTTTGAAACCATTATCAGCAAAAATACACTTGTCAATCACTAAATACTTCTGCCATTGCTGCTGTGTATTGATGATCATTTTACCTTTACCAGGAGCATTTTTAAAACTAAGTCCAACAAATTTTGTCCAGACACTTCTGCCATTAGTTTCAAAAGGCGCATATGTAATAATATTACCTCTTAAATCACTTGGAGCACTAATGATAGTAGATCTGATAGAAGCTGTATCTGTATTATCAATTAAATAATTTGAGCCAAAAATAACACCCGGATTGATTCTTATTTGTTCAGTATATATACCAGGTAAAACAACTACAGTATCACCTCTTAAAGCAACTGACATCGCTTGTTTTATAGTTGCGAATGCATCTGATCTATCAGGGTAACCTCTATTTGCATCTCGTCCGGTTGCTTTATTTACATACCATCTTACTGCAGAAGTAGTTGCTGGTGTAGTCCATGATTTATTTATACTCGTATCTGATACAACCTGATTGGTATCTCTATTGGTTAAATAATAAACATATTTTGTGCCCAGATTTGTTGTTGTATCAGTATATGAAGTAAGTGTGTCTTTAACTGATGCAATTTTTACAGCACTCGCAGAGGTTGAACCTCTATAAATATCTATACTAGTATATAATCTTGTTGAAGAATAAGTACCAGTATATGTGTTAGATGATACCCATGATACAGCAATACCAGATCTACCAGCGTCTGAAAGAGTTACATTTGTAGGAACAGATACTCTACTAGTGCTAGATGTGGTAGTAATACTATCTGCTAAACTTGGTTTTGAATAAGTGTTATATGCTTTACTAAACGCTTTTATAGTATAATAATACTTAGTCGTATTAGAAATAGTAGAAGCATCTATAAAAGTATTTGAACTCAACTTAACAGTGTCTTTTCTATTTGTTGTTGAATAAGTCCCAGCAGATGATGTAATGATAGCTGTATCTCTAGAAGCTGTACTTCTGTATATTACTACTGAATCAATCTTAGGATTTGATGGTATAGAAAAAGTTAATTTAATTGCTTTATTACCAGAAATAATTGCTTCTTGAACTGAGTTAATCACTGGATAAGGCATCGCCATTTCAGATTCAATTGCTCCCAAATCTACACCTGATCCAACTGGTACAGGACGATTTAAGCCTTTGAAGTCTTTCGTTAATACCAATGAGGAAGTACCAGCGCCAATACCAATACTAGTAGACAATAAACTAAAATCCAAATTAGCTGTGTCTTTGAATTTTGCTGTCCCAATCATATGTGAGGCAGTATCATAATTAAACGTAAATGTGGTCGAGAAATTACTTGGTCCTTTATTTGTGCTTATTTCTTGTGCTAATAAGTTATTCTTAAAGAAATAATTAGATGGTTTACCATTATTACCTCCATCACCCCAAGCAAATTCACTATTGGTACTTCTTGTTGACTTATCGAAATTATTGTCGATGATATTATTATACCAATAAGTAGCAAACATGCTATTTTCAAAACCACCCCACCAGTTAATAAAGTACGCAGTTTTTGTATTGTTTTTATAAAATGTATTATTGACAACTTCAATCGTATCTCTAAGTTCATCGCCACCAGATGTCAAAATCTGATCTCCACTATTGTTATAAAAAATATTGTTTTTAATCTTACCTTTTATTCTTTCTGCATAAATAATCCCACCTAAACCTTGTTGATTCCATGGACCACCTCTACTATCATTTTCTGTATTAGACGACACCGCCCTATTATTATAAAAAAGTGATGACTCCACCGAGAAAGGTGCGTCTGTACCAATTAATTGAAAACCAAAAACAGATACACCTATATTATTAAAAACTGTTGTATTTCTGATCTTAGTTCCTCTGAAAAAGAATGGAATTGAGCCTGTTGAACCCGAATTTTTTAGGATACAATTTCTAACCAATCCACCTTCTATGTCCAATGCAAATTTACTTGCACTGTCTACTGTAAATCCAATCATTTGAAAATAAGTACTATCTCTATTATTTCCAGTAACTCTAAATAAATTATCTGTGTTAGCGTTATTTTGAGTAACGCCTGCACCAGAAAGCACTGTTTTTCTAATATGACTTGTATCTCCATCAATTAAATATAATGACGCGAAAACAAGTTTTTTATTTGAATAATTACTATTAAAAAAAACCTTTTCTTTATATGTACCATCACTAACAATAACAGTATCCCCACTTTTAGCAGAATCCACCGCCATTTTAATAGTTGAGAAACTTGTACCACTGTTAGTTGTGGAACTAGGGTCAACAATAATTCTTTTTGGAGAATTTGACTGCGCATTTAGTTGCATTACTAAACTGCTTAATACTAAAGTTGTGCCTAATAAAGCTTGCTTCAATTTAGATGAAATCATAAAAAAATAATTACTGTTTTGTGTTCAAACAAAACTTGTTAATTAATTAAAAAATATAACAATAATATTACACCTATAAGATATGAGGGT
>JACCDJ011298858.1_pt1 | contig 12532 bp, 10 predicted proteins | sample 7444481 | NCBI WGS metagenome assembly JACCDJ01 (sample SAMN15323435, study PRJNA562643) | freshwater metagenome | isolation source: river surface water | place: USA:Blue River Watershed | collected 2017-08-15 | reverse complement strand
TTGAATGCCAGCAATGATTCCATCATCACTGCGACCCCATCAACCCAACCATTTAATGCTGCAGCTTTGATCATGGCGTATTCACCGCTCACTTGATACGCAAATGTAGGATATCCAAGCTCATCCTTCACGCGTCTCACAATATCAAGGTAAGGCATGCCTGGTTTCACCATCACCATGTCTGCGCCTTCTTCAATATCTAAAGCGACTTCCCGGATGGCCTCATCGGAATTGGCTGGATCCATTTGATAGGTTTTTTTATTGCCTTTGCCAAGGTTGCCTGCAGATCCGACTGCATCTCTAAATGGACCATAAAAAGCAGAAGCATATTTGGCTGAGTAAGCCATGATTTGAGTATGAATAAAACCATGTGCTTCTAGAGCATCACGAATGGCACCGATTCTGCCATCCATCATGTCAGATGGTGCCACCATATCAACGCCTGCTTGAGCATGCGTTAAGGCTTGTTTGATCAAAGCATCAACAGTCATGTCGTTGATGACATAACCTTCATCATCAATAATCCCATCTTGACCGTGACTGGTGTATGGATCAAGTGCAATGTCTGTCATGATGCCAAGAGTTGGAAATTTTTTCTTCAGTTCTTTAACTGCTTGTGGAATGAGGCCGTTCGAATTGAAAGCTTCTTTGCCGTCAGCGGTTTTTAATTCATTGCTAATAACTGGGAACAAGGCCATCACCGGAATGCCCAATTTGACACAGTCTTCAGCAATTGGAACTAAAAGGTCTAAAGACACTCGGCTAACGCCTGGCATGGACTTCACTTCTTCCATGCGACCGCTGCCTTCTAATAAGAAAACAGGATAAATAAAATCACTACTGGTTAGAGTATTTTCTTGTACAAGGCGGCGAGACCAATCAGTTCTTCGTAATCGACGTGGACGATGAAAAAGTTGCATATAAAACCTTATGATGAAAGTTGGGGTTTTAGGTTCTTAGAAATACGATTTTCATTACTGGTGTGTGCTGCTGATGCTTCAATGCCGAGCCACCCTGAAACCATCGAATCAGCCTCAACCAGTCCAATACGCTTAGTGCTTGAAAATAGCTGGGCGGTATAGGGACCGTTTGGATTTAGTTCTTTTAGCTTGTTTTGTAGCTTTTTCAGGGCTAAACGACCTTCAGATTGATTGAGTTTGTCACACTTTGTTAATAAAACATGAATAGGACGACCTGTTGGCGTAAACCATTCAATCATTTGCTGGTCTAGGTCGGTCATACCTCTTCTGGAATCCATAATCAGAACCATGCCCTTTAAATTGGGTCTAGTTTGCAAATAGGTGGATAGCAAATTATTCCAGTGAGACCTGGTTTTAAAGTCTACCTGGGCGTAACCATAACCCGGAAGGTCAACTAAATTCGCTAAATTGGTCTTATCTTTCGTTAAAATACCGAAAAAGTTGATATGTTGCGTTCTTCCGGGGGTTTTGCTGGCAAATGCTAGCCTATTTTGCTGGCAAAGTACGTTAATAGCCGTGGATTTTCCTGCGTTTGAGCGACCGGCAAAGGCCACTTCAGGGATATCCCAGGTAGGTAAATCAACCAAATGGTTAATCGTAATAAGAAATTGTGCTTGGTGTAAGGTCGACATAGGTGTTTAAAAGGTTAGACCTATTGTAAAATCTCTCGTTGATAATTAGTTGTTTAATTAAAAATAAAGATTTCTGAATCTTTTGCATCATATATATAGGGTGAGTGCACATGCGTCAAACAATTTCAGCCACATTAAAGACTTTAGTGATTACTTTGGGTTTGTCATTAGCAAGCGTGAGCTTTGCTGCTGAGCCTGCTGCAAAGCCAGCTGCTCCTGATGCAGCCAAAGGCGATACGCTTTATAACAGTGGTGATGCTAAAAGAGGTATTGTGGCTTGCGTTAGCTGTCACGGCACTAATGGTAATAGTGGCGCAGCTGCGTATCCAAAGCTAGCAGGCCAGCACGCTGCATACACTGTTAAGCAGCTCAAGGATTACAAAGGCGGTAAAGATCGTGTAAACGCAATTATGGGCGCGTTTGCAGGTTTATTGTCTGAAGAAGATATGGCTAATATTGGCGCTTACTTAGAAAAGCAAACACCAGGAACGGGTACTGCCAAAAATAAGGCAAGTATTGAATTGGGTCAAAAGATCTATCGTGGCGGTATTGCTTCAAAATCAGTAGCAGCTTGTGCAGGTTGTCATGGTCCTAACGGTTCAGGTATCCCAGCACAATACCCACGTATCTCTGGTCAACACGCTGAGTACACAGAAGCGCAGTTGGTTGCATACCGTTCTGGTGAGCGTAAGAACAGCGTGCAGATGAGCGCGATTGCATCTAGAATGTCTGATGCAGAAATCAAGGCTGTAGCAGACTATATCGCTGGGGTACGTTAATAAAACTTCTTTAAGTTTTTGTCATAAGAAGGGCCCACGAACTTAGTTTGTGGGCTTTATTTTTTATAGATTAGGGTATGACTATTTCTTCAACAGATATCAGCGCATTTAAAAGGTTTAATCGTGCCAGCGTAGAGCTTTTGTCATCGATGCGATTTGCCATTGCCTTGTTAACAATTATTTCAATAGCTAGCATTATTGGTACTGTTATCAAGCAAAGTGAGCCCTACGCAAACTATGTCAATCAATTTGGGCCATTCTGGGCGGAGATTTTTAACGGCTTAGGTTTGTTCGCTGTTTACACAGCGTGGTGGTTCCTATTAATTCTGGCGTTCTTGGTTGTATCAGTTTCGTTTTGTGTTTTACGTAATGCACCAAAAATGTTGGCAGATATTCGCGCATGGAAAGAGCATGTCAAAGAAGGCGGCCTACGTGCGTTACATCACCACTTTGAATATACAAGCCCACTTAGTCATCAGGCTGCTGCAGATGCCATTGCTAATCGTTTAGTTAAAGATGGCTATTCAGTAAAAACTCAATTAGCAGATGATCACTCTAAAGTGATGGCAAAAAAAGGTGCAGCTAGCAAGTGGGGTTACATCTTTGCTCACAGCGCCATTGTTTTAATTTGTTTGGGCGGCCTGTTGGATGGTGATTTATTTACAAGAGGCCAAATTTGGTTTGGCGGTAAAAGTATTTTGCCTAGCAATACTCAAGGCATGCTCATTTCTGAAATCCCAAGTGAGCATAAGTTAAGTGCTAGTAATCCAAGTTATCGCGCTAATATTTTTGTGCCAGAAGGTGGCACAAGTGCCACAGCTTTATTAAGTGCAACTAGTGGCAGCATTATTCAAGAGTTACCTTTTTCAATTGAATTGAAAAAGTTTCATGTTGAGTATTACAGCACTGGCATGCCTAAACTCTTCATGAGTGAAGTGTTAATTAAAGATCTCGATACAGGTAAAGAGTCGGAAGCTAAGATCAAAGTCAATGAGCCTTTAATTCATCGCGGCGTTGCTATTTATCAGTCTAGCTTTGAAGATGGCGGATCAAAGCTGAAGTTGCGCGCCTATCCAATGTTGGGCCCTTCTCATTCTGTTAAGACAAGTTTTATGGTGAGCGGAGAGGTTGGGCAAAGCACAGCGTTAAAGTCTAGTAATGGCACAAGCTACACATTAGAGTTTGTTGGATTTAGACCCACCAATGTGGAGAATATTTCTAATGCTTCTGGGCAAACTGATGCCAGAGGAGTTGCTACACAATCTGCAGATGCTGGCTTAGCAAAAGCATTCAATAATCGTTTAGGTTCTGGCGCCAAAACAAGCAAAACAACGGATTTAAAAAACGTCGGCCCATCTGTGCAATATAAGCTTCGAGATGAGGCTGGTCAGGCACGTGAATATAGCAACTATATGCAGCCACTTTTTTTAGATGGCATGCCGATGTTTTTATTTGGTGTGCGCGAAAGTGCAGCGCAAGAGTTTAGATACTTACGTGTTCCTGCAGATGCTAATTTAAGTCTTAATGAGTGGCTGACTTTGCGGACTATTTTGCAAGATCCTCGCGCAAGACAAAGAGCTGTTGAACGTTTTGCACAAACTTTAAGTCAGCAAAAAGGTTTCGCTTCATCACCTCAGGCAATTACGCAGTTAAAAGAAAGTGCAATGCGCTCGATAGAGTTATTTGCTGGAGCTAGTGATTTTGCTGTGACCCAAGCCAAAGAAGCAGGCACGATGCCAGGAGGTTTTGCTGCTTTAGGTGGATTTATTGATCAGGCTGTTCCAGAGGCAGAACGAGAAAAAGCAGCTGAAGTCATTTTGAAAGTTTTGAATGGCGTTATTTGGGAGCTCTGGCAAGAAGCTAGGGCCCAATTAAATTTAGCGCCTGCCAAGTCAGATCAAGAGAGTCAAAAGTTCATTCAGGCTGCTACATCAGCCCTATCGGATGCCAACTTTTATCCAGCTCCCTTGGTTTTTCAGCTAGATTCATTTGAAGAGGTAAAAGCGAGTGTTTTCCAGGTAACAAGATCCCCTGGTAAGAACATGGTTTATCTAGGTTGTTTACTATTGGTGCTGGGCATTTTTGCAATGTTCTATTTACCTGAGCGCAGAATTTGGGTTAGAAGCTTAGGTGAAGGCAAGAATCTTTTTGCAATGTCGACGTCACGAAAGACTCTTGATTTTGAAAAAGAGTTTACAAAGTATCAGGAAGATTTAAAAAATGGAAACTAAATACGTTAGTTCAGTTCAAGGTGGTTGGACGCTAACTCTGCGTCAAAGTATTGCGGATGTTTTCAAATCCTTGCAATGGGTTGATTATTTGTTTGCGATTGCCTTGGTGATCGGTGCTGTTGTTGCTGAGATGAAGTTCTCAGCGTATATGGACGGTTACGAGCAAGCAATTTTATTTTGTTCTGTGCCTGTTTTGGCATTCTTAGGTTGGTCTTGGGCGCCGTTAAGAAATTTAATGATTGGTGCAACAGCCTTAGCATTTTTAGCGATTTACTTCTATCAAACACCTGAAGGCGGATCTTTAGCGAGATCGGAACAAGCATTCTTTTTAAAGTACATGCTTTCTAGCCAGTCAGCTATTTTATGGATGAGCGTTTTCTTTGCTTTAAGTACTTTGTTTTACAGCTTAAGTTTTGCGCTACGTTCAAACGCAATGGGGCCAGCAGCATCAAAGCTTTCATGGGCTGCGGTTTACATTGGTTTAACAGGTATGTTGGTGCGTTGGTATGAGTCTTATTTGATGGGTGCCGACATTGGCCATATTCCTATTTCAAACTTATACGAAGTATTTATCTTATTTTGTTTAATTACAGCGCTCTTCCATTTGTACTATGAGGCTCGTTACCAATCTTTGGTTCTAGGCGCATTTGTTCTTTGGATTATTCTTGCCGCTGTCGCTTTTATATTCTGGTACAGCGTCTCAAGGGATGCTCACCAGATTCAACCATTAGTTCCTGCTCTTCAAAGTTGGTGGATGAAGATTCACGTACCAGCCAATTTTATTGGTTACGGCACTTTTGCTTTGGCTGCAATGGTGGCGATCGCTTACTTGCTAAAGTCTAAAAATATATTGGCAGATCGCCTACCAAGCTTAGAGCTCATGGATGACGTCATGTATAAGGCCATCGCTGTTGGCTTTGCATTTTTCACAATTGCGACAATCTTGGGAGCTCTATGGGCTGCTGAAGCTTGGGGTGGCTACTGGAGTTGGGACCCTAAAGAAACTTGGGCATTGATTGTCTGGTTGAATTACGCTGCTTGGTTACACATGCGCTTGATGAAGGGCCTAAGAGGTGTTGTAGCCGCTTGGTGGGCCCTGGTTGGGTTGCTAGTAACTACCTTTGCATTTATTGGCGTCAATATGTTCCTGTCAGGCCTGCACAGCTACGGAACACTCTAATTGATATCAATACACCTGCTTAATTAAATAATTAAGCAGGTAGTAATTTTTCATTAGCAAAAAGACTTTCAATTGTCTCTCGTTCACGAATCAAGTGAACTTTTGCACCATCAACCATTACTTCTGCAGCGCGACCTCTGGTGTTGTAATTAGAGCTCATAGTGAAACCATAAGCGCCAGCAGAAAGAATTGCTAACTGATCACCTGGTTCTACTTTTAGTTGGCGATCTCTACCTAGCCAATCTCCTGATTCGCAAATAGGACCAACAATGTCATAAGTCATTGACGAAGCAGAGCTTTGATCATTGACTGCCACGATTGCATGGTAGGCCTCGTACATCGCTGGACGCATGAGGTCATTCATAGCTGCGTCGACGATACAAAAATTCTTTGTTTCACCTGGTTTGAGATATTCAATAGTGGTGAGTAGTAAGCCTGCATTGCCAACCAATGAGCGACCTGGCTCAAATAAAACTTCTAGATGGCCAAAACCCTTGTCTTCAATATGATTTAAAAGTGTATTGGCAAAGTCAGTGATGGCCGGTGGTGTTTCATCGGTATAGCTAATACCTAAGCCGCCACCAATATCAAGATGATGAATCTTAATGCCCGCCGTACCTAAAGCTTTAATCAAATCTAAAACGCGATCTAAAGCATCTAAGTAAGGACTGATTTCTGTAATCTGTGAGCCGATGTGACAGTCAATGCCAACAATTTCACAGAAAGGCATTTGGGCTGCTGCTTGATAAGTGGCAATCACATCATCATAAGCAATGCCAAATTTATTACCTTTTAAGCCTGTTGAAATGTAAGGATGTGTTTTTGGATCAACGTCAGGATTAACTCGCAAAGAAATCTTAGCTTTAAGCCCTAAGCTACCCGCCACTTCATTAAGTCGTGTGAGCTCAGGAATAGATTCTAAGTTGAAGCATTTCACGCCAGCTTTAAGTGCTGCAATCATCTCTGACTTGCTTTTACCAACGCCAGAGAAAACAACTTTATCCGCTGACCCTCCAGCGGCTAACACGCGGGCTAATTCACCAGCGCTAACAATATCAAAACCTGCACCTAATTTAGCAAACACATTCAAGATTGCTAAATTGCTATTTGCCTTCATCGCATAGTGAACGCGGGCGCGTCGAACACCATTAGATCGAACACAGGCTGCCTCATAGGCATTAAAAGCATCAGTAAGCGCTTTCTTGCTGTAAACGTATGTGGGTGTACCAAACTGCTTGGCAATATCCGATAGCGCTACATCTTCGGCATGCCAAAGCTTATTTTTAAGTGAAAAACCATTGAGGTGAGGGATTAGACTCATTTAACTTCTTTCGCAGGCGGCCATTGCTTTTCCATTGGCTCAGCCTTTTCTGGAGGATTAGGCATATTCGGGACATTGGGGTGCGATAGCGGGCCACGTATCCCACATCCGAGAAGGGATATTGCCGCACAAAGAATCCAAGTCCTAGATACAATAAAACGCATATAAATATAAGTTTAAAAGTGATCGCTGACTATAGCATGGCCAATACCGAAAATATGAACAAAAATTTAACTGAAGTTGAACCCTTATCTGACTCAAGTTTTTATACGATTGCTGAAAAGACCTTAAAAGCAATTGAAATGTCTTTAGAAGAGGCATTCCAAGAGACAGATTTAGACCTTGATATTGCTCGCCAGGGTGGAAATGTCGTCAATATTCAGTTTGAAGATCGCAGTGTTATTGTGGTCAATACACAGGCGCCACTTCAAGAGATCTGGGTTGCAGCTAAAGAAGGTGGTTTTCACTATCGCTGGGCAGGAACTCTAGTAAAGCCTCTGTGGTTAGACACAAAAACGGGCGCCGAACTATTTTCGGAATTAAGTCGCTTAGCTAGCCAGCAAGCCAAAGCTAATCTTCAGGTTGTGTATCGCCCTTAATTAGCTTTGACGGTAACTGATTTATTCAAGAACAGTAGTTCTACCTAAAAATGGTATGAATTCTGGAATAACCCAGTCGCCATCTTGTTGTGAAACACCAGGAGGAGCTGTTCTTGGACTCTCAGGCATTCCACTCAAGGCTGTTTTCATGTAGCGTGTCCACATGGGCAGGGCTAAGCCACCACCAGTCTCTCGATCACCCAAACTCTTTGGTTTATCAAAGCCAATCCATGCAACCGCAACAATATTAGGATGGTAACCGGCAAACCATGCGTCCATAGACTCATTGGTTGTACCTGTTTTGCCTGCAATATCGCTACGTCCTAAAGCCGGTCTTGCTGATGCAGCTGTTCCAGTTTTGGTCACTTCTTGTAAAAGACTATCCATCACAAACGCTGTTCTGGAATCTAAGACCTTAAGTTGACTGTCGCCAGACTTTTGTGGAGCTGCTTCGAAAAGAACATTACCCTTTGCGTCGAGCACCTTACTGATCAAATAAGGCTCAACACGGTAGCCGCCATTTGCAAAGACACCATAACCAGTAGCTAATTGCAAAGGTGTTACCGAGCCTGCTCCTAATGCCATGGTTAGGTAAGGCGGATGCTTTTCAGGTTCAAAACCAAAGCGCTGAATGTAGTCTTGAGCGTAGCGTGCTCCAATTTTACGAATCACACGAACTGAGACTAAGTTCTTTGATTTTGCTAAAGCTGTACGAAGGCGCATATGACCTTCGAATTTGCCATCGTAGTTTTTAGGCTCCCACATTTGGCCGCCAGTTTCTAAGCCACTAATCGATAGAGGCGCATCATTAACAATCGTATTGGGCATGATGCCTTTTTCAATGGCAGCTGCATAAACAAAAGGTTTGAATGAAGAGCCTGGCTGACGTTGAGCTTGGGATACGTGATTAAACTTATTTCTGTTGTGATCAAAGCCACCCACTAAAGCGCGAATGCCGCCATCATGGGTATCTAGCGCCACAAATGCTGCTTCAACTTGTGGCATCTGAGCAAGCACCCAGCGACCATCTGAAGGAAGCACTCGAATAATTGCGCCTGGCTTGATTTGTTGTTTAGGTTGCGCTTTTTCAGATAGAGCTACGCTACCTAGTTTGAGGTCGTCACCTTTGATGCTGATGGTGTCACCTGTTGCGATAACCACTTTAATTTCTTTGGTATTCACCTCAGTCACAACGCCAGCTAACAAATCATCACTACTTGGGTGATCGCTTAAAGCATCATCAATAGCACGTTGTTTTTCTACCGAACCATCTGGAAGATTAATGTAGCCTTCTGGGCCACGATACTTGTGACGTAGTTCGTAATCCATAATGCCTTTACGAACTGCAGAGTAAGCGGCATCCTGTTCAGACTTGCGAATCGTTGTAATGACAGTCATCCCTTGCGTATAAATACTGTCGCCATATTCGCTAATTAATAACTGACGAGCCATTTCTGCAGCATAGTCAGCCTTTGTTAAAAACTCTTTGCCGACACCTCTAACATGAAGCGTCTCCTGCATGCCAGACTCATACTGACTTTGCGTAATCATTTTTAAATCACGCATTCTTTGCAAAATATATTCTTGTCTGATTTTTGCTCGGCGGTAATTCACGACAGGGTTATATGCTGACGGTGCTTTGGGCAGTCCTGCAAGCATCGCGGCCTCAGCAATCGATATTTCACGAATATCTTTGCCAAAATAAATTTGAGCAGCACTAGCAAATCCATAAGCTCTTTGGCCAAGATAAATTTGGTTCATGTAAAGCTCAAGGATTTTCTCTTTGGGTAGGTTCGCTTCAATTTTCCAAGCTAGTAACACTTCATAAATTTTTCTGCTGAATGATTTTTCATTCGTTAAGAAAAAGTTTCTTGCCACTTGCATCGTGATTGTTGATGCACCTTGCGATAGTCTGCCGCGAAGATTAGCAAGAGTTGCCCTAAGTACTCCCCAATAATCAACGCCACCATGTTCATAAAAGCGCTCATCTTCAATAGCTACCACCGCATTTTTTAAATAAGCGGGCATTTCTTGAATTGACATAACGCTGCGGCGCTCCTCTCCAAACTCACCAATCAATGCATTGTCGGCTGTATAGATCCTAAGGGGCACTTTAGGTTTGTAGTCTGTGATGGTATCTAAATCAGGTAAGTTTGGTTTGGCAATAATCAGTGCGTAGGCAATGACTAAACCTATCAAGATAAGACCTGCACTGCCAAGAAAAATTCCCCATCGAATCATGTACTGACGCCAGTCTCGTTGAGAATTTCTAGGTTGTCTTCCACCGCCAAGACGTGATGGTGGGCGAACAGGGGTGCGTGATGAGCTCATGCTCCGATTATAGAGATAGCTTAGCAATTAGGCTTAAAAATAATGTCAGATCTTTCTGACATAAAAATCTGAAATTGCATACAAAAAACAGGACTGATCTGATTCTTTTTTGAGTCTGGTTTTTTCAAAATAATGGGATGTTTAAAAGATCCCTTACTACCGAAGCATTTGATGCAGTTTCTGTTGAGCAAAAAAGCATCAATTCCAGTACTCAATATGACTTGGCACCACTTGATAAGTTCTTGAGTATTTACTCAGTGCCAATTCATTGGGTTCTTAGTGTTGGAATTGTCTTTGTGCTGATTTATTTAATTTTTGAGCAAGCAGCCCAGGCTGAACTACTTGTCAAAAATGACAGATCCCGCTTACACGAAATCCAGGCATTAAAAACACAGTTACTGAGTCAGCCAGTTCATGCTGAGTTGCAAAATGAGGTGCTGCACGAGGCACAACTTTCAATTCTCTATTTGGGACACATTCAATTCAATCATTTATCTAAGGCGCTGGTTGAGCTGGATGGAGAGCAAATGCTTGTGATTCAAGGACAGGTTTTGAAATTAGATTGGCGTATTAAAGAGCTTAATGAGCAATATTTAATGCTCGAATCAAAAGCCGGTCATGTTGTGAAAGCATTTAGAGAGAGGTCTTAAGCATGATCAGTAGGCGAGATTCTTGTAAATATTTTTTATTGAGCATCATGCTTTTATGTGCTCCCAAAACTGCGATTGGACTTGCAAATGAAAAGGTGAGGCAAGAGCCCTTGAGTATGAGTTTTACGTCAATCGATATTCGACAGCTATTGCAGATCCTTGCTGACACCAAAGGTATTAATCTGGTGTTGAGCGAAAAGGTTTCTGGACAAGTCAGCATCCATATGAAAAAAGCTTCATGGCAAGCTGTATTTGATTCTGTTTTAGCTAGCCGATCTTTGGGCCATAAATATGATGCAGATGTTCTCTGGGTTGCACCCCATGAAGAAATTATGGCATTTGAAAAAAGACAGTTAGAAAGAGCCCAACAGTTGAATCAGGTCAATCAAATTCAAACAGAATTAAGACAGGTCATGATTGAAGCTCGAATTGTTGAAGCCGAAAGACGGTTTGCAAAAAACTTAGGAGCGAAGTTGGCTTATCAATCGAAATCAGGTCAGATTTCAGGAAAAAATACATTAGCTGCTAGTGGCTTGCATGGCTTTGAACCGGGTGTTGCCGCAATTAGTTTGTTAGGTAAACACGCTGGGCAGGCATTACAAATTGAATTATCTGCATTGGAGGCTAGTGGTCAGGGAAATATTATTTCGAACCCAAGGGTGTTGGCCGCAGATAACACTCAAGCTTTAATTGAGCAGGGTACAGAACTGCCCTATCAGTCTTCAGCTGGGCAGGGCGCCACAAAAGTGCAATTTAGAAAAGCCAACTTGCGTTTAGAGGTTCGCCCACGGATTCAGAAAAATGAAATGATTGTCTTGGATGTTGATATTAATAAAGATAGTGTGGGCCTTAAAACTGAGCAGGGTTTTGCGATTGATACTAAGCACGTGAAAACTCAAGTCTTGGTTGAAAGTGGAGGCACAGTTATTTTGGGCGGAATTTTTCAGGATATGGAGCGAAAAGATAAGGCTAAGACACCATTTTTTAGTGAAATTCCATTATTAGGTGCCTTATTCCGCCAAGAATCGAAAACGGTTGATAAAACTGAGCTATTAATTTTTTTAACGCCAACATTGGTTTCTAGGCAAAAGGCTCAGTAGAATCTCACTTGTGAATACGATTGCTGACAATATCTTCTTGGTGGGCCTAATGGGTGCGGGTAAAACAACCGTAGGCCGGCTCTTGGCTAAGAGATTGGGGCGCCGTTTTATTGATACTGATCATGAAATAGAGGCGCGCTGCGGCGTCAAGATCCCTACTATCTTTGAGATGGAGGGGGAGTCTGGATTTAGAAAGCGTGAAGCGCAGGTCATTGATGAGTTAACTCAAGAAAAAAACTTGGTGTTGGCCACTGGTGGCGGAGCAGTTTTATCCTCAGAGAATCGAGCCAACTTGCACGATCGCGGCGTTGTCTTTTATCTAAGAGCTAACCCACATGAGCTTTGGTTGCGGACCAGAAATGATAAGGGGCGTCCTTTATTAAATAATGGGGATGCCAGAGCAACTCTAGAAAAGCTTTATGAAGTTCGAGATCCTTTATACCGTGAAGCTGCACATCACATAGTTGACACAGGAAAGCCCAGTGTTTCGCAGCTGGTTAATACATTAATGATGCAATTTGAATTGTCAAAATGAAAACACTTGAACTTGATCTTGGTGAGCGTAGCTATCCAATCCATATTGGAGCTCAATTAATTGATCAGCCCGAGCTTTATAAAAAGCATTTAAAAGGCACTTTTACTGCGGTTGTCACTAACGAGACTGTTGCACCGCTTTATGCTGATCGTGTTGTTAAAACTCTTGAGAGTCTTGGCCAAAAAGTTCGTTTG
>JACCDJ010048167.1_pt1 | contig 12541 bp, 13 predicted proteins | sample 7444481 | NCBI WGS metagenome assembly JACCDJ01 (sample SAMN15323435, study PRJNA562643) | freshwater metagenome | isolation source: river surface water | place: USA:Blue River Watershed | collected 2017-08-15 | reverse complement strand
AGCTGGTCACGCTCGACCGTCCATCGAGCACGCAGGTCAACCAGAACAAGATTTGCGGGGTTACCTACTCGTATCTGGCCTTGCCCTTCATATCGCCCGATCTGTGCCGGCTTGATAGAGATCCGTTCGATAAGAGTTGGAAGATCAATCAAACCGCTCTCAACCATGGTGAGATAACAGATTGAAAATGCAGTTTCGAGTCCCACCATGCCAAAAGCGGCAGCGCTCCACTCGCAATCCTTCGCTTCATGTGGGTGCGGAGCGTGATCTGTGGCAACAATGTCAATCGTTCCATCGGCTAGACCCTCACGAAGCGCCATTACATCAGTTTTCGTTCGCAAAGGTGGATTTACCTTGAACACAGGATCGTAACTCTCAGCCATTTCATCTGTCAGAAGAAGATGATGTGGGGTTACTTCTGCAGTGACTTTCACTCCACGTTTTTTGGCGGCACGAATTATTTCAACGCCTCCCGCGGTGGTGAGATGACAGATATGAAGGCGACTATCAACATGTTCAGCCAGCAAAACATCTCGGGCGATAATTGCTTCCTCCGCAACCGCAGGCCACCCCTTCAACCCTAATCGCGCAGAAACTTCCCCTTCATTCATCTGCGCATTCTCTGTGAGTCGAGGATCTTGCGCGTGTTGGGCAATAACTCCATCGAAAGTCTTCACATATTCGAGAGCTCGACGCATGACAAGTGGGTCTGCAACACAGTGACCATCATCGCTAAAGATCCGAACCTTCGCCTCGGATTGATTCATAGCTAGAAGTTCAGCTAGTTGCTCTCCAGCCTGACCTACTGTTACGGCACCAATCGGAAAGACATCACATAAACCATGCGCTTCACCTAAACGAAAGACTTGTTCTACGACTCCAGCAGTATCGGCTACCGGCAGTGTATTTGGCATCGCGGAGATCGCAGTAAAACCTCCTGCAACCGCTGATTGCGAACCCGTCAAAACGGTTTCCGCATCCTCTCGTCCTGGCTCTCTAACGTGAGTGTGTAGATCGACGAAACCAGGTAACACCGACAAACCTTGAGCATTGATTACTTGATAATCTGATGTTGAAAGTTTTTCGACCAGAATCCCATCTTCAATGAAAATCGTTACAGCAGCACCTTTTGCATCGACTGCACCTTCAATCTTCCAATTCTTCATTGCGCAACTCCAATCTGGGCGGCCAAATCTCTCGATGTTGCTCCACCTAACAAGAGGTAGAGAACCGCCATGCGAACACTGACGCCATTTGCCACTTGCTCAACAATCACAGAGCGAGCAGAATCTGCGCCATCAGCTGATATTTCAAGTCCTCGATTCATAGGACCTGGGTGCATCACGATTGCTTTATCCCTCATTGATTGAATGCGTTCCTGATTCAAACCGAAATTGCGGGAATACTCACGCTCGGTCGGGAAGAAGAGATCATCCATGCGCTCTCGCTGAACACGCAGCATCATGACCACATCGACGTCATTAATCACCTCATCAATCGAGTAACTGACTTTGACGCCCCAGGTCTCGACTCCGACTGGCAATAGCGTTGGGGGTGCCACAAGGACTACTTCCGCACCCAGCTTCTTGAGTAAGAGCACATTGCTTCGGGCTACTCTGGAATGAAGAACATCTCCCACAATTGCAACACGAACATCATTCAAATCACCGCGATTCTCCTTGAGATGCTTACGTATAGTGAAGGCATCTAAGAGAGCTTGAGTTGGGTGTTCATGTGTTCCATCACCAGCGTTGATGACTGCGCCACTCATCCATCGTTGGCGCGCGAGTTGATGAGGAGCACCTGAAGCGCCATGACGAATGATCACTGCATCTGCCCCCATTGCTTGCAGCGTCAATGCAGTGTCTTTCAAACTCTCGCCTTTGCTCAGACTGGAACCCTTGGCCGAGAAGTTGATGACATCTGCAGATAATCTTTTAGCAGCAGCCTCGAAGGAGATTCGAGTCCTCGTTGAGTCCTCAAAGAATAGGTTGACAACTGTTCGCCCCCGAAGTGTGGGAAATTTCTTCACCGATGCATCTGAGAGCTTTGCAAGTTCTGATGCTGTATCGAGAATTTCTATTGCCTCAGCCACAGTTACATCATTGATCGAGAGCAAATTTCTCATGATTGTGACCGTCCTTCAATCACGACTGAGTCGTCACCGTCGATTTCTTGGAGGTGAACTCGTACCGATTCATTTTTTGATGTTGGAATGTTCTTTCCTACGAAGTCCGCACGGATCGGTAACTCCCGATGGCCACGGTCAATCAAGACTGCCAACTGAACGCTCTTGGGTCGACCCAGTTCATTCAGAGCATCAAGGGCCGCACGAATAGTTCGTCCTGAGAAGAAGACATCATCGATCAGCACGACATGCTTGCCATCAATTCCACCGGATGGAATCTCTGTTGGAAGCAACGTTCGCGGAGGACGCATACGTAGGTCATCGCGATACATCGTGATATCAAGGGTTCCCAGTGCTACTTCAGATGCTTCAATCTCACTGATCACTCGGGCAATTCGCTGTGAGAGCAGGACTCCACGCGTAGGAATTCCTAAAAGTAGAATTTCGGTTGAACCATGATTCTTCTCGAGAATCTCATGGGCAATTCGACGTAAAGCACGGTTGATTTCACCGGCATTGAGGACAAGGCTCATTAGGGCTCCTTCGCCGCCTCACAGGACGGATCGTTAAAGGTTGCCTAACCCTAGCATGCCTACCTACAACTCATGCCTGTGGAAATCGAACTCCCCTGCGGCCCTCGGGGCTTAATCTGACGTTATGCCTACACCAGATTCAGTAGCAATGAGACTTCGTCACATAAGACAACAGCAGAACCTCACGCTTAAGCAAGTAGAGATCAAGTCTCGAGGGAAGTGGAAAGCAGTCGTCGTTGGCTCATACGAACGAGGGACGCGTTCATTAAGTATTCAACGCGCTTCTGAACTCTGCACTTTCTACGAGGTTCCTCTAACGGCGCTATTTAAGGACTCTGTTCACAACGAGACTCAAACCCTTGCCAGCAAGCTAGTCATTGATTTACGTAAACTAAGAAAACTGGATAGAAATGCAGACATCTTCACTCAACATACATATCAACTCTTACAGTGGATTGCCGAACATCGAGACGATTGGAATGGCGAAGTTCTCAGCATGAGAAAATCAGATACGGAAATTCTTGCAATGCTCACTAATAAAAGTCCCATGGAACTGATAGATGCGCTCACACATCGTGACTTGCTATTAAAGAACTAAGTCCGCCTTGATTTCTAGCACCTTGCTCAGGACGCCATTGATGTACTTACTTGACTCATCTGTCGAGAGCGTCTGAGCTAGCTCGAGGGCCTCACTTATGGCTACTGATGTTGGAACAGATTCCGACCACAATAGTTCGTAAATTCCTAGGCGGAGAATATTCCTATCGATGACGGGCATCCGATCCATATCCCAGCCTTGAGAGTATGTCGTGATGAGTTCATCAATTTTGCGGCGGTGTGATTCGACGCCATCAACTAGCTCTTTTGTAAAGTCCCTGATTACATACTCAAGCTCAGTGACCCTTTGATTAAGCAAGGTTTGTGGTGAGGTTTTTCGGATATCGCTTTCATAAAGTAAGTCCAGCGCCGCTTTACGGGCCTTGGAGCGAGTACTCACTTAGTTTGCGCGTCCTAGGTACTCGCCAGATCTAGTATCGACAAGAACTACCTCGTCCTGCTTGATGAAGAGCGGAACTTGAATCGAAATTCCGGTCTCTAATGTGGCTGGCTTTGAACCAGCAGACGAGCGATCGCCCTGTAGGCCAGGTTCGGTGTATGTAATACGCAGTGGTACATTCGCTGGAAGCTCTACATAGAGCGGATTTCCTTCGTGTACTGCAACGATAGCCTCGGTATTTTCTAGCATGTAATTCGCCGCATCTCCAACAGTTTCAGGTGAGATCGTCATCTGGTCGTAGGATGAAGAATCCATAAAAATAAATCCTGAGGTATCTTTGTAGAGAAATTGCATCTCTCGCTTTTCAAGGATTGCAACATCAACTTTGACGCCGGCATTAAAGGTTTTCTCAACCACTTTGCCTGAAAGTACGTTTTTCAACTTGGTTCTTACGAAGGCTGGGCCTTTACCCGGCTTCACGTGTTGGAATTCAACGACGCTCCAGAGCTGACCCTCGATATCAAGGGTCATACCGTTTTTTAGATCATTTGTGGTAGCCATAACGCGCAAGATTACACGCGATTGAGTTATTTAACTAATTTGCTCAGTGCTTCTAGGGCAAGACGATACGAATCTAAACCAAAGCCTGCAATTGTTCCGTTGACGACTCCCGCCACAACCGAGGTGTGGCGAAACTCCTCACGCGAAAGCGGGTTAGAAATATGCACTTCAATCGATGGAGCCTTGAGCATCGTTACGGCATCTCTGATCGCATATGAATAATGGGTAAAAGCCGCAGGATTAAAAACCAGTGGCAATTTCTTATCAGCTGCCTCGTGTAACCACCCAATGATCTCTGCTTCGTCATTACTCTGTCGGATATCTGGTTCAAAACCTAGTTGACGCGAGGATTCAACGACTACACGTTCGATATCTTGATAAGTGACATCTCCGTAGAAATTTTTCTCTCTTAAGTCCAATCTAGAAAGGTTTGGACCATTGATCACCAAGATGCGCATAGTCGGATTTTACCTTCCCACCTTCGACAAGAAGAGCTCTTTAAGCTCCTCTGCTGTGACATCTTCACAGCGCGTGACGACACCTATTTCGCTTAGCGTTACGAAACGAAGCCCCAATTTCCCTTTTTTCTTATCTTTCTGCATAAGATCCAAAAGGCTTTCCCAGGCAACGCCCGAGTACTCGGTCGGCAGGCCGCAGTGTTCGAGAATGGCGTAATGCTCTTGGACGCCCTGCTCCGATAGACCACTTTTTAAGGCGGAGAGCTCGGCAGCAAAAACCAGTCCGATAGCAACGCATTCTCCATGCCGCAGTGAATACTTCGAATGTTTTTCAATAGCATGCCCAAGCGTGTGTCCATAATTCAGCGCTTCACGCGCGAATGATTCGCGAAAATCTGTAGAAACTACATCGCCCTTTACTTTGATTGAACGGTAGATTAGTTCAGCAAGATTTGTTCTCCAGCCTTGCTTTATCAACGTGAGAATCTCAGTATCTGCAATAAATCCGCACTTTGCTACCTCTGCCATTCCGGCTACTAAGTCACGTTCCGGTAGAGAGTTGAGAAAAGCTGTATCTATCATGACAGCAGAGGGGGAATGGAAGGCACCGGCCAAGTTCTTTCCACTTGCGAGGTTAATCCCGGTCTTACCGCCTATTGCCGCATCAACCATTGCTGCCAGCGACGTTGGAACTGCAATCCATTCAATACCACGCATGTAAGAAGCAGCAACGAATCCAGCAAGATCAGTCGTAGCTCCTCCCCCAATCCCAATTACCACCGCCGCGCGATTGAGCCCCAAGCGAGACATCTCTTCAAGACAATGGAGAAAGGTTGCCCCGCTCTTCTGCTCTTCTCCGTCGGGCACAATGACTGTATTCCAAGCTTCAGGCAATGAACCGATAACTCTGAGCACATTCTTCGAGACTATGACACAGACCTGTCTGTCAGCAGTTTCATCGGATATCTTTTTGAGAGCGCCATCAACGAACTGAACTGTGTACTCGCGCTCTGCAGAGATGGTGATTTCTCTCATCGAATCAGCTCCGGAAGCAACTCTGCAACAATCTCATGCGCTTTTCGATTATCGGTCGAGATGGTTCGGGTAGCGATGCGCTCGTAGATTGGGCGCCGCTTCTCCATCAAAGCAATCCACTGTTGACGAGGATTTCCTAACAACAGTGGGCGATCTCGGTTAAACCCGACTCGCGGTGCTGCATTGGAAATTGAAACATCTAAGAATATAACCTCAGGTAAACTCGAGAGTGCGCTTTGAACGTCTTCATCTAGTACTGATCCGCCCCCTAGCGAGATGACGGAATCTTGACTTTGTAATGCCGACAACACAACTTCTCGTTCAATTCTGCGAAATTCTTCCTCGCCATTAATCAAAAAAATATCTGCAATCTTCTTTCCGGTCGTCTCTTCAATGACAGCATCTGTGTCGACAAAATTCCTATTCAGCTTCTGGGCTAAGGCTCGTCCCACAGTGCTCTTTCCAGAACCAGGCGGTCCGACAAAAACTATTGAACTCATTCTGTTATTTGATCTTCATCGCAGAAAGATAACTTTCAACATTCCGCTTTATTTCAGAGAGGCTATCCCCGCCAAATTTCTCTGTCATAGCCTCAGCAATAACAAGTGCGACCATCGCCTCAGCGACAATACCTGCGGCGGGTACTGCGCACACATCAGATCGTTGATTGATTGCCTTGGCTGCTTCGCCATTAGAGGTATCAATCGTGTCTAAAGCCTTAGGAACCGTTGAAATAGGCTTCATTGCAGCGCGCACGCGGAGTACTTCGCCAGTAGTCATGCCACCTTCAGTACCTCCTGCTCGACCTGTTCGCCTGCGGATCTTCCCTTTTTCGTCGCGTTCAATCTCATCATGCGCCTGGCTGCCACGACGAGTAGCCGTTGTGAAGCCATCACCAAGTTCAACGCCCTTGATCGCTTGAATTCCCATCAGCGCTCCAGCAAGGCGCGAATCAATCCGTCGATCCCAGTGCACATGCGAACCGAGTCCAGGTGGCAAGCCGTAAACAAGAACCTCTACCACCCCTCCAAGCGTGTCACCTTGTGAGTGAGCATCATTAATCTCCTCGACCATCCTCTTCGAGACATCAGGGAATGCACATCTGACTTCATCACTATCAATTCGGACTTGGTCATCTGATTTTGGAATCTCGTAATCATCAGGAATCGCAACCAAACCAATCGATACAACGTGGCTTAAAACTTCAATTCCTGCCACTTGTCGCAAGAATCGTCGAGCTACTGCTCCGAGAGCAACTCTCGCTGCAGTCTCGCGCGCCGAAGCTCGTTCCAAAATAGGGCGAGCATCATCAAAGTTATACTTTTGCATTCCTACCAGATCTGCGTGGCCAGGTCGCGGACGAGTCAATGGAGCGTTACGTCCTAAGTTCTCAATCTCTTCACGCGGTACAGGATCTGCCGACATTACCTTTTCCCACTTAGGCCACTCTGAATTTGCGATCTCAATCGCAATTGGTCCACCTTGCGTCAAACCATGGCGGATACCGCCAATAATGCGAACTTTGTCTGCCTCGAAGTTCTGTCGAGCACCTCGACCGAAACCCAAGCGACGGCGTCGCAAATCCTCATCTATGTCAGCCGTAGTAACGAAGATGGATGCAGGTATCCCCTCAACGATTCCGACAAGGGCAGGTCCATGGGACTCACCGGCAGTTAACCAACGCATCCGCAAATTATCGCAGATAGGACTCAAAAGCCGCTGGTCTAATGCCAAAGGGCTGCTAGTGCAGCACCGAAGAACATGTGAGGCGCAAATGCAACCCGTGTATTGATGCTCTTCCTATCAATCAGCCACCTTCCCACAACGAGAATCATGGCTGTAGACCAAGCGTAAGCATTCGATAGCACTATCGAAATTGGGGCTATCGACCATAATCCAATGTATGCACCGACTAACAACGAGAGTCGCACATCACCAAACCCCAAGCTCTTACGAGAGATTATGAATATGACTGCGTAGAGAAAATAATTTATCGCTATTGCAATCAACGTTTTCACTTCATACAGCGGTGCAAGTGTAAGTAGCCCAAGATATACGTGCCATTTGCGGATTCGATGGTCACGGATATCTAGAATTGAAATTACAAATGAAAAGAGCAGGAAGTGAATTGCCACCACACGAACGAGCCTAAACTTTTGCAACCAAGCTCGCCGAAGTTATTCACATCTAGCCAACAAGATTAGCTGCGTGGTCGCGCAACTTCTGAAACATGAAAACGTGATCAAATTCGATTTTGGTCATTAGTTCTAGCTGAGCTAATGCCTGGGCACAGAGCAGATCTAGACCGGTTATTAATTCACCCTGAGTTCTTCCTTGGATGAGGGATAAAGGCGGAAGCCACGGCGAATAGAGCGCATCTAGCAGTACAGGAACGCCTCGAAAATCCTCCGCCACTTCCGCTGCGGCAGCGCTAGGTAAAGTATTGATCACCAAATCGTAGGATTTAATCCTCGCAATTTTGCTCCAGTCGACAAACTCAATCTCTGTTCCTTCGCAGCAGTTGCGAAGGAGTTGATCCTTCGTGGCGCTCCTACGAAATACTGAAATTGCACAACTCTCGGAACTCTCCAGTTCTGCAAGCGAAGCAAGTGCTGCTCGGGCCGTGCCACCACTTCCGAGAACGGCAACGCTGTTGAATTTTCGACCTTTAAGTAGATAGTTAAACCCAGTGACATCTGTTGATGTAGCGCTCCAACCTTCTGCGCTTTGAAAGACTGTATTTGCAGATTGAATTCTGCGGGATCGAGCGTCAACTCTTAGCAACTGTGAAAAAGAGCTGGAACATACAATCTCTTTCAGTGGCATAGTCAGCGAGAAACCGATCCACGACTCATCTTGTGTAATCTCATTACTTAACCACTGCAGGAGTGCAGACTCAGACATCTCAATTGCCTCGTAGGATCCGTCAAATCCCAGTATTTCGTAGGCGAAATTGTGGAGTGCAGGAGATAGAGAATGCGTTATCGGAGAGCCAAGGACTGCTGCTTTAGATTTCATTCGAAAAGTCCTTTGCGAAAATTCGCTTTGTATTCAGCTTTCCACCTTAAGAAGGTTTCATAGGAGCTCGTAAAGCGCGTCTCTCCTGGTTTCACAGTAACAAAATAGAGCCAATCCCCTTGAGGTGGATTCAATGTTGCATCGAACGCGGCGCGCGTTGGACTTCCAATCGGTCCTGGGGGTAGCCCACGATTAAGGAAGGTGTTGTAATTACTTGCGACCTTTGTCTCTTTTAGCGAAACTCTAATTTCACCGCGACGGTCAAGGGCGTAATGAACGGTGGAATCAAATTGAAGAGGCATGCCAATCTGGAGTCTATTGAATATAACTCTGGCTACATTGCCGAAGACATCTGGTGTTCCTTCACTCTCCACTAGTGATGCGATAGTAAGCACCTCATTTGCTGAGAAGCCTTCCACCGAACCCCAATCAATTCCTTCGGTCGCCCATTGAAATTTCTGGAGCATCTGATTGAGAATTTGAGTAGCGTCTGTTCCTTGAGTAAAGGAATACATTGCGGGGTAAAGAAATCCCTCGAGATTGCTGCCAACAAACGGCGACGGTGGTTTTAGATTCTTAAGTGCCACCCGGAGTTCTTTCTCTGTAATCCCGAATTTAATAATGGATTCGCTTATCTCGCTCAATCGCGCACCATCTCTAATGACAATCAAATTTGGAATGCGCTCTGAATCTAATAATTGTTCTAAGGCAACTTTGGCCGGGATCTTGGTCTCAACTCGATGTTGACCGGGTGCAATACGAGCCGATCGGGGATCCGCAACAGCCACTCGGAAGAAAGCGAGGGAAGATTTCACAACGCCTAGCTCTTCTAGCTTTTGACCAATAGCCGAACCTGTTTCTCCATCCAATACTTCAACTAGAACTTCTGGCCCTGCTATACCTAACTCAAAATCAGGAGCTGATTCCACTCCTCCTTGAAGTGTCCGAACTCCTAGAGTAAAAATCAGTAAAAAAAGACCCGCCACGAATATACGTGCAAAAGGGCTGCGGTTCAGAAATTGAAGAAGCATCGAGAGCTTAGATCTCATGTCCAGCTAGAACTTCCTGTGCACGCTCAACATCCAATGCAAATTCCAAAATGGCAGCTGCTGCTAATTGATCGATATTGGATTTAGAAACTTCTCTGCCTGCCTCATGAGCGCTAGTAGTCGCAGATTTAGTGCTCAGTCGCTCATCAATTAATCTGAATGAGACTTCACCGTTCGAACTCTGCATTAAGGTCAATGCGAAATCACGTGCCTTTTTTGAGGATTCACTCTCTGTACCCGAGAGGTGGAGTGGAAGGCCTATATACACAACTCGAACAGAGTGTTGATCGATGAGTTGAATTACCTCGTCAACTGCATTCTCAGTCGACAGGGTTGTTAAAGGGGTAGCCAATATTCCTGCAGGATCGGATAGCGCTAGTCCAACACGCACATCCCCATAGTCGATACCTAAACGTCGACCTTGAGGTAACACGCTTCTCCTATTTGTAATTAGCTAGAACGCAACAGATTCTTGATTGCATCGAGCGATTCAGCAATCTTTGCTGAGTTCGCGCCGCCACCCTGTGCGAAATCATCTTTACCGCCACCACCGCCACCAAGAATGGCTGACGCTGCTTTTACAAGCACACCAGCTTTTGCGCCGATCTTGCGTGCCGCATCATCAACAGCAACAACGAGAACCACTTTCTCTTCTCCCGCACTTGCAAGAGCCACAACACCTGACGACAATTTTGATCGTAGATCTAGCGCAATTACTCGGAGCTCATCACCGCTGAGATTTGGACCCATATCATGAGCAATAATTGAAAAATCATTTATCTTTTCAGCACCCGTCACAAGTGAGGAAGACTGGGCAAGGATTTGAGAGGTGCGAACCTGAGCAAGTTCTCTCTCGACATCTTTGAGATGTGTGATCATGGCGGAAATACGTTCTGGAAGTTCTTCTACTCGGGCGCCCTTAATGATCTCAGTGAGTGAGTTGAGCAGTATGTGTTCGCGAGCAAGGAAGGAATAGGCATCTACCCCTACCAACGCTTCTACTCGCCTTACACCCGCTCCGATGGATGATTCACCAAGCAGTTTGACGACGCCTAGCTGACCCGAACGCGCAACGTGCGTACCTCCGCATAATTCACGGGCCCAATCACCAACACTGACAACGCGGACACGCTCTCCATACTTCTCGCCAAATAGGGCCATTGCGCCAATTGATTTTGCCTCAGCTTGACTCATCTCTTGGGCAGTGACTTCAAGATCTTCCAGCAACAAAGAATTGACTCGGGCTTCAACCTCAGAGAGAGCCGAAGGCGACACTGCGCCCGCTGAAGGAAAATCAAATCGGAATCTTCCGGGAGCATTTTCAGAACCCGCTTGCGTAGCAGTTTCTCCCAGTACTTCACGGAAAGCTTTGTGAACCATATGGGTCGCGGTATGAGCGCGAGAAATTCCTCGTCGGCGTTCGATATCAACTGCAGCATGAACTGCGACTCCCGCACTCCATGAACCACGTAAAACTCGTCCTCGATGCACAAAGACTCCTGGAATAGGCGATTGAACATCATCAACTTCAATGATTGACCCGTCGCCGCTCTTGATCACGCCACCATCGGCGAGCTGTCCTCCACCTTCGGCATAGAAGGGAGTGCGATCCAATACAACCTCAACCTCATCGCCTTCATTTGCGTGCGCAGACACTTTCCCATCAAGCAAGATACCGAGCAATGTACTTTCGCTCTCTAAATTGTTGTAACCGATGAATTCAATCTTCTTTCCCAACTCAGCAATCTTGCGATATTCCGAGACATCGGTATGACCGCTCTTCTTCGATTTCGCATCCGCCTTTGCGCGATCGCGCTGTTCCTTCATAAGCCGCTTGAAACCATCAGCATCAATGTTGAGCCCTTGCTCATTAGCCATTTCCAGGGTGAGATCAAATGGGAATCCGTACGTGTCATGTAACTTGAAGACATCATCCCCCGAAAGTTCTTTGCCCCCAGATTTCTTGACCGCCGTACTTGCTTGATCAAAGATCTGGGTTCCACTCTTCAGTGTTTGCAGGAATGCATCTTCTTCAGCTACTGCAACTTTGAGGATTCTTTCTTGATCGGAAACGAGTTCAGGATACTGCGGCCCCATTGCTTCAATAGAGGCAACAATGAGTTCGCGCATGTTGTGATCAGGTGAACCGAGAAGTTTCATATTGCGTGTGGTTCTGCGCATCATGCGGCGCAAGACATAACCACGACCTTCATTTCCGGGGGTTACCCCGTCGCCGATTAACATAGTCGCAGTTCTGGCATGATCGGCAATCACTCTCAAAGAGATATCTTGCGCATTATCCTTGCCGTATTGAGCACGAGTAATCTCACTAGCTTTATTGAGAATATGGCGAGTGGTATCAATTTCATAGATGTTCTCTACGCCTTGCAACAGTGCTGCTGTTCTCTCGAGCCCCATTCCAGTATCGATGTTTTTCGCCGGCAACTCGCCCAATATGGGATAGCCCTCTTTGCCTGGACCATCGCCACGAATATTCTGCAAGAAAACCAAATTCCAGATCTCTAAATAGCGATCCTCGTCTGCTATCGGACCGCCTTCTCTTCCATAAGCCGGACCTCGGTCGTAATAGATTTCTGAGCACGGCCCACAGGGACCAGGAACACCCATAGACCAAAAGTTATCTGCCATCCCTCGACGCTGAATTCGTTCCTTAGGTACGCCAACCTTCTTATGCCAAATATCTGCTGCTTCATCATCATCCAGATAAACCGTAACCCACAGCTTCTCTTCTGGGAATCCGT
>JACCDJ011278131.1_pt1 | contig 12543 bp, 11 predicted proteins | sample 7444481 | NCBI WGS metagenome assembly JACCDJ01 (sample SAMN15323435, study PRJNA562643) | freshwater metagenome | isolation source: river surface water | place: USA:Blue River Watershed | collected 2017-08-15 | reverse complement strand
TCACGAGCGCGCTGCTCGGCGGTGGTCATCGCCTCGCACAGTCGCGCCCGCGCGTCGCGGCACTCGTCGCAGCGGTCTCGCCCGCACGCGTCGCAGGGCGTCCTGTCGTGCTGCGACACGCGCCCCCACGCCTCCGCGGCGAGGATCGACCCGTGAGGGATGTAGCCGTTCTCCGGCGCGGCGCCGATGACTGCGAGAATGGTGCGGTACTGCGCGAGAATGCCGGTGTTCGTCGTCATGGTGGTTTCTCCGTCACCGCGCTACGTGGCGGGTTACGCGGCATCGGACTGCCGCACGTTGCTCGCACCCTGCGAGTCACTTGCCCGAGGCGTGCTTGCCTCGATGCTCCCTCTTACGTCGGTCGCCCCGGAGTTCTTTACGGCGTGCCGCGATTTCGCGTGAACACCCGCGAAACAAGCGCGGCGCGAGAATCTTCGCGGCGGCGTAAAGAAGCGGGTCGCCGTGCGCGTAGAAGGGTCACCATGACGACCCCGATGACCGCAGACGCCATCCGCGAACTTCACGCCCGCCGCACCGCGAAGGGTCGCGGCTACGCCGACTCGCTCGCCGACTGCATCGCGGCGGCGCGCAACGGACTTCTGTTCGACGTCAACACGGGTAATGCGGGCGAAGACTCGCTCATCAACGCCGCGAGCGAGCGCGACGCCGTGGGCATTGTCGCGGCGGGTTACGATGGGCAAGCGCACGAAGGGTGGTCTGCCGAGCGCATCACGCTCGACGAGTAGGCGCTCAGAACACGGGCGGCGGGGCTTCGTTCGCGACGGGAGCGGGCGGCGGCTCCTCCGCGGGCGGCACTTCGGCGACGGACCACGCGGACTCGCCAGCGGGCGCGGGTTGCTCCGCGGAGGGCTGCACGTACGCGGGGCCGTTCGTGACCACCCCCTCGGGCGCCTCGGACGGCTGCGCGAACTGCGGCGCGGCGGGAACGGGCGGCAGTTGCACCGGGGCGGGCTGCGTCGGCATCGGCACCGCGATGAACTGCGACGAACGCGGGTCGAAGCCCCAGAAGTGGCCCGCGGGCGGCGGGTACGGCGGCACCATCGGGCGCGGCGGATGCTGCGTGATCGCGACGGGCTGCGCGGCCGGTTGACGCGGGGCGGACTCGCGCGTCTTGATGTAGCGGTCGACGAACTCGAAGGTTTTTTCGACGGCGCTCATCACGATCGGGCCGACGATATCGGGGTCGGACGTGGGACCGGGCGCGGCGTCGCCGAACTTCGCGCCCATCGCTTCGGCGAGCGAGCGCATCTTCTTGAACTCGGCCGCGAAGTCTCCGCCCTTGCTGGCCTCGCGCTTCGCGTCGTTGAGCGCACGCTTGAGGTCTTCGAGCGCGGGGTCGACGGGCAGCGCCGCGGGTTTCCGCGCGATGTCGAGCATCTTCTCCATGCGAGCGTCGGCGGCGGCGCGCTCTTGACGCTCGCGATCCTCTCGACGGTGACGTTCGGCCAGTTCGTCGGCGGCGCGCTGCATGAGAATCGCGTGCTCACGCTTGCGCTCCTCTTCGCGGCGGTTCTCCTCGCGGATGCGATCTTCACGCGCGAGGGTCGCCTGTTCGGCGCGGCGCGCTTCGTCCGCGGCTCGTGCCTCGCGGTCGCGCTCCGCGGCGAGTTGAGCGGCCTTGATCTGCGCGTCCGCTTGCAGTCGCGCGGCCTCCTTCTGCGCTTCGGCGAGCACGCGCGCGTTCTCCTTCGCGGCGTCGGCTTCGGCCTTCGCGCGCTCCGTCGCGAGGCGTGCCTCCTCGCGAACGCGATCACGTTCGGCGGCGGCATCCTCGCGACGCCCGCCGAAGATTCCGGTGGCGAGCTTTTCGAGCACCCCGAGCACGAGAACGCCCTTCTCGCTGGCGAGCGAGTCGACGAGGCTCTCCTTCTTCTCCTCGCGCTTCGGCGCGGGCGGGGGGAGCTTCGGTTGCCACGCGCCGTCCTTGAACCGGATGCCGTGGGGAGCGAACACCCACGCGCCGTCGATCTCGTAGTAGTCGGGATCTTCGGGCGAACGTTCGGGCATCGGCGGCGCCGACGATCCGAGTTGACGCGCGGGGTTCGTGATCGGAACGTTCGGGTCGGGCTTCGGAATCCAGTTCCCGGCGCTCACGCGCGCTGTTCCGAAGGGGCACGGGACGTACGATCCATCGACCAGTCGCAGCAGCCCGTTCACGACGGGCGGTTGCTCCTCCGCGGTCGCGGCGACGCTCCCGCCTGTCGCGAGGGGAGGCGCAGGCTCGTAGTGGTTGCCGACCCACTCCGCGCGGCCGGTGGGGCAGTGCTTCCACTCACCGGGTTCGGGCGGGTTGAAGCCGGGAGGCGAACCCGTCCAGAGGTGCCCGTTCGCGAGGCGCGGCGGCGGAGGTGCCGCGGCAGCGGGCGCCGCACCGTAGGGACCACGTTGCGCAGCGCCGGGGAATCCCGCGGCAGCGGGGCCGTAGCCCCCGCCCGCATCGTAGCCGCCGCCCACGGCGCCGCCGAACGGGTCGCGGGGCGCACGGGGATCGTCGGGGAAACGATCGTTCATCGGGTCACGATCGCGCCCGCGACCACCCCGAGCATCACGCGCGTCGGGCGGGCTGTCTTCGCCGTCGAGGAACTCCACGTCTTCGGGGCGGTAGTCGCCGTCCTTCGCGGCATCGGGGTCGGGCGCGTCACACGTTCGGCCCTCGTTCTCCTTGCGCCACGCGAGGTGCTCGGCGACGTGTTTTGGAATCTCGCCGCCGTTCGGGCGCTCGAAGTTCCACGCGCGGATCGGGTACTCCGTCGGCTCGCACGCGTGTTCGCGGGCCGTGATGTTCTCCGCGACGCCCTCCGAGTCAGCGCGGATCTTCACCAACTGCACCGAGTAGACGGACCCCACCATGTCGCTCGGGTAGCCGGAGTTCTTCGCGAACGTCGGGCCGTACATACGCCCGATGTCGTCGGGCGACGTTTCGAGATCGAGGTAGGGTTCGGGCATCTGCATGATGAACGTCGCCGCGTTGTGCTTGACGCGGAGAATCCACCGAAACAGCGCAGGATCGTGGGGGAGCACGCGCGTCTTCGTCGAGTCCTTCCACGTCGAGATCGGCGCGAGCGGCATCTTGATGTCGCGCCAGTCGGGGTGGGCCTTGTACGACTTCGGCGCGGACGTTTCGGCTTCGTCCTTGTCGGGCTTGCGGTCGGAAAACGTGGAACTCATAGGGGCTAACCGATAACCCGTTGTAACGTATTGTCAAGGTCGCTGTCGTACTGTTCCAGAAGCGTTGTCACGATTGTCATTCACGTTTCGCCGACAACGCCCGGACGGACATCTGACAATTCGTGAGAAGGCAAATCGAACGGGCATTCCGACGATTCAGTCTTGACCGCCGCGGCGGGTTGTGCTTCGGGCTTCACGCCGACGAACTCGCAGTTCGCACGAACCCACGAAACGAGCCCGCGTATATCGGGCACGGCGATGTAGTTGATCCCCTCGACGGATGGCGCTCCGAGGGGGCCGATCACGGTGCGAGCGCGGGCGGTTTTCGCCGCGTTGATGCGCGCCTCCGCGTTGGGATCGAACTCCAGCCGCCCCGACGGCGAGAGTTCGCCGAACACCGCGAGGTCGGCGGGGAGCGAGAGTTGCTCGACCGTAGACGCGAGCGCGACCACGAACGCCGCATCGACGGCCTTGTCGGCGACGTTCGCGGCATCGTTCGGCACGCGGATCTTCGCCTTGATCGAGCGGCCCGCCGTGACGATCGAGGTGTGCGTCGCGACGGCATCGACGATATCCTTGAACTTGTCGTCCGCGATGCCCGCGGCGCGCACGGTCGCGGGGGGCGCGTCTTCGGCGCGAGGGAGCGAGGCGAACGCTTCGACCGCGAGCGTGGTGTTGATGCCAGCGTGCAGGGTGCAGCCCACGCCACCAGTCACCGTCGGGAGGATGCGCGTCGCGGCGTCTTTCACTTCGACGAGGCGCTTGCCCTTGAACTCGAACGTCGCCTTGACGGGAGCCTCGCCGAAGCGATTTTTCTCGGTTTCGAGTTCACGAAGCGAGCCGATTATGCGGAAGTGGATCACGACGTCGAGGTCGTGCAGCGCGGACTGAGGCCCCGCAATTTCGCCGTCCTTGGTTTCGTGCCCGATGGCGATAACGATAGGCTTGAGGCGCGTCTTCTTGCAGAGGTGTACGATGCGCGCGGCGAGTGCCTCGATCGCTTGCACCGACCCGGCCTTCGACCCGCTCGCGTGCATCGTTGTAATGCGGTTGATCGAGTCGAGAACGACGATATGCGGTTTCAGTTCGGCGACGAGCCGCTCAACATCCTCGAACGACGAGGTGTGCGCAACCTTGAGGTTGGGGTGCGTGATTCCGCCAGTTCGCATCCCGAGGCGAACCTGATCGCTGGTCTCCTCGCCGGAGACGTAGAGCACGTCAGCGTGCAGTTTTAGACACGCGAGATAGCAGACCTCTCTTACGATCGTCGACTTGCCACACCCGGTTTTGCCGCCGACGATAATCGCACTCCCGCGAACAAAACCTCCGCCGAGACAGCGATCCCAACCCGTGATCCCGACGCTGTATCGCGCGTCGCTTTGAGCGGAAATGTTCGGGTCGTCGGACGATACGGCGCCGCTACGATCCCCCTTCGGGTGGTGATCGCGAACGGGGTGGCGACGGTGCGACTTGTCGGCCTTCGGGTCGAACTTGCGCTGGCAGTGCAAGCACCAGAGCAACTTCGGCGCGGCGTTGACGATCGGGAGTCCGTCGGCGTCGAAACGTTCGGGCTCGACGTGGCGCACCGCGCGGACCACGGGCGGAGGTCGCAGTGCCGCGGGAACCGACGGTGCGGACTGCGGCGGGCGTACGGGGCGCGGAGGCGAGGGGGGCTTCGGCGGGTCGTCAACCATCGCGCGCATACTTGTTGCGAAGTGGTGCGTTGTCAACGTTCGCCGGTCCCGCAAGCAAAACGTCGCCGTCGCTCCGGCGCGTTGAATACGCCGCGTCGTTTTCGCGTAACAAACCGCTTGCGTCTCGTCGCGATTGCGGGTTAGCGTGCGGATCATGGCTACTCCGAAGTTCACCGCGCTCGACATCGCGCGCATCCGCAGCACCGGACGCAAACTCGTCGAGCAACAATACGACGAGACCTACGACGGTCCCGAAGTCATCATGACATCGCTCGGCTACGTCGAGGTGTGGCCCGAGGGCGACGACGACGCCAGCGTCACGATGAACCGCGTCAACTACACGCTGGAGCAACTGGAGCGCGCGAGCAAGCGCAAGACGATGAAGGGCCGCGTGGTGCGCCGCAAGCGCCGCGCCGCGAAGAACGGCTCGTCGCAGGCGCTCACCGCCGCGGAACACGCCGCGCTCGCTCGCTTCGCCGCGTCGATGGGGCGATCGTGGAAGCGCGAACTCTACCAGCGCCGCTACGCGCCGAAGTCGCATCAGGGCGCTCTCTCCGACGTGCTGGTGAGCGCGACGAACAAGATCGGCCGCTCGCACCTCCTCAAGTTCCGCCTCGCGGAGACGAACGGTCGCTCGCGCCTCAAGCGGACGAAGCTCGCCTGCGCCCGCCGCGCCCGCGCCACCCGCAAGGGTTCGTCGAAGGCCGCGTCGCGCCTCGCTACGCACTGCCCGAAGCGTCGCTCGCGCAAGGCGAAGTGATGGCAACGGCGAAGAAGAAGCCCGCCGCGCGCCGCTCGCCCGCGAAGTCTGCACCGAAACGTCGGGTCGCGAAGCCCGCCTCCGTGTGGCGCGTCGCGGGACGTCAAGATGCGATCGCCGACTGGGATCACGGCGCACGGGGCACCGTGTTCCGCGACTCGCTCCCGTCGCATATCCGCAGCACCAACGCATGGCGGCTCAAGGGCCTCACATCGACGGAGCGCGCCGCCGCCGTTCGTGAAATGGCGGCGGGCTACGCCGAGGCGTGGGCGTATCGCGGAGGCACCGTCGCAGCGAAGTCGCCGAAGTTCCCGCGCAAGCCCGCGCCGAAACGTGCGGCGGCGAAGAAGAGCAGCGCGAAACGTCGCGCGAAGAGGTAGACCGTGCCCACGATCCGCTCCGCCACTACGCCGCGCGCAGTCGCGCCCGCCACGGGCACCGTCGGTTTCCGCGCGGGCCACCGCCGCATCATGGATGGCGGCGAATTCGTCTCGCGCGCCGTCGCTCGCGGCCCCGCGGGCGAGTTCCGGCTCACCGACGCGGGCACGAACCCCGCGGAGTACACCGCCGTCGTTCCAGCGGGCATCTACTCCCTCGAAGTGTGCTTGCAACCCATCGGCATCGGCGGCGGCACTGCGCCCACGCGAACGTTCACCGCTCGCGCCGCCGTCGCTCCGAACGGGCGCACGCTCGTCGAGCGGAGTCGCCTCGCGCTGAGTGCCGACGTGTGCCGCGCGGAACCGACGCGCCCCGCGGGTCTCTCGTCGGAGCCGTTGTCCGCGAACGCGAGGATGCTCCTCTCGCTCCGTGGCCTCGGCGCCGCTGCGCGTGGGCCGCTCGCTCCGTCGGGGCAACCCGTGAGCACGCCGTATCCGCAGTGGTGCCGCGAGTGCGTGCGCATCGACCCGACGGTGCAGCCCGTCGATCGTCTCGTGATCCTGAACGGCTACTGCGACTACGCGGTGACGCTCCCGTTCTTCCGCGAGACGGCGCAGCGCATCTACCGCGACCTCGCGGCGGAACTCGGGCGTCAACCGTCGGCGACGGAGTTGCTCACGCGCATCATGGAGTCGGTTCACGATCTCGTGGACTACCTCCCCGACCCCGACGGCGAAGAGATTTTCCAGCCGGTGCTCTCGTGCGTGTTCAACGGGCTCGGTAAGCACGTTTCGCGGCTCACGGGGCAGAAGCGCGGCGGCGACGACTGCGAGGGCCTCGCGACGGTGTTCGTGACCCTCGCGCGCATCCTCGGCTTCAAGGCCAGCAACGTGTGGTGGGAGCAACCGGGCGCCGCGCTCAACCACGTCGCCGCTCAGGTGTGCGACGGCGGAACGTTCCCGACGAACTTCGGTTCGCCGCGGTGCATCCCCATCGAGACGACGATCCCCGGCGCGGTGCCCGGTGAGACGCCGTACGAAGCGATCCGTCGCATCGGCCCCGCGTACAAGTCGCGGGTGTTCGGCGAGGCGTAGCGTCACCCCCACGGGCGAACGTCGACCGTGCTCCCGACGCGCGTGTCGGCGGGCACGTTGACGATGCGACTCAGGCCGTGCATCGCGACGCTCTTCGCGTGTTCGTCGTAGCGTCCGTCCGCGTAGGCGTACACGCCCGTCACGCGCGCCTTGACCACACCGTCGACCATCTCGGGCGCGAGCAGGAGCACCGCGTAGTGCGAGGCGCGAGCGGGCGCCGCGGGAGCGTCGAGCGACGCAAGCATCAACCGCCGCGTCTCGGCGTCGGCTTCCGCGTTCGCCGCAGCGGTGGTTGCCGCGCGTGCCACGTCGGAGAGGCGCTCGGCCTCGCGCTTCGCAGCGTCGACCGCGGCCTGCGCGCGCTGCTTAGCGTAGCGCAGCAGTTCATCGACCGCGGCGCCATCGTCGGCGCTACAGTTCGATGCGAGTTGCTCCCTTTGATAGCCCGACGGCCACCCGACGGCGATCGCCGTCACGCGGCCCTTGTTGAAGGTTCGCTCGCCGACGCCCTTGTAAGGCTTGATGGCGATGGTCACGGAGTCGGCATTCGGAACCCCCGCGACGGCGGCGAGGGCGCGGATGGTGGCGGTAGCGGCGTCGAGGTTCATGGTGAGCCTTCTACGCCCGCCGCTACGTGATTCTTTACGCCGTCCCGCTGTTTTTGCTAGTCTCGCGCCGATGGCAAAATCGCGAGCGTCCGTGCCGGTTGCCGTGGAGGAGACCTACACGTTGTGGTTGTGGCTTGACAACCACGTCACGAACCTGCCCGCGCACGCACGCGCGGCGATGGGCGCCCGCGTTCTGAGCGCGGCAATCGACGCGATGGATGCGCTGCTTTGCGCCGCCTACGAACCACGCGGCAGCGACGCCCGTGCTGCATACCTGCGAACGGCCAACCAGCGCATCGCGCTGCTTCGCTACCTCGCTCGCGGGATGCGCGAACGTCGGCAAGTCTCGCTCGAACAGCACGCGCACGTTGCGACGAAACTCGACGCGATCGGCAAGATGATCGGTGCGTGGCAGAAGTCGCTCGCGGCGGCGATGTGAGTTCGCTCTCGCTCGACTCGGTATTCTCGTTTTCGGTGTTGTGGGCGGCGGCGCATCACGCGTCACAAGGGCAACGTTCGCGCGATTCAGTGGCGCGTTTCCGCATGGATCTTGAGTCGCACGTTGCGTCGCTCCGCGAGTCGCTTCTGCGTGGAACGTGGCAACCGTCGCCCGTCACGGTGCTGCGCATCCGCGACCCGAAGCCGCGCACCATCGCGGTGCCAGCGTTCGCCGACCGGATTGTGCATCACGCCATCGCCGCTGTGCTCGAACCGATCCACGAGCGGCGCATGATCGCCGACAACTACGCGTGCCGACGCCATCGTGGCACGCACGCGGCGCTCCGTCGGGCGACTGCGTGGGCGCGCACCTATCGGTGGTGGGTGCGCCTCGACGTGGAGCAATTCTTCCCATCGATCGACCACGCCATCGTGCGTGAGCATTTGACTCGCGATCTTCCCTCGCAAGCATTGCGCGACGTGTGCGAACGCATTCTTGCGGCGGGCGCGACGCGCGGGTCACGTCACTTCGACGGCGACGATCTGTTCTCTCCGTTGTCGCGCTCCGTCGGTCTACCGCTCGGTAGCCTCACGTCGCAGTTGTGGGCGAACCGCTACCTCGATCCCGTAGATCACGTCGTGAAGGACCGGCTTCGGCACCGCGCCTACCTCCGCTACATGGACGACATGCTGCTCTTCGGCGACGATCGGTCGGCGCTGGAGGCGACGGCTCGCCGCGTAGAAGCGGAGTGCAAGGCGCTGCGACTGCGCCTCCACGCGTGGGACGTGCAGCCCACGAGCAACGGCGTTGGCTTCGTCGGGTATCGCATCATGAACGATCACGTTCGCGTGCGGCGCACGTCGGTCAACCGCGCGATGCGCCGTCTTCGGTGGCAGCGTCGGTGCGGCGCCTCCTTCGGCGACGATGCGTTTCGGTCGGGACTGCGCGCGGTGTTTGCACACTGGTCGCACGCGGACTCGTGGCGACTGCGAACGTGCGCGTTGAGAAAACTAGGCTTGCTCGCGGGCGACGAGTCGAAGTAACATCGCCCCGCCTTGGGCACTCCGCGCGCTCCGTGGTGGCTGCTGGAACAATTCCAATACTGACAACGTTCGCGCGGCGAACCGCAACAGGAACGATCCCGCGTACTGGAACGACAACAGCGGGTTTCGCGCTTCGCGTGCGTAGGGAACGCTCGACATGCCGAAGGCCAAGGCCACGGCATCCACGCTCACCCTCCCCCGCCCAAGGGCCGCGTCGTCGAAAGGCGGAGCGGCAATCGTCGGGCCTCCTCGGGACTCTCTTCGACGGCGAAGCGATCCCGAGGAGTCGCCGACCTATACGGAGTGCCAAGGCCCGTTCGCGTTGAAGCGCTCACGCATAAAAGTCAAGGGCAAAGAGTTAGACGGAAAACTACTTTGCCCCACGCGAAGCGCGAAACCCGCTGCCGCCGTCCCAGACCGCGGGATCGCCCCTGCTGCGGCTCGCCGCGCGAACGAAGTCAGTAAAGGAAATGGAATTGCTCCAGCAGCCACCACGGAGCGCGCGGCGCGATCCTTGCTTTGTGCCCGTCGGGTCGATGGTCTGCATGGTGTCGTAGCCACGATCGTCGTACCAGTCGGCGACCCACTCCCACACGTTGCCAGCGATGTCGTGCGCGCCGAAGGGCGAGGCGCCCGCGGGGTGCTCGCCGACGGGGCACGTCCCGTTGCGTCGCGTGGTGCCCGACCACCACAAGCGCGTGTCGTCGGGCGTCTCCTCGCCCCACGGGTAGGTGCGCCCGTCGGTTCCGCGGGCCGCGTACTCCCACTGCGCTTCGGTGGGCAGCGCGAGCCCCGCCCACGCGCAGAAGGCTGTCGCGTCATCGTGACTCACGCAGACGACGGGGTGGGCGTCGGTCTGCGCGAAGCCAGGGTTGCGCCACGTCCGCTCGGAGCGTTCCGTCTCCGCAGTGGTGACGTGGCTCGTCGCCGTCACGAAGGCGCGAAACTGCCCGACGGTCGTCGGGTAGCGCGCGATGAGGTAGGCGCTCATCGTGATGCGGTCTTCGGGGCGTTCGTCGCTCCACTGCGACGTGTCGCAGCCCCGCGTGAACGTTCCAGCGGGGATCGCCACCATCTCGATGAAACTCCCGTCGGGGAGCGCGTGTTGTACGGCCTTGCCCGCGAGTCGGGCGCGGGCCTTCTTCGCCGCGGGCGGCGGCGCGTAGGTCGCGCGCATCACCGCGTCTCGGTCGGCGGGCGAGAGAGAACGAAGCGCGGCAGCGAGTTCGGCGATGTTCGTCTTCATGCGCCCTTGTACGCCCGCCGCTCCGCTGTTCTTCACGCTGCTCGCGATTTTCTTCGCCGACGCGAAGAAACTGCTCGCCGCCAGCGTACAAGCGGCATGGCAACAACGTACGTCACTGGCAGTGTCGAGTCGGGCGACTTCCGCACGGCCCGCGCCTTCGCTCGCGAGCACTCGGAGCAAGCGCACTCCGCGGAGAACGTATACCTCCGCAACGCGCGCCTCTCCCGCGACGTGCTGGTGGCGGCGTACCGCGGCGGGCGTCCGGTAACCGTCGGCGACGTGCCGCGCGACACGGTGATACGCACGCTGCGCCAGAGCGTCGGGAACATCGTGATCTAGTCGCTGAATAACGATCGCGTCGCAAGCGTAACAATACGCTTGCGTTTCGCCCGCGTGGTGCGGTAGCGTCGCGCCATGCCTACGATTCGTCGCCCGAACAACGTCCCCACCGTCGTCCGTCCCGCAGGCAACCGAACGCGCCCCGCGGGCGGACTCGAAGACCCTTCTACGATCGGCAACCTGCGCAGACTCGCGACCGACCCGTCGAAGCCGGTGCCCGACACGTCGCAGGCCGACGCGAGCGCGGAACTGATCGCGCGGCGTGACGCCGCTGCCGCTCGGTTCCCGAACTACTTCTTCTACACGGGCAAGCGCGTCAACGGCGCGCAGGAAACGCCCTCGTCGGGGGCCAACGCTCACGTGCGCTTCGTTGCAACGAGCGATCCCGAGCAGGTCCGTAACCTGCGCGCGACGACGCCCGAGACCGACTACGTTCGCTACGCCGACGGGTCGTACGGGTTCATCGTCGGGCGTACGACGAGCACCGGAATGCGGGCGTTTCCGGTCGACTTCGATATCCCGCGCGCCGCGCTGCCGTCGGACGAGCCGCAGATCGCGAACATGGTCCGCGTCGCGCGTCACGTCGGCGTGTCGCCCGGTATGACGACCACGTACGCCGGTCCGCTTCTCGGCGCAGGCATCGAAAACCAGAACTGGGACGCGAGCGACCGTGCCGACGCGCAACTCATGTACGATGCGCTCCCGAAACTCGGCGGGACGATTCCTGATCTTCGCGATCTGGCGTTCTGGGCGCTGAACGTTCAGAGCCTCCCCGGTTACGTGCGAACGATGGCCGACCGCTTCGCGGCGCTCAGGGAAATCGCAGAGGCTACCGCCGAACTGCACCCCACTGCGCAGCCCGAGAAGCGCGTCGAGGTGCTCGACTCGCCCGCGCCGACGCTGCGCATCGTCGGGATGCCGCCCTACGGGTCGCTGTTCGTTGACGGCGCTCCCGTCACCGCGGGCTCGTGGGCGAACCCCGCCACGTTCGATGCGTGGATCGTTCCCCTCGCCGCGGGCACCCACGCACTGCGCATCGTCCCCCCGACGGGCGGCGGCAACGCGCGCACCGCAACCGTGGTGGTCCCCGCGACCGGCGAAGTGCCGCTCACGTTCTCCGAAATGACAGAAGAGCGCCCCGCCGCCACACCCGAAGATCAACCGCCCGCCTCGACGCAGCCTCCGCGCCTGCGCATCACGGGGATGCCTCCGTGGGGCACGATCTACGACGGCACGACGCGCCTCGACACCGCCACGGGGCGATGGCTCGACACGGCGCAGACCGTGTTCTCGCTCCCCATCACCGCGGGCACTCACACCGTTCGCATCGTCCCCCCGACGGGCGGCGGCAACGCGCGCACCGCAACCGTGGTGGTCCCCGCGACCGGCGAAGTGCCGCTCACGTTCTCCGAAATGACAGAAGAGCGCCCCGCCGCCACACCCGAAGAGAGGCCCCCCGCCGTGACCACTGGCACGATCGTCTATCAGCCCGACGTCGGCATGGCGGCGGCGCTGGAATCGACTACTTCCGCCGCCGTTCGCGCGGGCGCTGGCCTCACCGCAATCACCCTCGCCCCGTCGGGCGACAACTACAGCGCGACGGTGCCCGCGGGCACGTACACCCTCGAAGTGATCGTGCAGCCGCACAACGGCACGCTCTCCGGCCCGCAAGAGCCCGCCCGCCAGTACACCCTCCCCGTGACGATCGTCGCGGGGCAGACCGTGACCGTCACGCGCTCGCAACTCACGGGCG
>JACCDJ011308375.1_pt1 | contig 12546 bp, 13 predicted proteins | sample 7444481 | NCBI WGS metagenome assembly JACCDJ01 (sample SAMN15323435, study PRJNA562643) | freshwater metagenome | isolation source: river surface water | place: USA:Blue River Watershed | collected 2017-08-15 | reverse complement strand
CTTGGCCACCTTTGGCAACCCCACCAGTGCAGGCGTGCCGCCCGAAGTGGTGCAACACACTTTGGTGCTCGAGTACAACAACATCGAACAACTGGAAGACGCTTTCAAGATTCACGGCAACGAATTGGCTTGCCTCATGATTGAACCCATTGCGGGCAACATGAACTTTGTGCGCGCCAGCGTGCCCTTCATGAAACGCTGCCGCGAGTTGTGCAGCCAATACGGCGCCTTGTTGGTGTTTGACGAAGTGATGACTGGTTGCCGCGTGGCACTGGGCAGCGCACAAAGCGTTTATGCCAAAAGCATTCCCGGCTTCGAGCCCGACATGACCGTCATGGGCAAAGTGATTGGCGGCGGCATGCCCTTGGCAGCCTTCGGTGGCAAGCGCGCTGTGATGGAACAGCTCGCCCCCTTGGGCCCCGTCTACCAAGCGGGCACTTTGAGCGGCAACCCTGTGGCCACCGCTTGTGGCTTGGCCACCTTGGCCGAAATTAGCAAGCCTGGTTTCTTTGATGCTCTGAGCGCGCGTACACGTTCACTGGTCGATGGCTTGTCTGCAGCTGCCACTGCCGAAGGTGTGCCATTTGCGGGCGACTGCGAAGGCGGCATGTTTGGCTTCTTCTTGCTACCCACCCTGCCCAGCAACTATCCTCAAGTGATGAAAACCGATGGCAGCAAATTCAACACTTTGTTCCACGGCTTGTTAGACCGCGGCGTGTACATCGCACCAGCCCTTTACGAAGCAGGCTTTGTAAGTGGCGCACACACTGCGCAAGACATTGCCGACACAGTGAGTGCGGCGCGAGAAATTTTCAAAACATTGAGCTAAGACTCAACTCTCTTGACTGCAAGACCCTTGGATTCATGCCAAGGGCTTCAGCAACATGATTAATGCTGAATACGCCGACCTAACCATTGCCCAGTGAGCACCAGCCCGCTGCAAATCAACGCATTGAACAGCACACGCATGGCAATGTCATCCATAGGCATCGAAGAACCCATGATTCGAAAGCTGACGAAGGCAAAGGTTGCAAAACCAAGCAAGTAGGAAAAAGAGCGCTTACCCTCTTTCGCTTTGATCACAGCCAGAGCAATTAAGAAGCTTCCGATTGGAATATAGAAGTCCATCTGCATCACCTTAAAAATGTAGAGATCGACTACGCATTAGCGCATATTGTTGGAAACAACACTACCCAACGCGCCAAGTCCGCCTCCATAGAAAGCAAATGCAAAACCGCCCATGCTTGCTATGGCGCCACTGGCTGCACCCGAACCAATGCCAAACGCAAAACCACTCCAAGAAAATTTAGCATCGGTCATAAGAAATTGGGTGCCGCCATAAATGGCACCAACAGTTGCCCCAATACCAACATTGGCCATCCCTCCTGTCACTTGTGCAATTTCTTCCTCTGTAAGTTCACGAGGAGAAACATTTACAGGGACCAAACCACCAGAAATATGGTTTTGAGTTGGCTTGAATTCTTCAGACTTGAAACCAAATCTGGTGCTTGGCGTGTAAGAGGTCATGGTGGTGATCTTTGGTAAATTGATTGAAAAATCTCATCACGAGGACAAGATACAAAGTTGAAATTTCTTCAAATTATTTAATTAAATGAAATTCATTTAACTTAAAAATGAATACTTTTAATTTCAATTTACAAATACTACCACCAACTCAAACTATTGAGCTAGGCTAAACCCTTGGTTTAAAGCACTAGTTGCTCAATGGCGGAAATGACGCACACCCGAGAACACCATGGCCACGCCACGTTCATCGGCTGCGGCAATCACTTCGTTGTCGCGCATGGAGCCACCGGGCTGGATGACGCAATTAGCGCCAGCATCCACCACCACATCGAGGCCATCGCGGAACGGGAAGAACGCATCGCTGGCCACCACGGTGTTTTGCAAGCTCAAACCTGCATGACCCGCCTTGATACTGGCAATGCGCGCTGAATCTAAGCGACTCATTTGACCTGCGCCCACGCCCATGGTCATGCCGTTGGCACAGAACACAATGGCATTGCTCTTGACGTACTTGGCCACTTTCCAAGCAAACAACAAGTCTTGCATTTGGGCAGGTGTGGGTTGCACTTTGGTAACCACTTTGAGATCGGCCAATTGCAGTTCGTGGTTGTCAGCGGTTTGAATGAGCAAACCAGAGCCCACGCGCTTGATGTCTTGCGCATTTCGGCCTTGCTCAAAAGGTGTGCCGCCCGCTTTGAATTCGGGCAAAGCAATTTGTAAAACGCGCACATTGGCCTTGGCTTTGAAAATTTCCAACGCTTCTGGTGAATACGCCGGTGCCATCAGCACTTCTACAAACTGCTTGCTAATTTGCTGTGCGGCCGCAGCGTCCACAACGCGGTTCAGGGCAATGATGCCGCCAAATGCTGAGGTTGGATCTGTTTGGAAAGCTTTGCTGTAAGACTCGAGCGCATTGGCGCCCACCGCTACACCACAAGGATTGGCATGTTTCACAATCACGCAAGCTGCTTCTGAAAAACTCTTCACGCATTCCCAAGCGGCATCCGCATCAGCAATGTTGTTGTATGACAGTTCTTTGCCCTGCAATTGCACAGCCGTCACCAAGGAACCGGGTGCTGGACACAGGTCGCGGTAGAAGGCTGCTGTTTGATGTGGGTTCTCGCCATAACGCAAATCTTGAAGCTTCACGAATCGGCCGTTGGACTGCGCAGGATATTCAGTGCGTGTGCCGTCTTCTAAGTTGTAAGAGGACAAGTAATCACTGATGGCGGCGTCGTAATTGCTGATGCGGTTGAAGGCAGCTACAGACAATGCAAATCGGGTTTTTTCAGATACTTTGCCGCTGGCTTTGAGTTCTTCAATCACCGTCGCGTATTGCGATGCATCTGTGAGCACCGCCACGTCTTTCCAGTTCTTGGCAGCACTGCGCACCATGGCAGGGCCACCAATGTCGATGTTCTCAATGGCGTCCTCTAAGGTGCAACCAGGCTTGGCCACAGTGGCTTCAAAGGGGTACAAATTGACGATGAGCAAATCGATGGTTTGAATGCCGTGTTCTTTCAAGGCCGCCATGTGCTCGGGCACATCGCGTCGCGCCAACAAACCGCCGTGCACTTTAGGGTGCAATGTTTTGACGCGGCCATCCAGCATTTCTGGGAACTCGGTCACTTGCGCCACCTCTGTCACGGGCAAACCTTGCTCGGCCAGCAACTTGGCTGTGCCGCCCGTAGAGACCAGTTCAACCTTGAGCGCATGCAGCGCTTTGGCCAGCTCAACAATGCCCGTTTTGTCAGAGACAGAAATCAGTGCTTTCATTTTTTTCACTTCAAAAGTTTGTGTTCAATCAGTTTTTTGCGCAACGTGTTACGGTTCAATCCCAGCCATTCGGCAGCACGCGATTGGTTTTGGTCAGCGCGTTGCATGACGACCTCGAGCAAAGGTTTTTCGACCACGCCCAACAGCATGTCGTAGAGGCCGTTGGGCTCTAAACCTGAAATGTCTTCAAAATAAGCATTCAGATTTTCACGGATGCATTCTTCAATTTTTTTCTTGCTCATTCCATCGTCTCCAAAGCCATGTCAGGCTGGATGCCTGAAAAAGCCTGTGGCATGCGTTCGATGCGCGCTGCCATTTCTTCAAAAAAATCTGCAACAGCACGAGATTGCGACTCGGCCGTTTCCAAGGTATTCATGTGATCTCTAAAGTCATCGCCACCTGGCAAATCGCGCACGTACCAACCTATGTGTTTGCGTGCGGAACGGACACCGGTCAATTCGCCATACAAGCCATAGTGGTCTTGTAAGTGTTCTAGCAAGGCCCTTTTCACTTCGGCCACCAAGGGCGGCGCCAAGTGTTCGCCAGTGGCCAAGAAATGCACAATTTCTCTGAATATCCAAGGCCGACCTTGGGCAGCACGGCCCACCATGAGGGCATCTGCGCCGGTGTACTTTAGAACTTGCAAGGCCTTCTCTGGCGAATCGATGTCGCCGTTGGCGACGACTGGAATTTTGACGGCGGCTTTGACAGCAGCCACCGTGTCGTATTCGGCAAAGCCTTTGTAGCCTTGCTCGCGTGTGCGGCCATGCACTGTGACCATCTGGATGCCCACATTTTCAAAGGCCTTGGCCAAGACCAACGCGTTCTTTTCAGTGTCGCACCAGCCGGTGCGCATTTTCAAAGTGACAGGCACACCACGGGGTGCACATGCAGCCACCACAGCCTCGGCAATTTCGATGGCCAAGCTTTCGTTTTGCATCAGCGCAGAGCCCGCCCATTTGTTGCAAACTTTTTTGGCGGGGCAGCCCATGTTGATATCAATGATTTGCGCGCCCTGATCAATGTTGTAAATCGCCGCCTCGGCCATCATGGGTGCATCGGTACCCGCAATTTGTACAGCAATAGGACCAGGTTCGCCATCGTGATTGGCACGGCGCGAGGTCTTCAAACTTTTCCACAAATCTTTGCGCGAAGTCACCATCTCGCTCACGGCATAGCCCGCACCAAACTGACGGCACAGTTGGCGAAATGGCCTGTCAGTGACACCTGCCATAGGCGCCACAAACACAGCATTGGGCAAGACATAAGGTCCGATTTGCATGGACAGAGAGGGGGGCGAAAGTGGGGAGTTGCTTAAAAAGGAGGCACGATTGTAATTGCTTAAATTTTCAGCAAGGGAATTATTTTCAAGGAAATTTCAAAATTTAAACCTTTGGCTACACTCCAAGGCAAATGGAAGAATGGTTCTCACACCTCATCGCACAATTGCTGTCTTGGCTGGCCCTGCCGCAGCACGGCCTGTCCACGGTTTTCACGGTTGCCTTCATTTCGGCAACCTTGTTGCCATTGGGCTCTGAACCCGCAGTCTTTGGTTTGATCAAACTCAACCCAGACCTGTTTTGGTCGGCTATTTTGGTGGCCACGGCTGGCAATACCTTGGGCGGTATGGTCAGTTGGTGGATGGGTTATGGCGCTCACCATGCCGTCGACCACGTGAAGAAACGCAAAGGCATATCTGGAACAAACGAAGCCAGCAACGCCAGTTTGAGCGACAAAATGCATGTTCATGCACTCAAATGGCTTCAAAAACTCGGCCCCAAGGCCTGTTTGTTGTCTTGGTTACCAGGCGTAGGCGACCCCCTGTGCGCCGTTGCAGGTTGGCTCAAAATGCCATTGCTCCCCTGCACGCTTTACATGGCCATTGGCAAATTTTTGCGCTACGTGGTGATGACCTGTTTGCTGCTTTGGGTGTTTTAAAACCAAGAACACCGACTTGGCAGTGCGTTAACGCAGCACCAACAAAGTTGCCACCAACACCAAGAACGCCAAGAGCACTTTTCTGAAGGCATCCTCGCTCAAACGATGTCGAAGCTTTTGACCGGTCTTTAATCCCATTGCCATGGGCAACAAAGCCAAAACGGAATAGCCAAGGTCCATCAATTCCATACGGCCAAAGCCATACATGGCCAAATACAAAGGCCAAGCAGCGTTCAAATAAATGACGCTGATGCAACCCACAAACTCGTCGCGTTGCAACTTCAAGGACATCATGTAGCTGATGAGGATGGGGCCCATGAGTGAAGACACGCCGCCCAAAGCACCCGACAAGGTGCCCACCAAAGCACCCACCCAGCGCTCTTTTTGAGGCGGAATTTTGAAACTGGGTTTGAACAGCATCGAGACCACGGCCAGCACTACCGCAAAGGCCACCAGCATGTTGAGCTGCTTTACGCTGAAAGACAAAGTCCAATGCACGGCAAACACCGTCATGATGGCCTGAGTCAACATCAGAGGCCAAAAGCGTTTCAGACTGGCTTTCCAACTGGCCTCTTGCCAGGCTTGCCAAATGTTGGACACCAATACCGGCACCGCCACCAACGCAATGGCTTGGGTGCTGCCAATCATGAGCGACATGATGGGCACGGCAAAAAGGGGCAAACCGAAGCCCAAGGTGCCTTTGACAATACCGCCAAACAGGATTGCGGCAGCGCAAGCTGCAGCAATCAGCACCGTCTCGGTGCTGAGTAGGAATTCCATGAGGCGGACCTTGGGTGTTTAGATTTTGAAAGCTTCTAGAGACTCTGGCGCAAACAGCTCTTGCGGGCTGAGTTTGCGGGGCGACAAACCCTGCTCTTGGTGGTAGCGCGTAAAGGTTTCCAACACATTGATGTTGTTATCTAAACCATATGACCACCAGTCGTTGCCAAACTCACGACGTGCATCTTCTACGTGGGCGGTCAACCAAGGCAACATGGCCTTGAGGGCTGCTGTTTCGTACAAGTCTTCGTAGGTGCGGCGCTGCGCTTCAATGAAGGCTTTGGTGAGTGACTGCGCAATCCAGCGATTGGCTTCATACACTTCGCGGCGAATGACCACGGTATGCATGATGGGGAAAATTTTGGTTTGACGGTAGTACGCGCGCTCAATGTCAACGTAGTTTTCAAACAAGCGCTTGACCTTGCCATCGCCCTTCAAGAACGACGAAGGCATGCGGGCGGTGTAAAGCGCATCGAGCTCGCCTTCGTGCAACATTTGCGACAAGGTTTGGTGCGGCTGAATGGGGTGCACTTGAATGTTGGGTGGCAAGTTCAGCTTTTGCTTTTCGATGCGGCCCGTTTCTTCTTCGCCACCGAACAGGTAAGGCTGCGCATCAACAGGCACACCATAGTGGTCTTGCAAAATACCGCGGATCCACACGGGTGCAGTCATTTGATACTCAGGGCTGGCAATGCGTTTGCCAATCAAATCTTTGGGCTCGTTGATGCCAGAGTTGGCATTCACATAGATGCAGGAATGACGGAAGAAACGTGAGGGAAACACCGGAATCGCAATAAAAGGACGATCGGGTTTGTGCAAAGACACGCAATACGATGACAGCGACATTTCGCAGACATCGAACTCACGGAAACGCGCCATGCGGAAGAAGGTTTCTTCTACAGGCAGGTTGAGGTAGTTCAAATCGATGCCGTCCACTTGCACACTGCCGTCCATGAGGGCGCGTGTGCGATCGTAGTTCCAGCAAGCAAAGCTGAGGGGGAGTTTGGCCATGTGTTGGTTTCCTTATTCGGGTTTCAAGCCAGCCAAAGCAACTGCTTTGGCCAATCGTTCATTTTCGGACTGAATGGCCTTGCCATAGTCAGCAGCCGTGCTGCCCACCGCATCAATGCCTGCGGTGCCCAGCGTGGTCAACAGTTCGGGGTGCGATTTGACTGCAGCGGCCTCGGCACTCAAACGTGCAATGGCGCCTGCAGGCGCATTGGCAGGCGCTAGCGCACCAATGATCACGGCAAAATCAAAGCCTGGAATGACTTCTGAAATGCTGGGCACTTGTGGCATCAATGTTGAACGCTGGCCGGCATTACTGCCCAAAATTTTGACTTGGTTGTTTTTGGCAAACCCCGCCAAAGAGGGCAAGGCAGAAAACAGGCATTCAACTTGACCGCCTACCAAGGCAGGGACAGATTGACCCGAACCCCTGAAAGGCACATGTCGGATGTCGATGCCCAAGGCCGCCTTCATGGCTTCCATGGTGAGGTGATGGCTGCTGCCAATGCCAGAAGAACCGTAGTTGAGTTGGTCAGGCCGCGCCTTCACGTATTGCACAAACTCTTGCAAAGTGTTCACAGGCACTTTGGGATGCACCGCCAAATACAAGGGCGAGCGCGCTAGCAATGTCACTGGCGCAAAGTCGCGCTTCAAATCATAGGCCAAGCTTTTGTAAATCAGCGGGTTGATGGAAAACATCGAGCCATCCGTGACCAAGAAGGTATGGCCATCGTTGGGGCTGCTGGCCAAGGCCTGAGCAGACACCACACCATTGCCACCCGGTTTGTTTTCAATCACAACACCTTGGCCAATTCGTTCGCCGATGCGCTGCGCAAACACGCGCGCAACGGTATCTGGCAAGCCACCTGGTGCATAAGGCACGATGAATTTGACGGCCTTGGTGAAATTAAAAGTGCTTTGACTCCAAGCTGGCATTTGCAGGCCGGCCAACCAAGGGGCAGCAGAGGCAGCCAACAGTTCGCGACGTTTCATAAAAGTCTCCAAGAGATCAATGAATCAAACAGGTTGAGCTTCAAACTCACGCCAGTCTGTGGTTTTAGGGATGATGGATTGATAAGCACAAACCTGCGCAGGAATGTGGTTCTCGCCAATACCAATCGGCGGTTCACCGGCCATGAAGCTGCGCACGGCTTGCAACATTCTTTGTCTGAACTCCACGATGGCCAAGTCAGATGCGCCCAATCGATCGAAAGTTCTGTCCACGATGGGACCCATCGACACCCACATGGCCATGTCTTGGTTGGGAATGCCTTGAATGCCCGTGAAATTGCCCGCTTTCATAGCGGAACGATCTTGACCAAATCGATTCTCGTGCGTGCGCTTGGGATGGTATTGCGGATCTAAATCGGGGCCCACTTGTGCATGCAAAAAAGCACGCCAAGTATCGTGATCGGGCGTTGTCTCGGGAGAGCCCCAAGCCATGAAGTGAAAGGCTGTGTGGTGATCGTCGATGGGCACATTCATATTGGCCACGTTGTATTGATCATTCGGTGGGATGAGCGCCGAAGCAGGTGCCACAAACACGGTGCTGCGAACGTAATCGTGCGTTTGCGCGTCCTTGATCGGCCTGCGAATGGCGGCATACCTAAAACCGTAGGGGGTACGCTCAACTTGCATGCGTGGCGATTTGTCGGTCGAGGGTCGCAGCCATTGCGTATCGGTGGCCTTGGCGCCATCAACACGCGCAGGCACCATGTCGGAGGAATGCAAGCTGGAACTGTGGGCCGAATCAATTTGCCCTTCCAAAATCTGCGCCCAGTTGCAAGAAATGATGATCTTGGCCACTGCCAAACGCGACTCGGCATTGGGCGCCCAAGGGGGTGGCGTGAATTCGGGTTGGTGCTCAGGCGGCCCCATGTAAGCCCAAACAAAACCGCCCCACTCGTGCGTGGGATATGCGCGGTGTTTGACTTTTTCTACCAAGCCGCTGCCAGCAGGCTCAGACGACATGTCGACCACATTGCCCGCCACATCCATCTTCCAGCCATGGTAGAGACAACGCAATCCGCAGTCCTCGTTGCGACCATAGACCAAGGACGCTTTGCGATGGGGACAGTATTCGTCCATCACACCCACACGGCCTTTGGTGTCTCGAAAGACCACCAAGTCTTCGCCCAAAATTCGAGCCTTGATGGGGGTGCCATCGGGCTCTGATACTTCCTCAACCAAACAAATGGCAATCCACTGACGGCGCATGAGTTGCCCCATGGGCGCTTGGCCTTCAACGCGGCACAACAAGTCGTTTTCTTCAGGCGTGATCATGATTTGGGGATTTAGAGCGCAAGCTCAAGCGGTTTGACACTTGCGAAATTATTCTTAGGGCTCTAAGATAATGGAAAAACATGATCTATGTCAAGTTTTATGTTTAACGGACCCTTTTTTCAACTGATCTTTTGCCAAGACTCACCTCGGCCCTCTCAATGACCCAAGCAATTGACCCAGAATTTTCCTCTTTGCTGGTGCAGCACAAAAGCCAAGTAGCCAAAGACATTTGGCACTTCAAGTTGGTTCACCCTGAAGGCCATGCTTTGCCCTCATTCAAGGCAGGTGCGCACATCACCGTGCAAACACCTGCAGGTCAGCGCCGCAATTACTCACTTTGCAATGATCCAGCGGAAAACACCTTTTGCGAAATCGCCATCAAGTTAGAAAGAAACGGTCGGGGCGGCTCCCAAAGCATGGTGGACCAAGTTCAAGCCGGCGATTTGCTCAAGGTCTCACTACCTCGAAATGATTTTGAGTTGCTCGACAACACCAGCGACGTGATCTTCATTGCAGGAGGCATTGGTGTCACACCCTTGTTGTCGATGGCCAGGCAAATGGCCAGAGTCCATGCAGACAGTGGGCAGGGTCGGTTTAGGTTTTATTACTGTGCACGCGATACTGAAGGCGCGGCCTTCATGCCTGAGCTGCAGGCCTTGCAAAGTGCGGGGGAAGTCAGTTTTCATTTTGACGGCGGCAACCCCGATGCAGGACTGGACTTTTGGCCCTTGTTGGAAAAACCCAGCCAAGCTCACATTTACTGCTGCGGACCGCAAGGCTTGATGGATGCCGTGAAAGACATGAGTGGCCACTGGCCACAAGGCCGCGTGCATTTTGAAAGCTTTGGGGCGAGTGCTTCGTCACACGCCGTCAACAGTCCATTCAGCATCAAGTTAACGCAATCACAAAAAGTATTGCCAGTTGCCGAAACCGAAAGCATTTTGGAAGCCCTGCGCAATGCGGGGTACCGCATACCCAGTTCATGTGAAAGTGGTACGTGCGGCAGTTGCAAAACAAACTTGGTGTCTGGCGCCGTTGAGCACCGCGACTTTGTGTTGAATGAATCTGAAAAATCGACACACATCATGGTCTGCGTGTCTCGCGCCAGCTCGCCCAACGACCTGATTGAAATTGACCTGTGAAAATGGCAAACGACAATATGTCACGCATCAAAATAGGCGTTGCTGGCTTGGGCCGGGCCTTTACTTTGATGCTACCCACATTCTTGCAAGATCCTCGTGTTCAGTTGGTCGCAGCCACCGATCCCATTGCGGCAGCCAGAACGCAGTTTGAAAAAGATTTTCAGGCTATCACCGTCGATAGCATCGAAGCTTTGTGTGCCTTGCCCGACGTGGAGGTGATCTACATCGCTACGCCGCACCAATATCACGCTGCGCACGTTCAGTTGGCTGCCCAACATGGCAAACATTGCTGGGTCGAAAAACCCATGGCCATTTCCACAGAGGAATGCACGCGCATGATGGACGCCTGCCAACAAGCCGGTGTGCAGCTCATGGTGGGTCACAGCCACAGTTTCAATGCACCTGTGTTGCGCGCACGCAAGCTGATTGCATCAGGTCAGTTGGGTCAAGTTCGCATGATCACGGCCCTCAACTACACCGACTTTTTGTACCGTCCCAGACGCCCTGAAGAATTGAACACCGAAATGGGTGGCGGTGTCATCCACAGCCAAGCTGCCCATCAAATCGATGTGGTGAGACTGTTGGGCGGCGGCAAAGTCCGCAGTGTGCAAGCTTGCACTGGTGAATGGGATGCCACACGTCCCACCGAGGGCGCCTACAGTGCACTGCTGCAATTTGAAAACAAGGCTTTTGCCACAGTCACCTACAACGGGTACGGCCATTTTGACAGCGATGTCTGGATGGACCATGTGGGCGAAATCGGCCAGCCCAAACCCGCCAACGAAAGCGCTCAGCGATATGGGCAGGCGCGTCGCAGGCTAGAGACGACCCACAGCTCAGAAGAAGAATCAAGCCTCAAGGCCGCACGCAACTATGGTGGTCCTTTGTATACGTCCGCAGCCATCACAAGCAATGCCCATCAACATTTTGGACCCGTGGTGGTCAGCTGCGACAAAGGCGACATTCGTTTGACGCCCTTGGGTGTGTGGGTCTATGGCCCAGACAATGAATATTTTGAAGCCTTGCCCGAGCCCGCCTACCCACGCAAAGAGGTGATTGACGAATTATTTCAAGTCCTCAGAGGCGCCGGCACATTGACGCACAGCGGTGCTTGGTCTCGCGCCAGTACCGAAGTTTGTTTGGGCATTTTGCAGGCCGCAACTCATCAACAGGTCGTGCTGATGCATCACCAAGTGGGAGTGCCAGATGGCCACTAAGATTCCCGGGAACACCCAAAGTATTTTGAAACATTGGCACGAATCCGTGCCCGATGATCGCTTGGCCCACTTGGTGCGTGATGCTGGCAGGGCCTTCAACAAGCGACTGCAAGTGCGTTTGCAAAAACACAATGTCTCATTTGGACATTGGACATTTTTGCGAATTTTGTGGACCTCAGATGGCCTCACGCAAAAAGAGCTGAGCGACTTGGCAGGTGTGATGGAGCCCACCACTTTCAGCGCCATCCAAGCAATGGAAGCCTTGGGTTATGTAGCGCGCAAACAAAAACCTGACAATCGCAAAAACATGTACGTGCACCTCACGCCCAAAGGGAAGGCTTTGAAAAAAGCATTGGTGCCCTTGGCTGTCGACGTCAATCACGTGGCGGTGCATGGGGTCAGCCAAGCCGAGCTCCTCACTACGCGCAAAGTGCTTTTGAAAGTGATCGAAAATTTAGCGCAAGAAGAAGCGCAGATGGACGGCCGTCCATCGGCCCCTTAACTGCTGAACAAGAAGTTCATCACGTCGCCATCTTTGACGACGTATTCCTTCCCCTCAGCACGCATCTTGCCAGCGTCTTTAGCGCCCTGCTCGCCCTTGTAGGCAATGAAATCTTCGTAGGAAATGGTCTGTGCGCGGATGTAGCCTTTTTCAAAGTCGGTGTGAATCACACCGGCAGCTTGGGGACCTGTGTCGCCCACATGAATGGTCCATGCGCGCACTTCTTTCACACCTGCGGTGAAATAAGTTTGCAAACCCAGCAATGAAGAAACTGAACGAATGAGGCGGTTCAATCCGGGTTCGGATTGGCCCAACTCTTCCAGGAACATCTGACGATCTTCGTCTGACATTTCCGACATTTCGGCTTCCAGCT